>ERZ869936.1109-NODE-1109-length-20823-cov-4.356895_pt1 | contig 20823 bp, 38 predicted proteins | sample MGYA00520876_ERZ869936 | MGnify/ENA primary metagenome ERZ869936 (study PRJEB32218, sample SAMN09650985) | biofilter metagenome | isolation source: enrty point of leading RO module | place: Saudi Arabia: Thuwal, RO plant located on Red Sea | collected 2016-02-17 ...
ATATTCAGGAGGATGACGATCGTTCGGCTCAGAAGCGGGCCAGGGCTTGGGTTCGTACGAATACAAAAAGAGCTGATCTGGAACGTCGTGTTGGGCGTCAGATTAGTGTCATGCGGGCACGGTTTTCTGAGGTCGACAGTGAGGTACTGGAGGGTGCTGCACAGAGGCTTGAAGCTATTCGTTCTCAGATTACTATGGCTGGGTCCGAGCAGAGACTCAAGATTCTTAGGGAGGAGCTTCAGGAAGCCCAGCAAATCATCAATATTGAGATGCGTCAGGCTCAGCAGGGAACCACTGGGTTCTTTGGGCAGGGGAACAATCAGTTCTTCCAAGTCCAGCAGGCTGTTGAAGACTTTAGTGCCGGTATTGGTGTAGCAGGTGTGAACGCTCAGGGACTTTCTATGGGTCTTAGGGGCGCTGCTAACAACATGGCGTTCCTTATGGGTCAGGGACAGTCATTCAATTCTGTGTGGAAGAACATTATCGCTGGTGCCACTTCGCCTGCTGGTATGGCTATGCTTGGTCTTACAGCAGTCAATATTGGTGCTACGATCTTTGACCAGATGAGTCGTGGAGCTAAAGAAGCTCATGAGAGATTCAAAGACTTGCTAGACGACTATGATCGCTTGCTTCAGTTTCAGACTGAACTTGAGGAGAAGCTGGATGAGGTCTCGGATAAGGTAGGCAACTTAGGTGGGTCCCAAGAGTTCAAAGATTTGCTGGCTGAGGAGACCAAGGAAGAAGAACGAGCAAGGAAACGTGTACAACGTCGCGATGCTGAGGTCTTGGCAGCAACTAAGCTAACTAACCGAGTTAAGGAACTAAGGGATCTGGAAATAGAGCGAGCTGAGCAGTCTCGTGAAATGAGGTTTGCAGAGGGTAAAAATGACCTCGAACAGTTCCGTGCGGCACGAGATCGTATTTCTGAAATTGACCAGAGGAGTGACCGATTACGTCATACCATACAGGCTATTTTACAGGATTCACGCATTGCTGTAGAGATTGATTTTTTTGATTTCAAGCCTGATGAGGTTTTAGAGGATATTAAGGAATTTAAGGAATCTGCCGAGAAACGAAGAGATGCAGCTAAGTCGGATCTAAAGCTTCAGAAAGAGATTGTTGCTGAAACCAAAAAGCAAGGCGAACTAAATAAGGAAGATCTCAATCTTAAGGATCGGGTCAGAGAGTTAAGAGAGTTTGAGCTTGAGGCACATAAGGGTGTTCGATTTGAGGCTACAGAAGCAAACCGGATTTTTAAGGAACGAATTAGGCTTGCCGAAGAGAAACTAGATAAAGCGACCAAGCTATCTGAAATGGAGGGCAAGTCTGTTGAGGACCAACGGTTTGAGCTGGAGAATGCACAGGCTATTGCCGAACAGGAAGAACAGGCAGCTATTGCAGCTGGACGGTTTGCTGACGAGATTGCTCGACAGGCAGATGTTATGGAGGAAGTTGAGAAGTCTCTTGAACGTCAGATTAAGGCTCAAGAACGCCTAATTAAGGGGCTAGATGATAAGATAAAGAAAGTCAAGATTGAGAAACTTGCTGAGCAGGGTAAGAACGTTTCTGGCCTAAAAGATTTCCAAGACGTACTTACCGATAAGAACGAAGAAACAGCATTAGACAAGCTTAAGAAACAGTTCGATGCTGCACAAGCTACTCTTGATGCTCGTAAGAAGATGCTTCAGGCTTCAGGTTTCTCAAAGAGCCCATTCCTGAAGGCCGCTCAAGCTGAGATCGACCTGTTAAAGCAGACCAACAAGCTTAAGTTTGAGGGCATGAAGGCCGACATTGAGAAACTGGCTGTTCAAGAGAAACTCAAAACATTGGAGCAAGAGTTCAAGGCTGTGTCTGGTTTGGCTGTTGCTGCAGACAAGGCTGGAGATCCCAAGCAGGAGATTGAGTTCTTGCGGCAGAAGCAGGAGATTCTCAAAGAGGCTGCTAAGCTCAATCCCAACGAACAGGAGCGTCTGAAGGCTCTGGAGGCTTTCAGGGAGGTCTCTCAGCGTATTGTGCAGGTCAAAGCAGAGGAACAGAAACAGCTGGAGTTACAGAAAGTTCAGGAGGAGACTAAGCTGGCTAAACTTCAGATGCAGGAACAGTCCCTTGAAAAGGCGAGAACACACTCAGAAGCGATCCTCAAGGCATTTCAAGATACTTCATTGACACTTGATCAGATGAACCAGAAATTTGTACAGTTTGCTGAGGCTGCTTCCAAAGTTTCTGGGATTCCGGGGTTGATGCCGTTGTTGTTTCCTGATACAATACCGCAGAATGCTCTGGGAGGTAGGGTAAATGGGCCTTCAATTTTGGATGAACGGGGTCCAGAGCTGTTTGCCCCGGAGATTCCCGGTAGCATCATCACAAATGAGACCTTGAATCGGCTGATTGGTAGTCTGTCTGGTCTCAGTACCTCTACAATCAACAATTCTAGTTCAGTACGAGACAATCGTGTGAATATCCGTAACCTCCAGATTAGCAACCCAGTTGTCGATCAGGGGAATTCATTTGCTGCTCAAATCCAAGAACGTGCCCGAAAGTCTAGGAGAGCGTAGTAATGTACTGTAGCATTTGCAAACGTGTGCTTAACGTTACCCGTAGTAATCTAGATCCTGACCATCTTCGCCCGTGGACAGGCAGGAGTATGTACATTAGCCCAGAGTGGTTCTGCAGGAGCTGCAGACCGTGCCGCTGCGGAGTGTGGCATAGGTCGTATGAGGCTAGGAGAGCGTAGTAATGTACTAAAATCTGAGTAGTTTGAGAGGTTTTTTGGTCAGTTTATTGAAAAACTGTGCTGACACTAATTCCGTGCAGCACCTTGTTATCAGGACTGTTGAGACATGAGTATATCCGATATTAGGTCTGATACGATTCAACCGATGACTTCCGATCTCTACCGTGCTTTTTGTTCTCTTGGGTGTGAACCAGCCTGTCATGGTTGTGACTGTATGCTAAGCCCCGGTAGGATGTTCCAACTAGCATCTGTGGAGAACGAGAAGAATACGAGTATCGATGTAATGCTTTGTGACAAGTGCGAGCCATCTCAGGATGTTGCTGAAAGAGTGAGACCCTCCGGGCAGGGTTGCTTCAGGGTGGGCGGAAAAGTTTCCCTGCACGTCCCCTGAGTAGTAGGGACTCCCCTCACACCGCAGACCCACAGGAGTAGACTATGGCAACTGTGTATAGTCCGAGATTGAAGAGTACTACGGCCGGTACAGTTATAAACCTACCTAAGCCAGTAGCTGTGTCTTTCCCAAAATCGTGGAAGTACTCTAGCGACGTAGTCCCTCAAAGAGGTGGGTCCATCGTTACAGGCATTTCTTTGGAGCCTGTGGTTATTAGTTTTGATGGTTCATTCAAGATTGGTAGCGATGTAGGCTGTACAGAGGCAGATGCGATTACTAAAATGGAGGAAATTGAGGACCTGCTGAGGACCTGCGAAAACACCTCCACACGAATCAAGACCATCATCTATTTCGATGACACCTCAGGCGATGAGTTCTACCGTTGGTATGATGCTTGTGCCCCTAAGGACTTTGTTTACGACATTAACAAAGCAGATGAACATCAGTTTGAGTACTCCATCACTTTAGAGGTGACAGACCCTGTGAGGAAGACCAGTGCCCCGTAGAAAGAGAAAAATCAATGGGTCAGTTTGAGTATCAATATCCTGAACTGAAAGAAGGAATAACTCGTTTTTACAACGCAAACTGGCACGCCTACTGCTGGGTACTTATTCAGAATAGTCTTTTGAGTGTTCCTAAGTATTGTTTTGATGTGTACTTTAGCAATCCGGAGTCCGCTCTCTACGCACATCATGGTTATTCTGCTGAGGAAGTTGCTTTACGAAAGTTTTTAGATGCATCCTGATGAAGAACCTACTTTTTTTGTTTCATATGTATGTCCTGACATGAAGACAGATTAGGGCTGGGCATGTGTATTGTTTGCGGTTGATGGTTGGTCCGAAGGGGATAATTTAGCCAGAAAATTTGACGTGGGGGAGAGCTAGATGGAATCTCGGCAGCTTAGAGAAGTTCAGCTAGTTACAGACGAGTATTCTCGAAGACGCAAACTACCCCCTTATTGGATTACTCCGGGGGATATTCGCGAGGACGAAATTCAGCTGGGGGTAGGGTATGTCTTCACTGATTGTGAGTGTGGGGCAGGCTATTTTTGGAAAATCCGTGAAGGTAGCCTATATCCGGAAGTTTTGCTCTTCAGAGAGTCAGGTTGGTCTGAGGAAGAGCATCTGGTTGGTTGTTTCATGTGAGCGATAGTATGTCAGATAAGTACCTACAACGAGCCCAATTGGTCATAGACGATCTAACCTATAATGGTTGTCGTTACTGGATTAGGGATGGAGATATTCGTCCGGATGAGACGGCCGTAGGAGTAGGATATATTTTCACAGATGACTGGTCCCAAGGCTGCTTATGGAGGTCCCACCAAGGCAGTACCAGCCCAGAGGCAGTACTGTTTAGATACCTAGGATGGTCTGAGGAAGAGTACTTAACTCATCGTTTCTGTGGGAAAAAGTAGTGTCAGGCTATAAACTACACAAGGCACAATTAGTTGTGTACGTCAGAAAAAATGGTAGCCGTAGCAGTCCTTATTGGCTTCTTTATGGCGATATACTTAAAGGTGAGAAGGTGCTAGGAGATGGGTATCTTTATTTGGCTGCAGATACACCTGAAGGGTTGTCATGGTCTGAGAAAAACGGTAGCTTTTATCCAGAATGCTGTTTATTTGCTAACTTAGGGTGGTCAGAAGAGTCCTATCTAGTTGACAGGCTTTCTCCATGACGACTATCATAAAAGCTAACTACGTTACAGATACAGAGCGACAGCTTCCGGACTATTGGACAGCAGAGCGGCTTTATACACTTGAGAAGGTTCTTTACACTGGGTACATGAAGTACAGTGAAGTTGAGGATGAGTTTGGTGAGGTTTTGTGGGGCAGGGAAGGATCAATTTACCCCGAAGCTCTACTGTATAGGATTCACGGATATAACGAGGAAGAGGCTCTAGTAGACAGGTTTGTCTAATGTCAGTATTACTGAAGTGTCGTTTAGTTGTGGGTTTTAGTAAGCCGTATTGGCTACACCCGACGGACAATCTGTTACGACACGAGCGTGTACTTCGGTTTCAGTATATCCTGTACAATCCTTTAACAAAACACGTAGAAGGATGGGGTTGTCCAGAAGAGCTTCTCTACCGTAACTCAGGTTGGTCTAAGGAAGAATACCTAATCGGTAGGTTCGCTGATGTATAAAATGGTCCCTGCTGTCTATGTTGTCGATATCACCAAAAATGCCCATTTCGGTTATTGGGTAACACTAAGTACTTTTGGCAAGCCGTATTCGTGGGAGAAGGTTGGGGTTAGCGGCTTTGTTATGCACAGCCCCCTAGCTCCCTACGGGGGTAGTTTTTTACACAGAGTTTCAATAAGTCCTGAGTCAGTTCTCTATTGTCATTATGGGTACACACGAGAAGAGAGTCTAGTTAATAGGTTATGTGGTGTATAAAGTTGTGCCATCAGTAGTGTTAGAGGACCAAGACGACGATGTTTTCTATTGGGTTCCTTTGTCTCGTTTTCGTAAGACATATTCGTGGGAAATTCAGAGAACTACTGGATTTAGTATAGCGAATCGTGCTGGGCGGTGTATGGAAGAGAGTGTCGGATCCCTAAGTCCAGAAGCCCTCCTTTACTACCAGCATGGATACACATACGAAGAGCATCTGACTAGGAAGTTCCTAAGTGACGAATCTTAAGTATGACATAGCACAGTGGGGTAGGTGTGAGGACGTTATGTCGCACCTCTACTACCTCAAACTGATCAACGAGACTACACGTGCATATGTATTTAGGTGTGTGCGTCGTGATCCTAAGCTAGTCCTATTTGAATATTACGGTACTCCAGAAGAGTGGTACGCTGACCAGATTATAGACCCGAAACCGAAGATAACTAAGACATTCTAACAGCAGTTGGGACACTGGATGTCAAACATTGTACAGCAGCTTAATGATGGTGAACGAATCTATACGTCTTTACGTATGGACGATGGGCACACTATACCTGCATTTAATGAGAACGACCATAGACGCTACATTACGTTACATGATACACCCGATGGTGCTGTTGTAAAGGTACTACACGATAAGGCTTCTACAACACCCTCAGAGCAGAGCGTAAGCCATTGTGAGTTTAAGTTATTGGCTAAGGGTGGATGTGGAGAGGGCCAGCTAACGCTTCATGACGATGTATTCGTCACTGCACCATCTGTGGGCCAGTGGGTTAAAGTAAGGCTCACGGACTCGTCCCAACCTGTGTATACTGGTCGTATTGATGAAGTAAACCAAGATGTTCCACAAACAGTCAATCTACGGCTAAGGGGGATGGCAGCACTGCTGCAGGATAATTCCGTAGGTGGTCTTGGTGGAGGAGATGAGTTTAGTCCTTTTCTTATCGCGTGGATCAACCATCATTGGACTGACCCATCTCTTCCCTTTGCTGATATTTACGTGGGTAAGGGTTGGGATGCTTCAGTTGACCTGTTTGCTAAGCATGTTCTGATTGATCCTGTCTCCAGCCCTATCACATATGGGAACATTGAGACCACAAATACGACTGATCCCGCTAACATCATGCTGCATGGTACCTCCAGTGTACAGGAGCTGGTGCGTACTATGGCGTATGCGGCAAGCAATGATGGGTCCCTCAACTGGGGTATTGATGGTCAGGGCCGTTTCTACATGCAGCCACCTGTTACCACTACCCAGCTAACATTGCAAAGAGGTGTGAACTGTACCCAGTTTAGTGAGCACAGTACAGACCACCAGATCATAAACCACATTACTGTGATGGGTGGGGATGTCGTTGACGACAAGAGCAGACGATCTCAATTTATTGCCCATCAGTACGACAGCACCTCAATCTCAAACCACGGTACTCGTAGACAGGTTATAGCAGTTCCTTGGATTCGCAACTGGCAGGACTTTATCTCGTTCTCTAACGCCATCCTTAACGAATATGCTGAGCCTACAAAGAAGTATAACGTCTCGACTACCCCCTTCGGCGGATTTGTGCTTCCTTGGGGCGGTAAAATCGAACTCAAGGATTATGACGGCTCCTCGTTAGGCACACATTTTGTGAGTGAGGTTTCCTGTGTGTATAATGAGGCACCTAAGTTTACTCTGAACTTAGGTCCTGAGGATCTACAATTTCCTGAACTCGATCCAGTTACTGCTGCATCGGGTTCTGGTGGAGGAGGGACTGGGTTTCCTCGAACAGCTGGACAGCCTAAGGTTTGTGATAATATTGCTACATATCCTAGTTGGGCAGCTAGTACAGCTTATTTAGCAGGAGATGTAGTTAAGCATGATAGTGTTCTGTATTATCGACATACTGATGGCACCAGTGAGACAACTAGTCCTGATGATGAAGGTGGTTGGGTAGTACTAGCTGACTGTGGTAGGTCTGAAGTTAATTATACACAGTGTCTTGAGGAGGGTTCGGGTTGGGCCTATTTGACTGAGAACCTGTCTGCTCCGGCCAATGTTGAAGATGCTGCTACTAAAGCTAAGGCTAAAGTGCTTGCTCAGATTGAAGATGCAGATGGAGCACCTACACTATATAAGACAGACGAGCAGATCACTGTTTGGAACCACGATACTACACTGACCCTAACAACTAACACACTGATCCAGTACAAGGTACATTCCTGTTACGCATCTGTTGTGTGGGCTGGTTGCTCAGCTGATGTTGATCCTAATGATCTTCCCGAACTAGAAACTGAACTTAACCCCGGTACGTAATATGTCACTATTTGAAACCTTGACTAGAGAGATGGTGGAGGAAAGACTACATGAGGCTTTCGGAGTCACTCGTTATCCAAAGTGGTATAATACCTACTGTCGGAAAGCTAGGCAGGTTTTTAATGGTCGTCCCTCTGTAACTGAGCATTGTGGGAAACTTCTGTTTAATGCTCACCATAATAAATTCCAGACTATGGCTATTCCCACAGATTGGGATGACCGTGTCTATCCTCTGGCCTCCAATACCAATTCGAACTGGTACGTTATTGACCTTAAAGACATAATCCGCGAATCCAAATACGGGACACTCTATCGATGTTCAGCCACTCGGATTGTGAAAGGGTGTAGCATCACAGTGCAGGATGTGTATTGTGTAGTTACTGGTTTAGATAGACAGGCCTATGTAAGTACTAGTATTCCTGCTGCTGTACAGGGGGCGAGAAAGATTGTAGAGCAACAATTCGTGAAGAAATATATGGGGGTATGAGTATGCGTTGGGAAGAGTACGGTCTTGGGGAGTATTTGAGAGGGATTCCTCTGTGGAGGGTGTCGATTTGGTATGCTCAGAATGCACAATACTGGTTAACTGGGAGAGCTAGCCCAACTGAGTATCAGAGGTTTCAGTCGGATAGTCCACTCGATGCTAAGTTGGTTAGGCTCGGATACAAGAAATATTTGAACATTCCTCCTAATTGGGGCAGGGATGTAGCTCCTCACGCCCTGAAGTGTAACGGCTATTGGTTTGTGAAAGAGGTTGGGGAGAAGCTCAGGGGCAGTAAATATGGGCCAGTCCATCGGTGTAAAGCACATAATTTCTGGACAGCCCCTAAATCAGACGATAAAGTCTGTGTACTGCTTCCCGGACATAAAGCTGTAGTAGCAAGTAGTGCCCAATCAGCTGTCTCCGCTGCGAAACAGGAGTATGTGAGCAGTTTTCAATCAGCTTTTGTATAATTCGCTTCTAAGAGCCTCATTCCTGCTATACGTAGGGTGAGTCCTGTTTTCTATCAGATGCTCTTACGAGCCAATCTGTGCGATCTGAGAGGGTCTGAGTATGGATACCAAGCCTTGTGTGTGTGTTGTGGGAAGCAGCTAGAGTCAGTTTGGGGAGCTGATTGGGTTTCTCTACAGCCTAATGGTGGCTGTGAGATTCAGATCATAGGCTCTTGGGGATCAAAGAAGTTTGACATTAACCCCAATTTTACAGTATTCAAGGGTGTCGTATGCGACGAATGTGCGGGAATGATGACAAAACAGATGCAGATGGACCCCCCAACGTAAAACTGTTGGTCTGGGTGTGCCCTGTGTGCCAGTATAGCACAGTGACAAGAGAGGGTAAGCCTTCCTTTTGCCCGGCGTGTAGTTTTATTAGTACGCTTATTACGAGGAGTATTCGTGGGAAGACCAATTAGCTGTTCGTGTCAGTGTGCAGACCTCATCTGTTCGGAATACGGGTGGGCTACACGTGGATCAGCGAATGGTAACTTCTATGCTGGTGCTGTTCCTTCGTCGCTAGATTACTACTCCGGTACATCCTACAGTTGGTCGATAGATGGAGTGAATCCGACAAATTACGCCCAGCCCTACATAGGCAGGTCTACAGTTGCCCCGATTGTCGGAAGTGGAGATGGGACGTGGTCTACTACGCAATGGGGGGGTGGCGGGCCTTCAGATCAGACGGGGTCCGTGTGGACTTATACAAACAACACTGGAGACACTGTTACACCGGACACGTTGAGATTGAACGATTTTGTGCCTCCCTTTAGCACCGGCTCCCAACCAGAGTACCTGACGCTAGACCAGTTTCTTTTGTCTATTAGGGGAACAGGGGTGTCTCTAGATAATGCAGTATTTAAGCTGATCAATGGTGGCACAACTCAGGTTTTAGGAACAGTTACTACTGATTCCGGAGTTAGTGTGACACCTGACCGCACAACTGGCATGCCCCACTCCGTCCCAAATGTTTCGTTTCTGTTTAGACGGAGTGATAACACGTTAACAGATAATATAGGTATCCGAGATTTCTATTTCAATAATACACCAACTGTTGATGTTCAGGTATCCGTAGCCGACGGAGGCACTGTCACACTGGGCAGTGTGTATGCTACTAGAGACACGTGGTGTCGTTGTAATCTAACACGAACTGTTAACACAGAAGGGCAGGTTCAGGTTACAAATCAGCAGATGCTGGATTTAGGCTGGGTAGATGTTTCACCGGGTGGACTGGACCCAGATGCGTATATTGGGCCAGTGAACAATATTACTCAGGGAGCTTCCTCTGGATTGGCCCGTCCTGAAGATGTCTTTCATGTTGTTGGGGGATCGCCAGCCAGCGACATTCCTATGGTAGTTCAGGGTAACATCGGGCAGGGTGGGTTTAGTGCGTACACTCGGCAGCTTTATGATGAGTTCAATTTAATTGGCGATACTGTACCACGTGACATACTTCGGTTCCCGTGGGTTACTATGTATGGGGGCCTGTTTCCAACCTCTAATCTGTATGGTCAGATCTATTATCAGGCTGTGTATCAAGCAGATAATATCGATTTAAACCCGTGCAACAACACCATAAACATGTCTTTGTTGGGTGCTTTTAAGCGAGATACTGGATCGGGCAGTCCACCATCATCAACATCAGACAGTGATGCGTCTTCGTATTTTCCAAGTGACATTGTTGTGGTGTATTAAATGCCTATTTACCATACAAAAAAAGAATCAGACCCACAGAGCAAAACAGTCTGCGATTACTTCGGTGAGCCCATAGGTAGAGCCCCTGTAGGCCGTTCTTGTTGTTCAAGTCAGACAGTCCCTGTTTACGTGTGCAATCATCCAGACCCAACATCACCAGACGAGTGTGTCAACCTAGGAGTAGCACCCAGAGGAGCACAGCACTGTTCCTCATGTGTATACTTTACTTAAAGGGGGAGAAATGAGCCGATTCGTTAAATGAGTATTTTACACACTATTTTGTGTAAACATATTATACACAGTAGTGGCAACATATCCGGTAGCGGTTACCTGTTACCATTGTGACGAGGTAATGTTTGAGGACCCGTTCCTAGCTCGTGTGGTCGAAAAATGGGAGGAGAATTTTGGACACGCGGAGTGCTACCTGTATAAGAAACAGAGAGCCCAGTACCACAATAGGATGAGAGACTCTAATAGTAACGAGTACAAGAATTTTTCTTTAGGGGAGAACCCTCCATGCCAGCCGTGAATTGGAATTTTGATACTAAAACTGGTGACATTTTTGTGGAATGTCCAGCATGCGATACTTGGCAGGAGTTAGATTGTCGTGTTCTTACCGAGGATTCCTTAGGAACATACGACATCACTAGTGACGGTTCTGTATACCCTAATTTTGTGTGTATGGGGCACTATCAGGTAGATTACGACAAAGGGATTGAGCAAATTAGTGATGAGGTATGTTTGCTTGAGTCTGTCCTAACGCTTGATAATTTTGATGTATACTTAGAAGCTGCAGAGAAATTTGCAGATCAGGAACTAGACGAGACAGGAGATGATGATGAATGAAGTCGATAATGTCCAGATGTTGTTCGCTATGCTCGATCTGGGAAATTTTCACCGGCTGAGAATGAACGGATCAAGAGGCAGGCTTCACGATGCTCTAATGAAGTTTGCGGCGGACAATGGTATCGATCCGTATGATCCAATGGGCCTAACTGTTGTTGACGAAGATCCCGATCCTCAACTGGAGTTTGAATTTGAATCAGAAGATACATCCGGAAGTGCTGAGACGAATGAAGCGAATGAGTCAGATGACGCTGAAGGAGATAGCGATTGAGTCTGGCTATTCGATGGATAGCGTTAAAAGTTGGTTTCGTTCGAAAGAACCACGCAGTATCCCCGAATCTGCACTGCACCTAATTCAGGAGAAGTACAGACATGGGAGACATGCTAAGGAAGATAGCACGGGCCATTAAAAAGATTCTTAACGTTTTGGTCAAAGTTGTTAAGGTCCTGACTTTGGCTGATAAGTGGCTTGATGATAATAAGGACAAACTAAACAAACCAAAGGAATAAGCAATGCAGGTGGATGATGTAGTTGCTTCAATTCTACACTGGTTCGATACAAATATTACTGGCACCTATATCCATGCTGGACATCCCGACGATCTTGATGAGGATGACCCTCTTCTGACATCGTGGTACGAACCTCAGGTCAGCTTTACTAACTATCTGGTAGAACGTAATCAGGTCAAGCATGGTAGGGTGCAGTTACAGGTACATTGCTGGTCTAAATCTCAAACAAACCTATATGACGCACTACAGAAGGCGGCGGTAGTGGAAGGTCTGTTTGAGAATTTGGATGGCGTCAATGTCCAAGATTTTAATACCGCAGGAGATCCTGTTGTAGGGTGTCTTAGATTCAAAGAACCAAGAGTTGTAGACTTGACGCAACAGTTAGGAGACCAGAGACGACAGGCTGTATTAGTGACTGTTGAAGGAATGGTTAATTCAGTATAACCACGCCGCTATGAGTGAATAATGTGAAAACTGGAATAGATGGGATGTCAGAAAATGTAACACGTGAGGAATTTAATGAGGTAAGAGACACAGTTGTGAATCTGCAGAATGTGATGTCTAAGGTGGTGCAGGCCACAGAGCATCACTTTACAATGCTGACTGGTATCGACCAAAGCCTCAGAGAGTTATCGAGATCAGGTGCTGAAACAGCTGGTGCCAAAGGGACCATTCAGCTGTCGAACCTGTGGCAGATTGTAGGAGCATTACTCGTAGCAGTGGGGCTCGTAAGCGGGTCCCTTGTGTATGTTGCTCGTTCCAGTCAAGTAGAGACTGATACACATCTAGCATACACATCCGAGTCCTTGAAAGAACTGGCTGAGATCGTGAAGGAGCATGTCAAGGATGGGCATCCAGCTCGTGTAGAAGCACTGGTGACTAAACTATCAGACGAGTTTAAGAAGCACGAGGATTCCGATGGGCATCCAGTACTTGCTGGCAGAGTTACGAAGCTAGAACAGACAGTTAAAGCTAACCACATGGAGAATGAGGCTCAGCATAGGTGGTTAGCGGACGTCTTTAAGTTGCAGATGGACTGGATGTATAGAACCAAGGGACAGGTGATTCCTTCACCCAACTACGAGCCTCTTAAAGGGATTGGAGCAGCACCTCAGATACAGGATTAGTTCGACAGTACTTCGCATGCTCAGCTCCTTCGGGGGTTGGGCATTTTTTTTTACGTATTGTAAGAGTATCCGTGAAATTGCCCGTTGGCTTTATACATGCTTCTACTAATCCGGCCTCGGTTATAGAGAAATCGATGACTAGCCCATTCTTTTTCGTCAATTCCGTAATAGCTGTATAATGCCTTTTCTGGATTGTGGTACCAAGGTTTGATGGTACTGTCATGAGCCGAAGGTACAATGCACCAGCGATAGGAGGAAGTACACATACGTAAATGTCTTTTACCTGTGTAGTACTCAGATATCTGCATTCAGCCTGTCCTTGGGACTAATGAGCTGGCTTGCGTACCACTCCCCTTCGCTGTACCCATAGTACGCATACAGGGCACACTCAGGGTTTAGATACATCCCATCACCGCTCATGGTTTTGTCACGAGAAAGAGCATCATTGGACTTCCAGCTATCAAGTGCCCAGTACAGATACCGATTGGAGCTTCGTGTTGGCTTTTGGGCAATATCCCAGTGGGTAGTTCTAACCTTCCTCAGTACTGCGGTAACCATCAGAATGGGGTCCCATCAAAACCTGCCTCACGAGCCATCTTAATAGCTTCACGACACTGTGTCACGGGGTCTTTTCCGTACTGGTAATCAGTATTTCCAGTGTAGTAGCAGACGACTCTGGGAAAGTGCCCAATCCAGTACGAGAAGTAGTTCTCATAGTGGCTAACCTGACCCCAAAGTGCCACCGATGTAATGTTTGGAAGTCGACTCATTCGGATGTCTATGTCGTTATAGAATCCCTGAGTGTAGAGCCACAGCTTGAAAACCTCACCGACATTTTCCGTCCATGCCCCATACGTATGAGGCTTGTTCGGAATAGCTACGATCGGCAGATGCGTTTCCCGATTCGCAACTGGAATATCGATATGTGCATAATACCTATCCCTGATTCTGTCACAAGGAAGATCGTCGTAGATATTGCGAACGTCGTTCTCAAGGATTCCTCGATCCGAGCGGAACCCATCCCGTGTCATATAGAATGAGACATGGGGTAGTTGATCAACAGGAACGTCTGGTTTGTCTGTGTCGTCTACCACAGCTCCTAAAACAATAGGATACCCATTGTGAGCCAGCTCTGCTGTTGAGGCAATTCCACAGCTGATATACTTCATTGTAGTTCTCCGAATAGGTGAAAGAGGTTGTTACGTACTGATCTTGGGTCTAGGACTGATAAACTGTGATGAGAGCCATTCTTCTTCTGTATACCCGTAATACGAGTAAAGTAGTGTCTCAGGGTTTAGATAGAAACCAGTTGAGGAAGTATTGTCTACCGGAATAAACTCATCTAACCACACGTTATTGCTTGTCCAAAATTCTGTGTAGGGGCCTGACCTACGCTGGATCTCCCAATACCGAAGCCCCATGCCTCCATCAAAAAAGTTTGAGGATAGCTTAGCCTCATAAGTCATCTTATAGCCTGATTAGTTAACCTGTTCGAATTTCCTAGCCACTACCTCATTCTGACTGTACCCATGAAGAGAGTAGAGACCTTCTTCAGGGCAGAAAAAACTGGTAGATGCTCCGTACTGTCCTACAGTCCACCACCGGTTAACTTTGCACCAGTGGGCAGTCACACCGTTGGTGTTTGCTACTAACCAACTTGTTCCTGCGGTGCTTCTGAAGCATACTAGTGTTGGCATAATCTCTCAACCAGATTTTCTGCTTCGTAATAGCCGTATAGGCTGAACAGTAGTTCCTCAGGACCAGCAAACAGGTGTGGGGCTGATGATGGGTGGTCTGTGAGTCCCGAACTTTCAGAAAACTCCCTCATCCAGTCAGCCCAACGCCGACTCCTTAACCACACCATTTGAGGCTGTCCAGATGTGCATGCAGACCAAAACCCCTTACGGTCTACCCACTTCTGTTCAGATATTTTTACAAAACTGCTCACTCAGATACTCCTCTTGACTCCAGCCGTGCATGTTGTAAAGCAGCTCCTCTGGAGAATAGAAATACTGTCTGCGGGGGTTCACCTTCCCCAAGATAGGCCACCCCCACCGGTCTATGGCGTAGTATCCTTTTCTCATTTGGCAGATAATCATTTTTCTTTTCACATACGTATTCTAGCCCACCCTCTGAAGTCTGTCAACCCGCAATGCATAAAAAAACCACCCCACAAACAAATGCAGGGTGGTTTGGTGGTTTAGGGAGAAGTGTCAAGTGACGACTGTCTCCATCTGGAATTTAGAATCTCGGAGGACCTCTCTTGAACCTTCGATTACGCAATTTCTCAACAGTGGCGTACCAAGCCCACACAATAACCAGTATCCCAGCAAGAACCGGAACACACAAGAGAGTTAAAGGCCAGATCATAGCCAAAATTACTGATAACCCGAACATATCCACTGTGCTGTCTGGAATGTGCTGTGGGGAATACCAGATGTACCAAACAAGCCATCCTAGACATGTTAGAAGCATAGGAATAGAGTATAGTACAAGAGAGTAGCTCAAAATTGCTTCTCCTTATTACCAGTCGATATTGATTACGTAGGTGCCTCTTTCGAGTTGACCCTTCTCATAAAGATCGTTTGCTACAGTCTGGATATCTGGATAGAAATTTCGTTGCCAGAACAGGTCAATCTCCCATTGCTCCTGCCGCTCACCAACTGGTTCCTTTGGGTCACGATCTTTCCACGATTCAAAACTAACTCCCATTTCTGTACCGTTTATTTTTTCCGGCACAGAATCATTTTCGAAATCACATGATCTGTCAGGAACAGTAAGGTGGACTACTCCACGGTCCCGACACCCATTTTGCTGTTGAAAGTTGTATACTTTTCCATACGTCTCGCTTACCAGTCTATCCCATTCCTGAACCTCAACAACTTTTTGAGTACTGAACGAAAGAGGCATTAAAACTGCTCCTGAAAGTTTGAATACTGTTGAGTAGCTGGGTCAAACCCAACCTTGACAATACCCTTCTGGGTACCACACATCTTGTTCTTGCAGTGGTTAAGCACGACAAAGTTGTTTGCGTATTTCTCTTTATCAAACATGAATGGGTAGGTCACAGTTAGAACACAGTCACTAGCCTTTCGGATAACTGATGAGCCATAGCCTGAGTGAAGGTCAGCCAGTTCTCTGTTACGTCCTACCTCTTCCCGTGCCTGACAGATCATGCAGATGACTACCTGATTCCTCTGAGCACATTTCTCCAGCCTCTGCAGGGATTCTGCTATCCTCCAGTTCTCCTGTTCGTGGTTTGCCTCTACCAGCTCAAGATAATCAATGGCCCAGAACCTGATACTCCTCTCTTTAGTCTGCGTATCGATCAGTTTCTCAATGTCATCAATATGAGTCTGATCATAGTACAGGTAAAGGGGAGCATCCTGAGCCAGTTGTGCTGTAGCCTCCTCTCTGGACCTCCCTGTGTATCGTTGTTTGAGCCTTTTCCTTAGCTGCTGTGCTGGCATCTCCAACGAAATGAACCCAGAGGGGATGTTATCAGAAGCAGCCTGCTGAAGCAAGTGTAATGCTAGTGCAGTTTTGGTATGGGATGACAGTCCAATGATGGATGTAAGAGCCCCCAAGGGAAGCCCCCCAGTCATCTCAGCATCTAAATGTGTGAGTCCTGTACTGACTGTATAATGATCATCGGTTTCCCAACTGTTGTCCAACAGTTCGTAGGCAGTATTGTGTTGCTGAACGTTGTTGATTACGTTCCGTCCGCTGGCAAAGTCATAGGCTCTGGGCAGCATTCGGATTACCCAGTCCTCGTTCTGTGCTTTTTCGTAGTCGCTTGCTGCTCCCCATGCCTGAATCGTGTCAACAATTGTATCAGTTGGGATGTAGTGCAAGATTAGCCTGACTGCAATATCAAAGGCAATAGCAGACATGCTGCCATCTTTAACCAGTCCCTCGCTGTTACCTAACCATCTGGCTTGTAGAAAACTGTCTGATCGAATGACAGACTCAACAGTTGGGGCTAGACTTGTGGCACTGTAGGGTATGTCAGGAATTTGCTCCAACAGCGACTGGCACACGCCACTGGCGATGTAGTCCGGCACGAAGTCAGGATCGATCCTACCCCATTTTCCCTCCTGTTGTTTGACAAACCCGCTCTTACCCCACAGCGGTAATCGTACCAGATTGCCTAGCCGTTTACCAGTCAGTTGGGGCTGTTTTGGGTAAATTTCACAGTACTTAGCATCAGCTCCTGAATGGTGGCGAATCTTCGAAAGCAGATTATACACATCCATGAGGGGCTCTGGTTGGCTAAAGAATAGCCACTGGTGACATCCTTTGCCTGAGGCCGAGATTTCGACTACAGGATCAAGTCCCAGCTCATTGACCATGTAGTCATTGACTGCTTTAACGGACTGTCTGACGCCTTCTCTGGCTTCTGGTGTATCTTCGTGATTATCGTGGTCTGTACAGCAGATGGAGACCTTTTCGTACTTGCTAGCTAGGTAGATACCGCAGGGAGTAACCCCATCTAAATGCTGCTGTACAATGTCTTGTGTAATCTCCCCCTCTACCGGACAGAACCCAACTCCCTGTCCTGCTGCATAGACATCTTTCCTTCCCTCTTCTGCGAATATGTTAAGCAACCACTCCGCTGTTGTTGTCATGTACTACTCCTTCAGGCATGCGGGTCTTCTACAACACGCCTAACCCACGTTGAATCCGAAACACTGAATGTGGCCAACATCTCAAAAAAGTCTGATTCTCTCATACACACCAAGCCCTCTCTAGCGTTGTCTTCGCGTGAGAACAGCAGAGGAATCTCATTGTCCTTGAGCACTATCTCGTGTATAGTGTTCATTGGTACGTAATTTTTCCACTGTTTTACCTGCGGAGCAAGCCTACCTACCCTGACTAGGTCAATCTTACGGGCATCGGTCTCATTAGATGCGGAACGGGATGTAGCTGCCCGTGCAAATCCTACATCTTGGAACTTGTTTCGGATACGAAGCTCCTCACGATGTCCCTTACGCCTACACCTATTTCCTGTGTTAGCTGATTGCGGTGTTTGTGACGATGTACGAGATCGCCTACGTCTACTACGCCTGCCCAGTCGCTTCTTGGCCATAACTGCCTTTCATATAGTCTTCCCACTCCTGCCGGGAAAAAACCCATTCACCATCACGAATTTCACCTACAGGATCGCCCTTAATTGCCCAGTTGTTAAGCTTCTGGTCGTTCTTCATCACAAAGGGATAGTCCTTGGCACATATGACGCGGTAGTCAGAGCTTTCATCCTCCGTACCAGCAAACGCAATAATATCTTTAGGTTGAGCTTCATATAGGCGTGTCTTCTCCCACTCTCTAGTCTTTTTATCAAGCTTATAGACAGCACGCCTATACTTGGTCCAGCTGCCACTAAGGGCGACTACTGTTCCCATAAGCCCACCAACAAACACACGTCTACTGATCATCGCAGATTACCTTTAGAAATCGATTACATCCTTTTGCGGACGGGAATTGGAACGGTTTACCATTACTAGTAATAAAGGTCCATACACCGTCTCTTAGGTACTGAGGAACGTACACAGGTGTAACTTTTGCAGCAACAGTATCGCCGACAGGAACAACACGACGTTGCTCTACAACACGGTACACGCCTGATTTCCACCTTGGATTTGTCACAGTGTGCCCCTAAGGCAATTCCGTAGATAAAACACAAACACAAAAATACGGAGGCTAGAAAATACTTCATACCGTCTCCTCAAATAGCTTAGCTTGCCATGATCCTTCGTGCCTGACACGTCCCCTCTCTGCTTTATCCTGTATGAAATTTAGGACATATCCGGGCCGGTCAGAGGTTAACCACTGATACCGGTAATGTTCATGGATTGCTACAAGAATCCCCCGGCGTACTGTAATTCGTAGCGACTTTCTGCCTACCCTACCTTTACGAGACAGAGTCCACATGATCTGCACCTCATCCTCGCCCACCGGAATACAGTCTAACGCACCATTCCACCACCCCAAATCCCAAAACCCATACGGTACGCGAAGAGGCGTGCTCAGCCTGTGCATGATCAGTACTCGATTTCTTTGAGTTTCTCGATTACTACCAATGCGTCATTGATAGCAGTAAGCTCAGATTCCCAAGGACTGGCATACTCTGCAGATAAGATACTGGTACTACAGTGACCGTCTGCTAGGTGAGCGGATTCTGGGTTAGAACACCGTACGCACCTACCTGTTTTGCTGTCCATTAGGACTGTGATAGCCTTCTGCCTCAGCAGCAGTGTCGTATATACCTCATCCAGTGGTCGGCTTGAGTCAATAAGTTTCATATCACTTAGCCCTAAAGAAGTAGTCTTTGGGGTTTGACTCCATCAGCTTGCCGATTGCTGGCAGACTGAAATCTGCTGTAGCAAGAGCCATAAGCTTACGCATGCCTCTGTCACTCAGCCCTAGGAGCCGTCTAACACGGGGCGGCAGAAGGAACCCGAAGTTGTGCCTACCGATCCCATACACCCCATTCTCGTTACAGCGGACCAGTAGCTCAGTATCAGTAAACTGCAAGAGAACTTCGATCCCTACCCCCAGCGGATCGTAGTAACAATACCCGTCCCTCCGCCTGTGTATCATGTAATCTGAGGTGCGTCGAAACTTTCCAGACCTAAGAGAATCAATCCAAATCTGCTGAAGTGGGCCGATCATCTGTGTTCTCCGAGTGCTGTACCTGTGGTTGGGTTTCTGATGAGATTCTGACAGTAACTGAAATCCTGCCTAACACAGCAGTGATGGCGAGAATTATAGCACATCCGATGATGACAGTAAAGAACCAATCTTGAAGTTTTTCGTCTTCGTTCATGTTTTCGCCCTAGTATACAAAAAACCTACCACCAAGAACTACTTCCTAGTGGTAGGTTCACACGAGGTACCCGGCTGGGTTTTAGAAAAGAGTGTCTAGGTCTGAGCCTGAGTCTGCACCCGCCGTAAAGTCAGGGACCGATGTACTGCTTTGTTCCGGCAGCGGGGCGTTTGCATCTGCCATCTGAAATGCCTGAAGAGCATTAGCAATTGCTGCAGGATCGGCTGACTCTTTTGCCTTGGCTTTGATCTCTTCTTTACTACGGCCAGTATTTGACCACCAAGTACCATCTTTCAGTGTACCTGTAAACTCTTTACCTGCCACCACGACAAAGTCAGGATGGTCTGGGTTCAGCTGAGCAGGTTCGCACCCCAGAACAGTGTTACAGAACCGTTTAGCTCGCTTGATGTTGGCATAAGGATCGTCACCATTGGTTGTAGTGTTCAGCCATAGGATCAGATCCTCAGGCCAAGCATCCTTTCCTCCCGGATTGGTTACCTGTACCTGCTCACGCGAGATGGGATCAGTAATCGTTTGTGGGTAGTGTTTAATCACAAGTGCTGGGATGTTTGACTTTCCCATGTTACGAAGTGCGGCAGAAGTGATACGGCAATTATACACACCATCTGTGAATTTGGATGCAAAATTGTTCTGACTTCCTGCCGTAGGCGGGACTGCGGTTGTTGTCATTGGCTTTCCTTTGCTGACAATGGAGTGATTAGGTTATCTGGAGCATCGTAGGGAGGCTCATCTAGGTTGGCTATATGGTTTTTCAAGACCCGCTGAACTGCAGAAAGAGGACTACATTCGGCCCAGTGCTCCATATCACAAGAGTCATCAACAATCTTCTGTAAGAGATTGAGTACCTCTGATTTTGTCACGATGTTCCTTCTGAATTAACTGCATGACTGATAGCTTTTACGTAGTTCACATATGAATCGGCTGCAGAATTACCAGCAGGAATATCGTACCCATTAATGTATGGATTGTTCAATGAGCAGCACCATGAAG
>ERZ869936.1110-NODE-1110-length-20783-cov-18.294191_pt1 | contig 20783 bp, 16 predicted proteins | sample MGYA00520876_ERZ869936 | MGnify/ENA primary metagenome ERZ869936 (study PRJEB32218, sample SAMN09650985) | biofilter metagenome | isolation source: enrty point of leading RO module | place: Saudi Arabia: Thuwal, RO plant located on Red Sea | collected 2016-02-17...
TCACCCGCATCCCAACCCGAATCGGCCCGGAGCGGCGAAGCCGCGCCGGCATGTAGCTGCGGGCGTCATCTCGCAGAACACTATTCATTCAAGCAAATGCCGACCAGTTCACCCGGATCTTCGACAACCCACGTCGGCCCGTGTTCTTTGAGCGACCGCGACGTGTTCAGTCCCCAGGTCACGGCGGCCGTGTCGATCTCCACTTTCCGGGCCGCGACAATGTCACGAATCTCGTCGCCGACGTAGAGCGCGGTGGCGGGACTGGCCGCCGTGTCGCGCAGCACTCGACGAATCGCCCGGTGCTTTCCCTGCAGGCGTGAACTGCCGACGCAGAACGCAAAGCAATCCGCCACCCCGTGGCTGGCGAGGCAGTTTCGGATGTGCTCGGTCTGGTTGGAGGAGACGACTCCCATGTTCACCCCGGCTGCGTGCAGTCGGCGCAATGCGTCCACGACTGCGGGGAACATCGGAGGGTCGCTCTGTTCCTGACGCTGCAATCGCAGGAAATCTCGAAACAACCGTGGCGCCTTGTAGAACGGGATGCGGTGCGCCTTCAGGAATTCTCTCGTCGACATGTCGCGCACGGCGTCTGTGTCTTCAATCGGCGCGACGCGATGCAGCGGGGCAAGTCGATTGTAGATCTCGGCGGCGTGCGGCAGCGTGTCGGCGAGAGTTCCGTCAAAGTCCCACAGAATCCAGTTGTAACGCACCCATACGTCTCCAAAGCAACCGCTCTCGTTGTCGACCTTTTGGCTCAAGAAACTGAGCGAACGAGTTGGCAGGGGTTTCCCGCGATCCAGTGCATGTTGCCGCTGAATCAACAGGGTGGCTCGGCCGGTAAGTCGCGGACCGGGATCCAGATTGAGGGCCATAGACGCACAGTTGTGCGGATTGACGCGCTCGCGCGGTTCCCGCCGCTGCCGGATCGGCTTCCCCGGTACGGAACGCGGCAGGTCCAGCATCGCCGGGACGCCTCCGGGCAACCGGAAAACGGCACAGGCTTTGCGGAACGGTCGGCGATCAGGATTCGTTCTCTCAAGGAGCACCTCAATGAAGCGCAAACTGTTTGCCGTCTTGTGCGGAGGAATCGCCTTGGCATTGATTCTCGCCGGAGGGCGTGTGTTGCCGACGCGAGCCGCTGACCAGGCGAAGGATGACCGGAAAGCCGATCCGTCTCAAGAGGACTCGGGACGGGACGATCTGCCGCTGCGGGATTTTATGCGACAGAAGTTGGAAGCGTCGAACATGGTCCTGGAGGGCCTCTGCACGGACGATTTCGACATGGTCAAGGAAGGCGCGACCAGGATGAACTCGATCAGCAACAGTGAACGCTGGCGGGTCATGAATGACGCCGTTTACCGCCAGTTCAGCGGAGACTTTCAGGCCACCACACAGCAACTCGTCGAAGCGGCGGAAAAGGAGAACATGGACCGGGCCACGCTCAAGTGGGTCGACGCGACGATGAGTTGCATTGAATGCCATAACTTCGTGCGGGGAATCATGGTCGCAGAGCAGCCCGATTCGCGGTGATTCCATCGGGACAGACGGCACGATAACTTCGGCGAGTTCTGTTTTCGACCTTCCGCACTGCGGCGCCCATGTTGCCGATTGCTCGGCTTCGGCGGGACGAGTTGGAGGCAGCCATGTTGCAACAAGAGAACCGGAATGCAGTGCCGGGGCCCAATGCGAAGGAGCGCCGTCCAGGGGAGGGGCGGTGGCGGCTCACAGTCTTTGCCGCACCGGATGATCGAGACGCGCTGCTGCGCGAGCTGCGGCGGTGTCTGGCGTTCAATCCCATCGACGCCAGAATCGCTCTGCATTCGCTACCCGGAATCCTCCCCGAGTGGTTGACGGCGGATCAGGCCCGGCGCGCCGCCGCGGCCATCCGGTCACTGGGCATCGAGGCGGCCGCGTTCCCCGAGTCGAAATTGCCGCAGCTCTCACCGACGAACACGGTCCATCGGGTTGATCTGACGGAACGCGGACTGGAAGTCGTCGGCGCCACCGGGAAGATTGTGGACCGCATCGAGTGGGACCGCATTTCGGTCATCAGCATCGCGGACGTGCCGCTCGATCTTGTGCGCCGCTACGTTGCGGACCGCACATCGGTGTGGGCAGCGCCGCATTCGAAGCCGCTGGTCACGGACGAGGCGACTCAGTCCGGCGCAGAAATGTGGATTATCTGTGCGAATCCTGATCACGCCCTGCGCATCGACCACAGGGAAATGAACTACGCCGGGCTCGGCGACGCCAAGGGAGACTCGGCGACAGTCAATTTTCGCCGCTTCGCGGAGCGCCTCGTGCGAGGCGCGAGGGATGCGTGGCTGACGCCTTCGGCCCATGCGTTTCTCACCCGTGCACCGGCCGAGCGATACCGGTTCAACTCACAGCAGGCACATGTGGATGCCACGACATTGCATACGCTGCTCGTGAAGCATATCGGGGACCAGGCGGCTGCCGATCGAGCGAAGGCCACGGCGAACGGGATGCGGAAGGCAGGCGTCTCCGAACTTCTCGATGCCGGCCCCGAAGAAGGCGGCCAACCACCGAAAGCACAGGCAAAGTGCAGGAGTTGATCGAAGAGGTGCGTACCTGGGCCCGCGAAGTCGAACAACTGGGGCAACCGAGATTCGGCGAGTTGGGAGCCCGGGTGGAACTGATTCGTCAGACGCTGGCCGAACGATCACCCCGAGCCGAGGAGGCGCCGACGGCCAGGGATGACGACGCACAACCGGCGGAGCCCTCCGCCTGCCGGCTCCAGTTACAAGAACTCCGCCAGAGGCTGGAAGCGAACCCTGCAGAGTTTTCAAGTTGGAGCGGAGCCGTTTCGACGCTTGAAAAGATCCTGGACCCGATCGACCGCAAGACGACCAACGGAAGGAATCCCGAAGAGCGATGAAGCACGTCGGGCGAGTTCCGCATTTCGCAACGCCGGCGTTCGGAGCACGTCCTCAGCGTTCCGTCAAGGAATCGCCTCCCGCCGCCGCACGCAATTGCCCCTGTCACTCAACGATGCTGCCCAGGATCACGCCGCAAACATAGGCGATTGCCGCAGCGAGACCACCGATCGCCAGGGTCTCCAGGCCGGCGGTGACCCAGCGTTGCTGCACGAAGCGCGACTTCGCCGCCCCGACGGCGAAGAAAGCAACGAGCGTCAGCGCCGTGCTCCAGACGAAGGCGCCGGAAACCGCCCGCCCCGTGACGATCCCGAACAGGAACGGGAGGAGCGGCACGGCGCCGATCAGGATGAATGCCAGCAAGGTGGCGAGGGCCGCCCGCAGCGGCGCCGGACCGGCGAGCGGAAGTCCGTGTTCTTCCTTGATCATTGTTTCAACCCAACGTTCCCGGTCGGCCGTGATCACGTCGACGATGTGCTCCAGTTGTTCCCCCTCGAATCCCTGCCGGGCAAACACCTGTCGGACCTCCTCGCGTTCGCCGTCGGGAACCTCAGCGATGTGCCGTTCCTCCATCCGTCGCGTCTTCTCGCGCTGCTGTTCCTCTGCACGAGTGCCCAGGAAGTTGCTGGCGGCCATGCTGAAGCCGTCAGCGAGCAGATTGGCGACGCCAAGGATCAGGATGACATTGGCCGAGAGACCGGCGCCGGCCACTCCCGAAACAACGGCAAACGTGGTGATCGTCCCGTCGATCGCGCCATACACGAAGTCGCGGAGATAGCTTGGCTCGCGGCCCCGGTCGAGCCGCGCGGCGATTGCCGCCGGCGTATGACCGGCTTTGAGCGATTCAAGCGTGGGCCCGTCATGCGGGGGAGTGAGAGTCACGAGAGCGCTTTGCAGTTCGGTATGTGGCCCTGAGAACGATCCGTTCCTGGTTTGCGGATGCAAGCGCGCCAATAGCTATTGGCCAATAGCCATTAGCGACCCCTTGACTCTCGACCCGCCACTTCGCCGGAGATGACGAACTCCGGCGAACCTGACCCCTCAGCACAAACACAGATCTGCAAAGCGCTCGATTGAAACGCGCTCTACGGCATCACGAACTCATGCTGGCCGGGGCGTACGGTGAGGACCGGGCAGGGGGCTTTGCGGACCACGCGCTCGGCGACGCTGCCCAGCAGCATGTGAGAGAGGCCGCTTCGGCCGTGGCTGCCGACGATGATCAGGTCGATCTCGTTCGTCCTGGCGTAGCGGACAATCTCAACGAACGGAGTCCCCTGCACGACGGAACGCTGCACCTGGTCGCGGCCGTCCGGCAACCAGTCCTGTTCGGGCAACTGTTCGAGCGCTTTCTCGGCCGCCTGTTTCGTCTCGACGATCAATTCGGCGCCGATCACGAGTCCACCGTCAGGGACGAAAGCGAAGTTGTCTTCCACGACGTGCAGCAAGTGGAGGCGAGCGCCGAAGCGGGAAGCGAATTCACAGCCGTACTTGAGCGCCGTGCCGCCGAATTCGCTGAAGTCGGTGGGAACCAGGATCTGTTCGAGCTTGATCATAGGTCTGCCTCTGTGGGGTTGTGTCGCTGGTCGATCACCCGCCGCGGCTGTCGCACTCGACGAATTGGTGTTTACGATCTGCCTCGCGGAGTCTCCGGCTCGACAGGCCGACAACCGCTTGCCGGGGTCTGTAGTTGAGCAATCTGCTCTATCCCCGCTTCAAGTCAATCTCATAGCGGTCCAGCAAGCGGTACAGTTTTCTGCGATGAATTCCAAGAGCCCGCGCCGTGCGCGCTTTGTTTCCCTGCTCCTCCTCGAGCACGGAGAGGATATGTGCCCGCTGAAGGTCGTCCAGTTTGCGCGATCCCGTCGCTATGTGTACGGCACTGGCATCCACCGCGTGATGAGGGGAATCGGCCGCAGCGGCGACTTCGCGGGGAAGGTCGTCGATCGTGATGGTCTGGTCGTCCGCCAATATATTCGCTCGCTCGATGGTGTTGATCAACTGCCGAACATTGCCAGGCCAATGATAGGAAAGCATGGCGTCCCGCGCGTCCTGTTCGATCTGCCACCCTTCAGGCAGGAAATGATCGATCAACGGAGAGACATCCTCCCGTCGCTCCGTGAGGGGAGGCAGGTAGAGCGACATGACGTTGATCCGATAATACAGGTCTTCGCGGAAGCAACCGTTTTCGACTTCCTGCTGCAGATCCCGGTTGGTCGCGGCGATGAGACGCACATCGACGCGCCGTTCCTGGTGCGATCCGACGCGTCTGAGTGAACCGTCTTCGAGCACCCGCAGCAACTTTGGTTGCAGTCCCGGCGCCAGTTCTCCGATTTCGTCGATGAACAACGTGCCGCCGTCGGCCACCTCGAACAGTCCGGGCTTCGTGCCGGTTGCGCCGGTGAACGATCCCTTCTCATGCCCGAACAGTTCACTCTCGACGAGCTGTTCGGGCAGAGCGGCGCAGTTCACGGTGACAAACGGTTTGTCCAGGCGGAGACTGTGACGCTGGATGGCGCGGGCGACGAGTTCCTTACCTGTTCCGCTGTCACCCTGAATCAGCACGGCTTTGTCGGTGGGGCCGACGCGTTCGACCAGCCGCCACACGTCCCGCATCGCCCGGGATTCGCCGATCAGTTTGGGAACGGGGCGGTCCCGTTCCAGCAGCGTTTTCAGTTGCAGGTTTTCCTGCTTCATGCGGCCGCGCTCGGCCGCCATCCGGCATCGCTGTTCCAGTTCCGACAGCGGAAAGGGCTTTGTCAGATAGTCGGACGCGCCGAGCTTCATGGCCTCGACGGCGTTCTGCACCGTCGCCTGGCCGGTCAGAATGATGACCTCGGTGTCGATGCTGTCTCCTCGAATCCGCTGGAGAAACTCCAGTCCCGAGATCCCCGGCAGGTTCATGTCGCAGATCGCGACGGCATAATGCTTGAGATCGCAGAGCCGGAGAGCTTCCTGCGCATTCGGGGCCTGGTCCACACGGTGACCCTGGCGGCCCATCCACTGAGCCGCCATCGTGCGGAACTCATCGTCGTCCTCGACAATCAGCAGGTCGATGGGACGTCCGGCTGGCACCAGATTCCCCCTTTCTTATTCACGGGCGCGACGGGGAACTGATGTGCGAATCCGCGCGCCCTGTCTCGATTCGGCCGAAATCCTGCGGCGTTTCGCCTCCCCAGCTTCCCCGTCAGATCCCGTTGTCGAGTGTCGCCTCAATCGTAGCTTCATTGACGACACAAGGCAGCCATACCGAACTCAATACGCTGCCCCGGAGTCGTTCGATCCGGCAGAACTGACGATGCACGCCGCGTGCCGGTCGAAGCAGTTTCAGCAGATCGACGTTGCGGCCGGGCGTTGATCCCACTCGGGACGGCCCGCTTCGTGTAAAATGCGCACGGTGTGATCGGCGCGTCGGGCATGCTTCGTGCAGCAGAACCGATTTCGTATGAGTGACACGTTGCCCACCCTGATTCAGTCGTTGTTGCAATCGGACGCCTTCCCGCATCCGGTCAACAACCGAAGTGTGCTGGAGACGCACATTTCGTGGGTGGTGCTCACCGGGAAGTACGCCTACAAGATCAAGAAACCGATTCGCCTCGATTTCCTCGACTATTCGACGCTGGAGCGGCGGCGCGAGTGCTGCGAACTGGAACTCCGGCTGAACCGGAGGCTCGCGGCGGAGTTGTATCTCGACGTCGTTCCGATCTGCGGTTCCCGCGACCACCCGCAGGTGAGCGGCAAAGGGCCGGTGATCGAGTACGCGGTCCGCATGCGCGAATTCCCTCAGGAATCCCTCGCCAGCCGGATGATTGAGCGCGGTGCGCTCACGCGTGAACGGATCGACGAGTTGGCGACGACCGTCTCGGCGTTTCATGAGAGCGAACCACCCGCAGACCTTTCCTCCGGCTACGGCACGCCCGACGTGATCCGGCGGGAGGCGTTTGAGAATTTCGACGAACTGGAGCGGCTTATTGAAAACGAAGATCTGCGTAAATCGATCGCAGGCCTGCGCGGCTGGACGGCGGCCGAGTACGAGCGATGTGCGGAGAGATTCAGCGAAAGGCGCCAGGCGGGACGCGTAAGGGAATGTCACGGCGACATGCATCTGGGAAACATGGCGGTCTACGACGATCGACTCGTCGTGTTCGACGGCATTGAGTTCAACGACGAGTTTCGCTGGATGGACGTGATCAGCGAAGCGAGCTTTGTCGTGATGGATCTGATGCACCGCGGACGGGACGACCTGGCGCATCGGTTTCTGGACGCCTACCTGAGCGGCGCCGGCGACTACAACGGACTTTCGGTCTGCCGGTTTTACGTCGTCTACCGGGCGCTTGTGCGGGCGAAGGTCACAGCGATCAAACGATCGCAGGACTCCAGCGGTGAGGCTCCGTCACAAGACCCCGATGCGGAACTCTGCGCGTACATCGGGTTGGCCGAGGCGAAGTCGGCCCGCGAATCGCCCCGCCTGAGCATCACTCACGGGCCGTCGGGGAGTGGAAAAACAACCGGCACCCAGCCGCTGCTGGAGGCCCGAGGCGCCGTCCGCGTGCGTTCGGACGTGGAGCGGAAGCGGCTGGCCGGACTTCCGGCCTCGGCCGACGCGTCTGCGGCGCCCGGCAGCGGCATTTATACGGAGGAATGGACGAGACGAACTTACACACGGCTGGCCGAGTGTGCCGAACAGATACTCGCCGCCGGGTTTCCCGCGATCGTCGACGCGACGTTTCTGGACGCGGCGGAACGGAATCGTTTCCGGCAACTGGCCGACAGATTTCGGGCGCCGTTTGAGATTCTCGATTTTGCCGTCGATGAAGGAGTGCTCCGCGATCGGCTGGCGGAGCGACGTCGAGTTGGTCACGATAGTTCGGACGCCGACGACGCGGTGCTCGCTGCACAATTGCAGTCGCAGGATCCGCTGATGGATGAGGAACGACCGTTTGTGCACCGAGTCACACCGCAGGGGGTGTGACCGCGGGAGTTTTCGGAAACGACTCGTCGAGGCGCGAGAAGGAGGAGAGTGATGCTTCCCCGATTCCAGCATATTCTGGTGCCGCTCGACTTCAGCAGCAAAAATCGAATGGCGCTGGACGTTGCCTTTGAACTGGCCAGTCAGAATCGAGCCCGGACGAGTCTGCTGCACGTCGTGGAACGGATCGAAACGTCCCCGGACGATGAAGATTCGGTCGATCGCGAACTGGAGGAATTCTACGGTCAACTCGAGGCGCGGGCGGAAAGCGAACTCGAATCGGTCTCACAGCGATTCGAAGCCGCCGGGCTGGACGTTGAGTACAAGGTCTGGCGCGGCAAGCGGGTGCATGAGATCGTGAAGTTTTCCCGCGACCGGGATGTCGACCTCGTTGTTCTGAGTTCGCATCCGGTTGATGCGGACCAGCCGGTCAAGAGCCTGACGACGGTCAGTTACCAGGTGTCGATCCTCTGCGCCTGTCCCGTGCTGATGGTGAAGTGAAGGCGGCGTGTCCGCCAGTCCCGTTGGCGGTGGCGATGATCTCACGATTGGAATTCGCGATGAGTGAGCAGAATCCCAATTTGCGGTCGGTCGCCCGCAGTGAGGGGGCCTCCCCGGCAATTCTGGAAGCCGTACTCAACACGGTCGTGGACGGGGTCATCACGATCGACGAGGCCGGAACCATCTGTCTCGCCAACGCGGCCACGGCGCGCATCTTCGGTTACGCGGCGGACGAGTTGATCGGAAGCAACATCAGCATGCTGATGCCCGCGCCGTATGCCGCCGAGCACGACGGCTACCTGCGGCGCTACCTGGAGACCGGTGAGCGACACATTATCGGGATCGGCCGGGAGGTCGAAGCGCTGCGGAGCGACGGCGCCGTGTTTCCCATCGATCTGGCGGTCAGCGAAGTTCGAGTCGGCGACAGGCGGCTGTTTACAGGCATCATCCGCGACATGACCGATCGCAAGCGGACCGAAACCGCACTTCGCCGGGAACGGCGGTTCGCCGCCGACCTGTTCGAGAACGCCAACGCGATCGTTGCGGTTCTGGACGAGGAAGGCCGCATCTCCCGTATCAATGGTTTTCTCGCTCAGCTCACGGCGCGTGATTCGAATGACGTGCGAGGAGCCGACTGGGTGGAAACGTTCGTCCCGGAAGACGATCGCAACTCGGTCCGCGAGATCTTCGACCGGATCGTCGCGGGAGAACTGGTTCATTCCAGTGTCAGTTCGATCGTCACCCGGGACGGCGCTCTGCGGACCATCGCCTGGTCAGGTCGCCATCTGGTCGATGCTGACGACGTCGTGGACGGAATTCTGGTGATCGGCACGGACATTACCGAACTGAAGGAAGCCGAACAGAGGCTGGTGCAGTCTGAACGCCTGGCCGCGATCGGCGAGATGGTGACCGGGCTCGCGCATGAAAGCCGGAATGCGCTGCAGCGGGCCCGCGCCTGCCTCGAAATGCTCGAACTGGACCTCGCCGAGCGCAGCGATCACATGGAGTTGACGGCCCGCGCCAAACTGGCGCTCGATGAACTGCAGCGGCTCTATGAAGAGGTCCGCAACTATGCTTCGCCGGTGCAACTTGATCTGAGCAAATGTCAGGTCAAGGACATCTGGAAACTCGCGTGGGACCAGCTTGCAACGATGCGGGCCGGCACGGACATTCAACTCCGGGACGACTGCGCCGTTGAATCGCCGAAGTGGCGCGTCGATCGCAACCGGATGCTGCAGGTGTTTCGCAACATCCTGGAGAACGCAATCGCCGCGTCGCCGCAAGGGAGCGAAGTGGTCATCCGCTGCCGCGAGGACCGTCTCAAGGACCGGCCGGCGCTGCGGATTACCATCCGCGACTCGGGGCCGGGAATCGATTCCGAACAGGCGACACGCGTGTTCGAACCGTTCTTCACCACGAAGCCCCGAGGGACCGGTCTCGGCCTGGCCATCGCCAAGCGGATCGTGGAAGCGCATTCCGGCGAGATCTACGTCGCGGACGATTCGAGCCCCGGTGCGGAATTCATCATGGTTATTCCGCGCTGAGCAGTCACTCCGGAAACGATCCAGTCGACGGCCGGCCCCAGGCGGCCGCCCGCCGATTCCACCGGCGAGAGCGAATCCCCCAACATGCGTCTCTTCTCCCTCACGATCACGCTGCAGAGATGACGTCTTGCCGGGATTCCGGTATTCTCCCGTCGGGTTTCTTCGCATCGAAGAAAACGCTGCGCCGTCCGCATGGCATCCATGCCTGGTTCCGACGATCTCAGGGGAGGAGTGAGCAATGACGTCCCGTAAAAAGTTCTGGGTGGCCAGCGGGATTCTCCTGGTCGGCCTCGGCGTCGGACTCAGTTTCGCGCAACCCCGCGAAGAGATTTCTCCCGAATCGCTCCTGCCCGAGAACTCGCTGCTCTACATCGGTTACGACGGCGGCGCGGAACATCAGCAGGAGTGGCAGGAGACTGCCGCCTACGAGGCGCTCTACGAGAGCGGTCTGATGGACGTCGTCACGAAGTTGATTGGCGCCGTCACCGCGCAGACCGGCGGCGAGCAGGGGATCGGCGGTCAGATTTCGACCGCCCTTCAGCATGTGATGGATCACGGCATCTCCGTGGCCGTGACAGCGGGAGAAGGGGAGGCTGGTCCTCCGGTGCCGTGGGGGATCTTCGTATTTCACGACGCAGCCATGTTCGAAGAAGGCTTGAGCCAACTGGCCACCGGCGCTGCCCGCGGCGAGATCGAGTTCGAGACGACGGAACGCGACGGACGTTCGATCACGCACGGTCTCGTGCCGCGCTCGCCCGGCGTTGAACTCGGATGGTGGACTGAAGGGGACCATCTCGTGGTCGTGGTCGGCATGGCGGCCGTCGACTCGGCGATCGCGGTGGCGGACGGCGAGGCCAACATCACCGACCACGCACTGTGGGACCAGTATGTCGCAAGCGACCCGGGGTTCACGCGGACCACGGTGGGCTGGCTCGATTTTGCCGGGTTGCGCGAGCGATTCGGAGAGATGCCGCTGCCGACCCGACCGAGCGAGGCGCGTCCGGAAGGCGTCACAATCAACGACGTCCTGGAAGTGACCGGCCTGGACGGACTCAATTCGATTGTCGGACGTTCGGGATACAAAGGACGCGCGTTGTGGTCGGAAGTGAATATCGACGCGCCGGGACCGCGGCGGGGGCTGCTCTCGCTCTCCGAACAGGAGACATTCACGCTGGAGGATCTGCCGCCGATGCCGGAGGATTGCAAAGCCTTCGCGGCGACAAGCTACGACTGGGCACAGATCTATGACACGCTGTACGAGGTTGCCGTCGGGGCCGAGCAGTTGTTTGCGCCCGACGAGACAGGCCGTGTCGAACAGACGATGGCGATGGTCAACGAAAAGATCGGGTTTGATCTGAAGACCGGTCTGCTCGAACCACTCGGCAACGTGCACACAGGTTATGCGGACACCGCGCAAGGAATCCTGGGACTCGGCGCCGGTCTCGTAATCGCCGTCGACGACGCGGACGAACTCCGGGAGTCGATGGACAAGTTGCTCGTTGTCCTTCAGGAGGAGGCCGGAACGGACGTCGATGTCGAGCGGGTCGATCGTGACGGACGCGAACTCGTATTGGTGCGGTTTGCGGACAGCCCCTTTTCTCCCGCGTATTGCATCGGCGAGAAATGGTTGGCGTTCGGGATGGTGCCGCAAACCGTGGATGCCTTTTTGCTGCGTGAGGCGGGCGACCTACCGGCCTGGCAGGCAACCGCGGAGCACGAATCGGCACTTGAAGAGGTCCCACAGGAATTTACCGCGATCACGATCTCCGACCCTCGGGACACCTATGAGTTCCTGCTGGGAATGGCCCCGTTCGCGGTGGGCGGCGCGCAGATGGCGTTGCGGCAGTACGAGGTCATGCCGCTCGACTTCGAGTTCCCGATCTCGACGGCCGACATTCCCCCATCCGAACTCGTGACGCGTCCCTTGTTCCCGAACGTGACCGTGGCAGAGGTCAGCGACGACGGAGTGCACTACGTCTCTCGGGTCTCACTCGCGGGGGGCGGGTCGATGGGCGCGATGGACGGCGGCACAGCCGTCGCGACCTCAGCCGTCGCGGTCGCACTGCTGTTGCCCGCCGTCCAGCAGGCGCGCGAAGCGGCCCGCAGGACGGCATCAAAAAACAACCTCAAGCAAATCATGCTGGCGCTGCACAACTACCACGACGTCAATCTGACCTTCCCGGAAGGGACGCATCCCAATGAAAAGCTGAAACCGGAGGAGCGGCTGAGCTGGATTACGAAGATTCTGCCATTCATCGATGAGGTTCCGTTGTACAGCGAAATCGATTTCGATCAGGGATGGGAAAGCAAAGACAACTCCTATGCACTGGAGATAACGATTGCGATCCTGCAGAACCCCAGCCACTCAGCCGAAGAATCAGACTACGCCACCACGCACTACGTGGGGCTGGCGGGCCTCGGCGAGGACGGGCCGAAACTCCCGGTCACCAGCGAGAAGGCAGGCGTGTTCGCTTACAACCGGGGAACGCGAATTCGCGACATCCGGGACGGCACGTCGAATACGATCGCCATTTCGGACGCGACCGATCCGGGCCCCTGGGGGGCTGGGGGGAGCGCGACGATCCGCCCGCTGACCGAGAAACCCTACATCAACGGCCCCGACGGCATCGGCGGGCCGCACGAAGGCGGCATCCAGGTCGGAATGTGCGACGGATCGGTCCGCTTCGTCAGCGAGAACATCGACCCCAGCGTGATGGAAGCCCTCGTCACAATCAACGGCGGGGAAGTGGTCAGCGACTTCTGAAACGCGCAGCCGTGAATTCCACTTGGCCAGAGGCCGAGTCGTGCGGGCGACATCACTTGTCGCCCCAGCGGCTCGGATTAATCCCCGGCGCTTCGGTCCGCATCCCCTCCGGTTTGTGCGGCTGCACCCATTCGAACCCGCTGGTGTTGAGGCTCTTCAAAAACGGCTTGGCAATCTCGGGAGCGCCGGCGACCAGTTCGGCCGGCCATTCTTCCACCGGCTGAATCGGACCGGCCCACGCCGGTCGATAGCCGAGTTGCACAAGCTCACGAGGCCTCTCGTCCCGGTTGGGATGGCTGCCGTGCAGCAACAGAGACGGCACGAGCACCGCGGAGCCGGCCGGGACGACGAGAGTAATCTCCTCCGGATGCGACTTGTACCGCACGTACGGGCTGGCCTCGGCGTGGAAGGAGAGGTGCGAACGCGGTATGAGGCGGAACGGGGCCCGTTCCGGTGTCAGTTCATCAAGGTAATACAGCACCCGCAACAGCCGCGGACAACTCCCTTCATAGCCGAACAGGTCCGATCCGTGCGGTTGCCCGTCGGTGTGCATCGAGATGCCCGGACAGCCCGGATGCGTCCGCTGAAAGAAACCTCGCGTGAAGATGATGTCCGGCCCCATCAGATCGGTGAGAAACTCGATCATCGGGGGAAAGCCGATCAACTCGGCCACCGCGCGGCTGTGCCATTGCGGCTGCGTCACCGCCCGGGTCTGTTGAACGCTGTAACTGGTGTGATTCATCTCGGCATCGGCCATCTCCTGTTTGATGCGCTCGATGAAATCCGGCGGCAGGATCCCTGGAAAGACCAGATAACCCTCGACCTCAAGCTGCCGAATCTGTTCCGGCCGGCTCATCGATGCGAAGTCAGTGTCATCGATGTTCATGAAGTCCGGATCGCTTTCGTGGTCGGCCGGAGGATTGGCTGCGGACTGCATTTCGAAGTCTCTGGAATGCTGTTTGATGATCGCGTTCGAGTTGATAGCCGCAGTATCTCAGGCGGCGCGGTTGCCGTCGAGCGGATGAGTTATGCGCCGAAGGTTGTCGTTCCGTCCCGTGTTCATCATGCTCTGGTTTGGCCCCGGTACGACTTGCTCCGGAAGGATGACCAATGAACTTGAGTTTCGCTGTTCGCGTTCTGCTGCCTCTTCTGTTGATCTCTCGTCTGGCGCTGGCTGAATCGTATCTCGTCGAAAATGGCGTCCCGCGCAGCGAGATCATCATCGCCGAGGAACCACCACGAACGACGCGAATGGCGGCTCGGGAACTGCAACAGTACTTGCAGAAGATCACCGGCGCGCGCCTGGAGATCGTGACCGAACCGACCGGCAACGTCCCCGTCAGAATCTTGGTCGGGAACAGCCCCGGCGCGGCTGAGTTGGGAGTGACGGCGGACGACCTGAAGTACGGCGCGTACCGCATCGTCTCAGGCGACGACTGGATCGTATTCATCGGCGACGACACCGATTTCGTGCCGATCGAGCCCTGGCCGCGCAGCAACAACGATCTCGTCAGCGGGAAGATGCAGGCGGAGTGGGATGCGATCACCGGCCGCCAGTGGGGCTACATGCACAGCCAGCTCCACAAGCATTACACCGGTCCCAACTCGCTCTTCGGCACGCCCGATGAGCGCAAAACCGACGACGACGGCAATGTCCACGTCTGGACTTACGACGAACGAGGCTCCTTCAACGCCGTGTGCGGATTTCTGCGGGATCTCGGCGTGCGGTGGTACATGCCGGGGGAGATCGGCGAAGTCCTGCCGGAAATGGAATCCATCGAACTTCCCGCAATCGACAGAACCGTCCACCCCGACTTCCCGATGCGGATTCTCAATTTCCGCGCCATCTACGGACACGACGTGAGCATGTGGAGTTACCGCCTCGGCGTGCGACAACCCTACGGCCGCCAGGCCGCACACGGCCTGCACGGAATGACCGACAATGAGCGGACGCTCAAGAACCATCCGGACTGGTTCGCCCTCTACGGCGGAAAGCGTCAGAACGACCCCAGGATCGGAAACAACCAACTCTGTTATTCCAACGAGGAACTGTTCCGCGAGGCCGTTGAATTCGCCCGCGTTCAACTCGATCACTTCGATATGGACGTCGTGTCGATCATGCCGCCCGACGGCTACACCGCGATCTGCCAGTGCGAAAAATGCGCCGGCAAGGAGTCCCCGGAACTCGGCGCACGCGGCATGCTGTCGAATTACGTCTGGGACTTCGTCAATCGGGTCGCGAAGGAGGTCGGCAAAACGCATCCGAACAAGCGAATCTCGAATTGCGCCTACGGCATCTACACAGAGCCCCCCTCCAACATCGAAAAACTGGAACCAAATGTGCAGGTCATCATCGTCGGCGGGCGACGGCCGACGTCTGATGATCGGGACGACCTGCGGCGACTGCGGGCGGCCTGGCAGGAGAAGACCGACAACCCGATCGAAATCTTCGAGAACTATCCCTTCACAGGCCGAGGCTTCTATCTGCCCGCCTATATCCCGCACGTGCTCGGCGAGAGCATCAACGAAACCAAAGGCCAGTCACGCGGTGAAGACATCTGGCTCACGATGGACTTCGGCGAAGACGCCGTCGGATACAACCACTTTCTGATCTACTTCACTGCGCGAATGTACTGGGGCGGCAAGGATCAGGATCCCGGCGCGCTGTTCGACGAATACGTCGAGAAGTTCTACGGACCGGCCGCTCCCGCCATGGACGAGTTTTTCGCGTACTGCGAAGAGCACTGGCGGGAGATGGAGCACGACAGCGAGATCGCCGACCATGCACTGGCATTGTTCGCCGCAGCCCGAACGACCGTTTCCTCGGACTCCATCTACGGACGTCGCATCGAGTTGATCGACAACTACTTGAACGGGCTCCGGAACAAGGCCAAACAGCTTGCACAGAAACGCGGTCCGGTTCCCAGCCTGAGGCTCGTCAGCGGCGTTTCGGAACGGGGCGACATCGTCGTCGACGGCAAACTGGATGACGAAGCCTGGGTCAATATTCCGGTCGCCTCCACAGGTTCGCTGCGGGAACTGCAGACCGGCCGATTGCCGACCTTCGGCACAAGTTTCATGGCCGAGATGATCGGCAACGACCTCTACTTCGCCATTCGCTGCGAGGATCATCCGGGGGAACAGCTCAACATCGCCACCGACAAGGACGGCGATCAGGCGATCTGGTACGGCGACGTCGTCGAGATTGAACTCGCCACCGACATGCACAGCTACTATCAACTGGCAATCAGTCCGGCCGGGGCGCTGGTCGACCTCGATCGCGGCGCTCCGAGAAACCAGTGGTTCAACTGGTCGTCGAAAGCGGAAGTCGCCACACAGATTCATGATGATCACTGGATCGTGGAAGTGCGGCTGCCGGTCACGAACGATGAGAACGATCCGCTCAATCAGGTGGTGGGAAACCGGCCGACGCAGAGTCTGCCGTGGTTCTTCAACGTTTGCCGGCAGCGGATTCGCGAGAACGGTTCGGAGTTTTCGGCCTTCTCACCGACCGGGACGTCCGGTTTTCACGTGCCAATGAAGTTCGCCCACTTCTACGCCGGCCGGTCCCACCAGTTCCCGGCCGACCCCACCGTCACCGACTACCTCATCGCCAGCCGGGCCGCCGAGGAACTTCAGCGGACCGGGAATCACGACGAGGCGCTCGCAGCCTTCGTTGCCCTCTCGGAGGGAGAGAACGTGACCGACTTCCAGGTCTCCGACGCGCTGCAACATGCCGCCGCCTGTGCCCGCAGTCTGGAAGACTTCGAACGAGCCGAAGAACTCACTGTTCGGATTCCAATCGAATCCGTGGCAAAGACGGAGAGGATGCGAAACCTGCTTGCCAAGCGAGACTGGGCCGCGGTCATTGAAGAATTCAAAGCCGAAGACTTCAGCCAGTGGCCGTTCTGGCAAATCGGCGACGGCGCACAGGCGCGGGGACGGGCCTATTTCATCCTCAAACAGGGACCAGAGGCAGAAAGCGATCTGCAGACGGCCCTTGAGTTCTCTCCGGACTGGCGAAGTCGAATGAGCATTCTCCTGATGCTCGGAAACAATCGGGAGCATAACCTGCAGGATGAGGAAGGGGCCCTTGCCGCCTATCGACGAAATTTCGAATCCACCTCCGACATCGGCGCCGCGGATGAGTTTCGATCGGTTCAGGGCGCGGTGCGGATCCTGACCCGCCGCGGCGAATACGAGGCAGCGCTCGCCGTGCTCGATCGGGTCGAAATTGACGAACGGACGGGATACTGGCGTCACGAAATGCTTCTCTCGCGCGCTCAGACCTTGATCGCCGCCGGCCGAAAGGATGCCGCCCTGGAAGCGTATCGGGCTGTCTTGAACGACGAATCAGCGTCCGGCGGGCACCGCCGTTCGGCAGAGCAGGCGATCCGGAAGATTGAGGAACCGCAATGAAAACGAACATGATTCGCGACTGCATCATTCTGGGTCTGCTCAGTGTCGTATGCTCTCAGCCCGCCTCGGCCGTCGACGAAAACGGGACGTTTCCCGTTCATTCGAACCTGAAGGCCGGCGTCGCCAAGATCGACATCACGCCGGAGGACGTCGTCGATTTTGAGGTCTCCGGGCACCGGCGCAAAGTCACCGGGGTCCGCGACCCGCTCCACGCCGCCGTCCTTTTGCTCGATGACGGCGAAACGAAGGCCGCCCTCGTGACGCTCGACCTCATCGCGGCTTACGACGTCCTGGTCAATCTGATTCGCGAGCGGATCGAGCGCGAAACAGGAATTCCGTCGGGACACATTCTCGTGGCCGCGTCCCATAATCACTCCGGGCCCCCTTGCAGCACCGAGTCGGACTGGCTGCTGGACGTCGTCGATCGCCTCGGCGACGCCGCCGGTGACGCCGCGGCGAACATGCGGACCGTGACGATCGGTTACGGCGAAGACGAGATCAGTTTCAGCATCAATCGCCGCAAGGTGATCAACGGCCGGGCCGTGGTGCGGCTCAACCCCGATGGGCCCAACGATCCCCGCGTCAAGGTGCTGAGATTCGACGACGGGGAATCGCTCGATCCCCTCGCCGTCGTCATGCACGCGGTCTGCCATCCCTGCTTCTTCACCTGGGGGGACAAAGGGTCGCAGCCCTTTCCGGACGGTTATCCGAAAATGAGCGCAGACTTTCCGGGAGAAGCCCAGTCATTTGTCGAGATGTGCTACGGCGGCGAAACGCACTCGCTGTTTCTGCAGGGCTGCGCCGGCGACATCAGGCCCAATCTTCCCGGGTATCCGTACCGCTGCGCCGACGAGGCCGATATCCAATGGGCCGGCCGCGACCTGGCCGCCGCAGTCGTCCGCACATTGGCTCGCAGCGTGACGCGCGAAGAAGTCCGGAACCGACCTGACTACTATCAGATCCGGGTTGCCAGCACGGTCGTCTCCCTGCCCGGCAAGGCAGGCCGGATCGACGCCGAATTGCAGGCGATGAAGATCGGCCCCTACCTGCTGCTCACCATGCCGGGCGAACCGATGGTCGAGTATGGCCTCACGCTCGAAGCCGCGATCGCAGACCGGGCGATTCCGATCATCATCGGTTACGCCAACGGCCACGTTGGCTACATCGCGACGGAGGATTCCTATGACGTCGGCGGTTACGAACCCAACACGTCACAGCTCGCTCCCGAGGCTGAGACGATCATCCTGACCGAATTGAGCCGACTGGCCGACCGCGTCGTGGGGGACGTGTTCGAGTCATTTTCGAAGCACCCGAAGGATGTGCAGCGCCGGGATCAAGCGGAGAGCAACAAGCACGATGAGACCGATGCCGCGCAACCGAATCGTCGCTGAGTCGATCTGTGAAGTTGCACTCGCCCCCGATCAACGCTTGGGAGAATCATCGAATGAAACAAGCAACGTCAGCACTGGCAGTCTGGTTGATCCTGGCGAATGCATCGCAAGCAACCGGAATCGCCGGAGAGACGGAGACCGCCGACGCCCTCTTCGCCGCCGGGAAGTGGGAGCAGGCCCGTGAGGCGTATGAAGACGTACTCCCGACGCTCGAGGGAAACGACGCTGCGAAGGTTCTCCGCAACATCGGCTACACGTGGCAGAGGCAGGATCAGCACGAAAACGCTGTTTCATGCTTTCGCCAGGTGCTCGAACTTGACAACATCGACCCAGAGCACGTTTCCGGCGCACTGTTGCGACTCGGATACTCGTTGCGACTTCTTGGAGAGGGAGAGCAGGCCATTCAAACGCTGGAGTCCGCCATCGATTTCGAAGGGGCCCCTGTGACCCATCGCGCGGAAGCCTTGCTCTACGCAGCCTGGGAGCACAACACGCGTGGCGAGGTGGACGCCGCACTCTCCAAGTTTGAACGGGTCGGGGAACTTGAGGGCGTCCATGCGAATTACATCGCGACCGCCAAACTCAGCATTGGACGCATTCACCAGGATCGCAAACAGTATGAGCAGGCCGTCGCCGTGTACCGCGAAATTGCAGATCTGAATCCGGTGGCGGCGGTCAACCGCTCACGCGCGCGAGTCTACATTCTGGAGTGTGAAGCACTGCTCGCCGGGGATGTTCCGTTTCACATCAAGCCGTATGTCACCGGGGTGAGCGCCGATTCGGCGCTGCTCCTCTGGGTGTCGCAAGGAGAGATCCCGCCGGGCCTGGTGACCGTCAAACCCGCCGCGCAGCAGGCCGACTCCACCAAGACCGAGTCGGCCGCGCTGGAGGCGACCCCCGAGGTCTTCCCCCTCAGCGACACCATCTGTCACCTGCACCAGGCAGTCCTGACAGGGCTCGCTCCGGGAACCTCCTACACATACGAAGTGGACTGTGAGAATCAGCAGCTTCAGGGCACGTTCAAGACCGCGCCCGGCGCCGGTGAACCGTTCTCCTTCAGTCTCATCGGAGATACGCAGAGCTATCACTCCGGGCTGCAGCCTCTGCTCGACGCAATGGCCGCGGACAAAACCGACTTCGTGCTCCATGTCGGAGACATCACTGATCGCGGTAATCTGTGGGGGGAATGGAAAGGCAGCTTCTTTGACCCGGGGTGGGGATATCTTCAGGATCGCGTTCTCTGGCCCGTCTACGGCAACCACGACGGCGGGCCGTACTTTCCCGCCTTGTTTGATTTACGAGATCACTACTGGTACAGCTTCGACTGGGGTGATGCCCACTTTGTGATTCTCGACAGCTATGGCGCCGGATCGGGCGGACGCGGACGAGAGCAACAACTCGCCTGGCTCGCGGAAGACCTGGCGCAGAACGACAAACCCTGGACGTTCATAGCGCTGCACATCCCGATGATGGCCACGCGCAAGAGCCTCAAGTGGTTCGGCGACGAAGACTTCCTCCCGCTGTTGGAGCAACACGAAGTCGACATCGTCTTTTCGGGGCACCACCCTCACTACCGCCGCTACCGACCGGTCGGCGCTCCGGGCAAAAAACCGATCCTGCACATCACAAGCGGAGGAGGGGGAGGCCCGGTCGGGGGATCCATGCCCAGCCCGCTCCTGACCGAAGGCATCGACGTCAATCACTACTGCAGAATCGACGTCGACCAGTCGAGACTCACGCTCACGGCGCGTTCCATCAACGGCGCGGAAATCGATCGTTTTGAACTTTCCCAGGAGGACTCCGGGCATCTCGCTCAGGAAGCCGTTCTGACCGACGAAGCCAAAGCGGTGATTTCTCTCTATGAAGAACTGCTGACCGATCGCACCTTCGAACTCCGTCTGACCTGTGCATCCCGTCCCGAGCCCGAAAAGCCCGTTGAGTTGATCCTTGATCTCTCCCGACTGCCCCGCGGCCCGCTCGATCCGCAGGATTTCGCCGCAGACGACATCCTCTTGATCGAGTCGTCCGAAGAATCTCCCTGGCTGATCGCCCCCCAGTCATTTCACCTGCGGTCCGGAACTTTCCGCATCAAGGCAACCGCTCCGGAGTCGCTCAGCATTTCGAACGATTCAGTCACTCCGGTTGCGAAGGTGCGATTGCGACTGAAAAAAGGCGGCCGCAAGTTCGAACCCGTCGACGCCATCACCCGCCTCCGACTGTCCGAATCGGATGAGTAATTGACAAGTGGCGTTCCCCAAGTCGGGCAAGCAGTCGGTGGGCGTGGGCCGGCAGTGGTGCGGC
>ERZ869936.1112-NODE-1112-length-20757-cov-7.460970_pt1 | contig 20757 bp, 15 predicted proteins | sample MGYA00520876_ERZ869936 | MGnify/ENA primary metagenome ERZ869936 (study PRJEB32218, sample SAMN09650985) | biofilter metagenome | isolation source: enrty point of leading RO module | place: Saudi Arabia: Thuwal, RO plant located on Red Sea | collected 2016-02-17 ...
TACGCACGCGACCGAGCTAGCGGGTTAAGCCAGCAGGGGAGTTTTCTTCAGAGCCTCCCCGTCCCCTTTAATTCGTCCGAACAGAGCAGCAAACCTAGTCGGAATGCTTAAAGACGATCATGATTTGGTCAGCAACGCATGGACGGCGTTTCGGACTAACCTTGATGGGCGAACGCCGTCCCAAGCCGAGGTTCTCCAACAGACGCTCTTCATCGAAAACCAATTCCAGCATCTGATGCATTTTCTCGAATAGAGAGGACGAAATGATTGACGTTGACAGAATCGACGCATTGCTCGCTCGGCTTGAACAACCCGGCGATCCCCCTCGCCCTGAAGGTCTAAGTGACGCAGAGGTCTCTGTACTCGAGGACTATCTACACACACCCTTGCCGGACGACCTTAGAGATTGGCTTAAGTTCTCGAATGGCGCATTTATTGGTACTGTACCGGCGTTCGGTGCCTATCCATTGGACGCGCCACTGAGCATGGGAAAGATCCTTGAAATCTTCCCGACGTGGCGCGTCAAAAAATGGATCCCGGTGGCAAGTGATGGATGTGGGAACTACTACGTCATTCCAACACAAGGTGAATTTGGTGAAGGATTTCCTGTAGTTTTTGTCGAGGCGGTGACGGACAAGGATGTGCCAAGATACATAGTTGCCTCCGATCTAGCGCGATTCATAATTTTGTTGATCGAGGATGAGCTCGCACTCATGGCTACTGATCCCGCACAAGACGACCCGGAAGCTTCCTCGTGGTTTGACAAACAGAAAATGCTGCACTACGATCCAGCGATTTTGAACTTTCATGGCGTCTCGTTGCCATGGGAAGCGGATGAAGTTTGAGAATAGAGGACTCGGGCGTCGAAACCCTGGCCTGAATGTGTACCGCACCATCCACGAGGGACCGTCCTCGGCACCGCCGTGTACGCCTACACCTATGACGTTTACGGCAACCAGACGCAGATCACGACCAATGCGTATCTGACGTCGGACCTCCAGACGCTGTAGCGGTCCAGCGATTGTTTACTACGCCGATTGGCGGGGTGGCAGTTGATTGATTTCCGGGGTTTCGAGGCAGCAGCGAGGACACACTGCGGTTCGCAAGACGAACCGACGCGTGATTTTCGCGCTTGAGGCATGCTGCGTCGACCGTTGGTACGGATCGCCAGCGCGCCGATCGCCCTATTGGCAGCGGCACGTCGTTACGCCGCGCGCTTGAGCGTTACGATTGGCAGGTGCCCGCCCTGTACAAATAGATTGCCAACGCGAATTTGGCGGGCGCCGGCCCGCGTGTACAACGATTCTCGGAGGATCGACACTGGGGGGAGGTCTGCAAGCGGCGGATTTGTCGCCGCGGAAGTGCCAATTCTCAGAGCGAGCGCGGACCGAGAGCCCGCCACTCGATCGTCGTATCGATAATCCGGCTGGCCTCAGGCCGCACGGCGGTAAGTCTTCAATAGGCAGATACGGATGACTGCGTTGGCTGGACTGCGTGGGCGCTCGCGCGGCTGTTAATTCGACAGTCAAGTTTTCGAGCGCGGGAGGTTCGTATCTCCGTGCCATCGGCGAAGCACCCGGCGCTCACGACATTCGACCCAACACGGAATCGATTAGATACCATGGCCAAGACCGGCGATGCCATCAAACGGGCGCTTGCGGATCATCAAGCGGGTCGACTTGCCGAGGCGGAGCGGGCCTATCGCGAGATTCTCGGCACGAACCCGGATCACGCGTCGGCCTTGCATCTGTTGGGCCTGGTGGCGTTTCAATCCGGCAAGTTGAAAGAGGCCGAAGACCTCATCCGCCGCGCGATACGCAACGACGGGCGTCAGGCCGTGTTTCACACGAATCTGGCGGCAGTCCATGAAGCGCAGGGTCGGCTGGACGACGCGGCTGCCAGTCTCGAAAGCGCGCTGTCGATCAAGCCCGATCTGTACGACGCGGAGCACAGCCTGGGCAAAATTCTGTTGGCACAGGGTCGAACGGACGAGGCTGTCGGGCATTTCCAGAGAGCCGTCGCTGCCAAGCCTGACCTTGGCGAAGCCCACCGGAGCCTGGGCATCATTCACCAGTCGCGCGGAGAATGGGGTGCCGCGTTGGACTGCTGCCAGCGAGCGGTCGCGTGCGATGCCGAAGACGCTCGTGCGCACTTTCACGTTGGGCTTGCACATCACCATTTGGGTCAGCCCGAGGCGGCCATGTCGGCCTATCAGCATGCCATCCGAATCCAACCCCAGAATGTGGAAGCCCACTGCAATCTGGGAACCATCTTCCAAGTGTTGGGGAAGCCGAACGAAGCGGTCGCGTGTTACCGCCGCGCGCTGGCGGCCAACCCAGACGACGGGGGTGTCCTTTCCAGCTTGGGCGACGCATTGCGACAGTTGGGGGAGGGGTCCGAGGCGCTGCAATGCTTCCAGCGCGCCTTGCAGGTCCAGCCGGACCATCCGGAAGCACACTACAACTTGGGGTTGCTGCACTTGAGCCAGGGACGACTGGCCGAAGGATGGCCGGAATTCGCCTGGCGGCTGCGGTGTGCCGCCATTCCCAAGCGCTCGTTTGGCCGACCCGTTTGGCAGGGCGAGCCGCTGGCCGGCCGCACGTTGTTGGTCCACGCCGAACAGGGTTTGGGGGACACGCTGCAGATGCTCCGCTATGTGTCGCGTGCCGGTCGCTGTGGCGGCCAGGTGCTGTTGGGAGTCCCGGACGCATTGGTCGAGCTTGTCGAGGTCTCCGGGTTTCAAAACGTGCTGGCTGCCGGCGGCGAATTGCCAGACTTCGAATTGGAGGTGCCGCTTTTGAGTCTGCCGGGCATCTTCCATACCACGCTTGAATCGCTGCCGGGCGCAATTCCTTACTTGTCCGCCGAGCCCGAACGCGTGCGGAAGTGGAAGGACCGCTTGAAAGGCGGCAGCCCGTTTCGGGTGGGCGTGCATTGGCAGGGTAACCCGCGGCACGTTGCCGACCACTTCCGCTCGATTCCGTTGACCGTGCTCGCCCGACTGGCCGAAGTGCCCGGCGTCGAGTGGATCAATCTGCAAAAGGGGGTCGAGCGATCGCAAGTTGAGGATCGATTTGGCGCCGACTCGGTTACGAATCTGGCCCACGAACTGACCAACTTTCACGAGACCGCGGCCGTGATGCAGCATCTCAATCTGGTGATCGCCTGCGACTCAGCTCCGGCGCATTTGGCCGGCGCGCTGGGCGTTCCGGTGTGGATCGCGCTGTCGAAGATCGCGGATTGGCGGTGGTTCGTCGACCGGGACGATTCTCCCTGGTATCCTAGCGCGCGACTGTTCCGGCAACGCACGCTTGGCGATTGGGACGACGTGTTCGCGCGGATCGTCCGAGCCTTGACCGAGGAGCACGAGCGTCACGCTCTTCGGCCTGCGTCCGACCGTTGAGTCGGCGCTATGCGAACTACTCGGGAATGACCTTGCCGCTGTTGGCGATTATCATCGGCCGTCCGTTGCGGCTGGTGAACTTTGTTTCCAACGAGACTCCGAGTGCCTTACAGACCGACGCCATCACGTCCTGCGAGGAGCAGGGCTCGGAATCGACATCCGTGCCATCGGCGGTCGTTCGGCGCAGGGCGATGAGATCCTCAGTGTTCCGGCGTTCGCTGTCGGGTTGGCATCTTTTTTGTACCCCGACGGCGGCACCAAGGGGCATGGGCAATGTGCGAATCCCGACGCGCTTCATGTCGTCGCACGGCGGACCAGGCCGACACGGCAGACTGCGTTGGCTGAACTGAGTAGGCGCTCGCGCGGCTGTTAACTCGACAGGCAAGGTTTCGAGCGTGCGGAAAAACGGCCTCACAGTTAACAGCCCAGAGTCACGCGGCTGTCAACCGGCGGGCAGCAGTTTCGCAACCGGTTCCTTTCGGTTTGAGGCAGATCGAACGGGACTCGAACTCGGTAAGTTCAAGCCGCGTAATGCCTTCTCGCAATTGCTCTCGCGCGTACAGTTTCGAAGAGCGTTCTTTTCGGGGAGCTTCGGGTCAGCAGGGAACCCGTTTCGAAGCGTTTGCGGCTCGGGTTGACGGACTGACGCCCTGGGGGACGACATGAACTAGGGCGAGCAGTGCGGCGCCACATGTTTCGATTCGCCTCGCCTATCAGGCGCCGCTGGTGGTCGCTCGTTGCCTAAAGGCGCGCGGAGAATTATAATCCCTTGGTCGTTCTCTGAGTCTCTTACTCCCTACTAATTCACGGCCCATCCCTTTACCTTTGGCAGTCCTATGCGGTTCCGCCGTTTTTGCCTGCCGAAGTGGATGATGGTGCTGGTCGCAGGACTGCTGCTGCCGGCTATGCGTCCGACCGCCAGCCCGGCGGCGACGATCTTCATGACCATTGTCCAGCGGGCGGCAGGCGACGGCACCGTCGACTATAGTTTTCGAACGACGATCCCCCCACTTGGCACGATGACTTCGCCGGACGGGACCGTCTTGGCCAATTCGTTTCGGTCGTTTGAAGGCCTGAGCTACGCGGACCTCAGTAACAGGTTTTACGGAACCTGGACGATCCACGACACAGTCCCGGCGCCGGCGACCTATCACTTCACGCTATCCGCGGTGCCGGTGCATCCGTTGGCCACGATCGTTTCGCCCGGCGACGGCGCGACGGTGCCTTCGACCTTCGACGTCCACTGGACGTTTGCCGACGACAACCATCCCCCCAGCCCTGTACACTCGAGAGTTGTCCTGGCGCCCGTGACGTTCGAGTATCCGTTTGGAGACTCGGGCGTACGATTCCACGTGGATCTAGATGGTCAGGCTTCGGTGCCGATGCAAGTTCGCGGCGGAGCGATCGAATCGCTGATACCGTATGCCAGCGCCGTAACTCCGATCGAATTCCATACGCCGGCGCACACGGTCATCGGCTCGTATTTGAGCCTCTCGGCGCCCGTCAATTTAACCGTCGTGCCCGAGCCGGGCGGGATGGAGTTGGCCTCGCTATCGCTTGCGGCCCTGATCGCCAAGCGAGTTCGACGTTGGGCCCTGGCGGGGTGATCGCGCTGGGCTTCGAGCCAATCTTCGAGCAAGGCGCGGTGATCGAGGCCTGAACTCGTCAACACAGAGACTCGTGACGTCCTGTAGCCTGTGGCGAAACGGCATACGCCGGTTCGCCGACGCGCGCGTTGTGTCGAAGTGTGGCGCTTTCGAGGAGCTCAGTTCGCAGAGTCTCGGCGCGCGGGAATTCATCAGCAGTTTTCCAAGGCCCGACGATCAGGAAGTCGAGCGGCACTTGCGACGGCGGATCGAGCTGAGTCGGAAATCACTGCGAACAGCGCGCCGCCAGACGACACGCTATAATCGTGGCGTGACCAATCCGCGCCCGAGATCCCTGATCGAGAAGGTGCCGGGGCTGTACCGGGCCACTCGCATTCCGCGGCAGGTGCTAGGGCTCTGTCCGTTTGGCGGCGATTGTCGGCCGACGCGCGTGCCGCTATTGAAACCGTGGTCCGGCCGGCCAACGCTTCCTTTCCCCACGCCCTGGAACTACGCGGAACCGATACGGATCCTCGAAAGCTACTTTTGGGGCGCCGACAAGCTGGACGGGCCTGGCAAGCACAACCGCTATCTCGACGTGCCGGGCTTTGCGCCCGTGCTGGTGACCCGCGATCCGGCGATCATTCGAGCCATCACGTCCGACTCGGGCGATCGCGACGGCCAGTTCGACCGCGATCAACTGCCGTCGATGGGGATCGCGCGGGCGACCGGTCCGGATACGCTGTTGTATGCGAACGGACCGACCTGGAAACTCCAGCGCAAGCTCGCGGCGTCGCCGTTTGGCAAGACGGCCTTGTTTCAGCCCGAGCAGTTTCACGTGTTCGAAGCGTCGATTCGGCAGACAGTGGCCGACCGGTTGGGAATCCTTCGCCAGCATCTTGCCAGCAGCGGCCAAACGACCGTACGCATTGAACTCGAGGCCGAAATCAAGGCGGTCATGCTGGAGCTGTTGGTCAACAATTTCTTTGGCGCCGCGGTTCCCTACGATCAGTTGCGGGATCGCTATGTGCCCGCACTGCAGCGGGTGATCGATCGCATCGTGCGCGACACCGTGCTGAACAAGCTGGGGATCTCGATGCAGCGGATCCCGGCCTGGACCCGGGGGCTCAAGCTCGCTCGGGACGACGATGCCTGCTTCGACGAACTGACCGACACGGTCGTTGCGACGCGCAACGATCGGCGCGGGTTGTGGGGTCACTTCAAGTCCGATGCGCCCGACGCGGCCCTGCGAAGCAACCTGAAGGTCTTTCTGGCGGGCGCGCTCGAGGCCACGACGTCGTTTGCATGTTGGACGATCTCGCATCTGGCGAGGAACGCTGCGGCCCAAGACAAGGTGTTCGCCGAGGTAAGCGACATCGAGGTCTACACGCCGACGGTGCTGGAGAACGCGAGCTACCTGCGGCATGCGTTGGACGAAACGCTGCGATTGACTCCTTCGCTGTACTTCTTGCCGCGGCGCGCCACCCGCGACACCTGGGTGGAGGCAGCCGACGGACGCAAGATGCTCATACCCGGCAAGACGCACATCCTGCTCGATATTTGGCATGCCAACCGCCACGAGGACCACTGGGGCACCGCGGCCACGGGCTACCCGGCGCTTGCGTTTGAGCCGGAGCGGTGGGCAGAGATGGCGGCCCGCGGACGCGCCTCGAAAGAGATGTTGCACTTCGGTTTTGGGCACGGTCCGCGCGTCTGTCCGGGCATGCACTTGGGCCAATTGGAAGTTGCGCTAGTCGTCGGTGCGCTGGTGAAAGTGTTTCAGTTCCGTGCGGAGAACCTGGACAACCCGCCGAAGGCCGGCGTGTCGACGAAGCCGCGCGACGGGACGACCGTGGATCTGGAAATCCGCGAGCGTTATCGAACGAGTCCCGTCGAAGATGCTCGGACTGGAACACGTTGACGGCAGTTGGACGTGGCGGTGATCGGGGAGGCATGCGGAGGGTACTATTTCGAGGGAGAGACGACTCCCATCGCATTGGTAGTGTGATTGTTGTTGATTCGTCCCCGGGGAACCGAATCCTATGGCTGGTGCAAGTCGCGGCCCAAGTAAACGGCACAAGGTGTTTAACGCGTTTTCTGAATCGCTGCGCACTAAGAGGCCAGACCTTCGAGAAAAATACATGTGCCCGATATGTTTTGAAATTTTTGGCAGATCCTCGGTCGAGGGCGACTCGCCAGAGTTGACTCTCGAACACGTGATTCCAAATGGACTCGGACAACGTCTGTTTGTCCTAACGTGCAGCAAGTGCAACAACGACGTTGGCGGCGCAAAGCTGGACGCTGCGCTGCATCGCAAAGTTGCCGCCCATGCCCACTTGAGTGGCCAAAGACCCCTAAGGGCGAATGTGCTGATTGACGGGGCGCGAATGGCAGTGGACTGGACTTACACGCCCGCTTCTGATTCCACTCCTCCCCACAGCGATCTACGTGTGGTCGAGAAGGCAACTTCCCCGGCGGCCATCGAACAAAGCCAAGTGACGCTCAAGGCTGCACAGTACGGCCAAGAAATCAGAATTCAGTTTCCAATCTCCAACCCCCGATTCGAGAAGACGGCGTTCTTGAAGGTCGGATACTTAATTGGTTTCCTGCGATTTGGCTATGAGTTCGCGTTGGCACCCAATCTCGACATTGTCCGGGAGCAGATACGCGATCCATCTGCGGAGATCCTTCCGGTCAAGGCCTTGGTTGTTGGGCCAACTCTATTCGAGTCGGTGCGAGCAAACTCACTTGCCGTCATTACGAACCCCACCGAGCTGGCGGGATTCATGGCATTGGTGGAGCTCAAGGGAATGGGCCAGTTTGGTGTCTTGCTTCCGTATCCGCTGTCCGCACCTGGGTTCTTTGACCGCGCCGAAAAACACCGTCAGTCGAACTCGAAGTTAGAAGTGCAGCTTCGCGCATTCGGAGTGTAATGAGTGCGACGTGTAGCGGTGCTGCAAAGAATAATTCTCTGCCCTGCAATATATGGTTGCCAACAGGAGTTCGGCGGTGGGCGGTGGCACGTGTGCCACGCCGCTCGAGCGGTCGACTCAGGCAAGAGATCAAACGATCCCGGTTCCCGTTTTCTCGGCTGATTTCAATGAATGGCTCTCGCGCTGGGTCCATCGGCTTCTGGGGCGCCTACGCAATCGCCAGTGCCATTGCCGGCGCTGCTGCCGCGTGGGCGATCGTAGCCTCAGGTATCGCAGGAGGGATCACCGGACCCGCTCTTGTCGGCGCGCTATCGCAGTGTGCATTCTTTGCCGTTCATAATCGCACGACTCGACCCCATCTCGCGGCGATGATTCCAACAATGATCATGTTGACGAGCTTCGTTGTCGCGAAACGTTTCGACATTACGGAGCCTTCGACTGCTGCATTCGTTTTGGTGGCGTTCTTTGTGTGTGCGATTATCTCGCTAGCAGGGTCTTTTGTCGCTTCGTGGACCGTGGGGATCAATAGGCAGTAGTTCGAGCATACAGACTGGGGGAAGAAGGGGGCGGGGACCTTTCTCGCAGCCTGACAGGGTGTTGTCGGTACGCACGATCAGCGCGCGCGATGCTGATCGGTAGGAGGTCAGGCACGCTGAGCCTGACACATGAACTGCACTTGTCATGCACGGGAGTGCATGACCTACCGCTCGGCTTCGTGCGAGACAAACGAAGAACCCTAGCTTGCGCTGCGGGTTGGTGTGATCTCGGTCCGCGTCCCCTTTATATCTCCCCAACCAGCGCCCACGGATCTTGGGATAGGTTCAAGTCGAACCGTTCCGGCCCTTTGCTGACTCGTGGATCTGGGTCAAAAAGCGGTTCGTGACATGCTCAGAAGAGACCCCCCGTTTCTTCTCCTTTTCTTCTCGCTGGGGATGCGACCAGTGCAATTGCTTGAGCGGTACAGCCATCGAAGACAACGAGCGTCACCCCTTTTTTGCCTTCCATTCTTCCAACCACCACCCTTCGCCCATTGCAGTTGCCAAATCTCCTGCGGCTTCGGCTTCCGCCTTCTCTCGCTCCACACGGGCGAAACATTTTGTCAGCATGGCGGAGTCAAGATCGGCCTTTTCGACGAGGTGGTGTGCGGCCCAACTCGACGCGGGCTCTTTGTCCAAAACGATCGCAAACTCTGATACTGCATCCTGCCCAAGGCTCACGACTTCATCAACGATTGCCCGCATGCGATCATGCAACGCGTTGTATCTTCGAACGGCCTTCTTGCCCGTGGTACCAACCGACTTTGTCTCCGCTGCACACGAAACGTATTCGCGAATGAGCTCAATAATCGCCGCCATCGCTTTCCCCTAACGCAAGTGAGGTGGTAAAAAGTCAATACCACCAAGATCTTTGGCTGTTTGGACTCCAAAATCAACTTGCTCCACGAAGGGGTCGAATTAAAGGGGTCGAATTAAAGGGGACGGGGATCTTCTGCTCGCGTATCGATTCGTCAGCGTGCCACGCGCGCAGCGGTGCCTGGGAGGATCGAATTCGAATCCGTAAGAACAAGCAGTTAAGATTTGTGCGCCGACGCCCGGCATTGGGCCGTGGCTTCTTGCGACTCACATGGTTCGCGCGCTGGGTGCCACGACCGGTTTCTGTCGCCGGCGCACGGGGCCACTCTGCAAATCGCGCGTGCGGTTCTACCTCTGGCTCCAGCAATACGGTTTGGTCGCCCAACGAATGTCAGGACGAGTCCTGAACTGCTTTGTGGGAAGCGCGCGCCGCAACGTATGCGCGACAAACGAAGAGCCCTAACTTGCGCAGCGGGTTGATGTGCGGACGAACATGCACACAAACCCGACGCGCCAGCGAGGGAATTGCTGCTAACGCGCGCCGCGATCTATTCACGCACTGGCCTAGAAAAAGTCGCATGACAGGGTGTCGTCGAGACGCGCCTGGCCGCGGGTAAATCAATCAAGACCGGACGCGGTTCCCTGAGTCCGCGCGGCAGATTCGAGCTGGTCTTTGGCCTCAGCAAGCAAGAACTCGAGTTCAAGCCGTTCGCTGGGAGACAGGATCGGAAGTTCTCCGGAAACCTTCGCGGCAGCGTTGTCTGGCTGCCCGTCGAGGACAAGCGATATCTGCCGAATCGACTGTTCCGTTTTCTCTAACAGCGCTGTCGCGCCCTCGACGTTGCCCGCCGCGAGAGTGGCCATCACCGCCAATAGGTTTTCCGCGTTGGTACGACCGGATGGGCGCAACCCGCGTACGTCGCCAAGCAACTTGACCGCGCGTTGCGCATCACCTGCCCGAAGGCGGGCGGCGGCCAGCGCCGCAACATTCTGTGCGTTGCGCAAGATCTCGACGGCCCTTGTCGCAGCCGAGATCGGGATTTCAAGATCGGCAGGGTCGCTTGGCGCCAATGCGCAAACCCACGCCAGCAGGCTTGCCGACTGCGAATCTTCGGAGTGGCCCAAACGTTCTTTCATCTGCCCGCATATACGGTGATACTCCGGCATCTGATCGTTCGCCAGATACAGACGTGCGGCGGTCGCGAATGCCCTGGCTTCGACGGGCTCCATCGCCGGGTTGTCGACGGCGGCCAGTATCGCAAGTGATTTGTCGAGCAGCGGCTTTGCATGCTCCAGACGGCCGCGACCGATCTCAACCTCGGCCAAGTAGAGATAGGTTGCCGCCGTGAACCCGTTGGATTCCCCTAGAGTTTCACGGCGCAAGTGGAGGGCCGCGTCGAGCAGTTGTTTCGCTTCGTCAAACTTTCCGCGGCGCGTCAGAAACTGCGCAGAGTAGTCCATGAGCACGGCGAAGTAAGGCTGCCCGTCGAAGGTTTCTCGCCCGGCTTCGACCGAGGCGCGATAGTACGCTTCGGCCTGTGCAAACTTGCCGACCCTCTCCAGCATGGTCGCGAGCGCCCGTTCTGCGTATGTTACCGCCGGATGCCGATCGCCGAAGACCTCCCGAGTTTTTTCGATTGATTGTCGGTAGCTGTCCTCGGCTTGATCGTACCTGCGCATGAATTGTGCAAGAGCCGCACGCTGCAGATACGACAGTGCTTCGCCAGGTCGAGGGTCGCCCTCGACGGATCGATAAATCCCGGCTGCCTCTCCGGCAACGGGAATCGCTTCGGTGGTTCTACCCTGCCTTACGAGATTTGCCGCGAGCAACCACATCGCAAAGGCCACGTCGCCGTCTTGCTTGCCGTTTGCGCGGTACACGTCGATCACTTCGCGCGCCAACCGCTCGCCTTCCCGCAGCCTGGTCGTCGTGGGCATCGTAAACGACAAGTGCCATGCGAGCCGGAAGTTGCTGGCTGCAAGTTCGGCGTGACCGGGTTCGAAAAGCGCGGTCTGAATGGTCCGCGCTTCTCGGACCATCGATTCCGCCCGACCGTAGTATCCCGCGACAAAGTCGAGACTTGACACCGACAACAGACTTTGGGCAACGTCGGGGTGCGGCGCGGCGAGCAAATCCCGCCGAATCTGCAGTGCGCTCTCCATGAGCGGCTTCGCATCGTCGATGCGTACGTACGACAAGTAGGCCGTGCCGATCGTGTCCATCAGAGCGGCTTGCACGAGGGGTTCGTCCGAGAGGTTCTCGCGAACGTAGCGGGATCCCGCGTCCAGCAGGTCAAGCGCGGTCAAATCCGCGCCCAGCAGGTCCGTCGCTCCGAGTCCGTAACCGGTCAAACTAATCGGATCGGCGCCTTGAAACAGTCCGAGGAGAATCTCCGAGACCCGCCGAGCCAAGGCTTCTTCCTGCGTGGCGCGCAGTTGTTGCTTCTTTGCCTCGTCGCGCTGATTCTCGGCATCTTTTCTTGCTATCTCTTCGCTTCTAGCGCTCTCCACGGCTTGATTGCGCGATTCGTTGACGATCAGCGCGGCGACAGTCGAGCCGACCGCAAGTATGATGAGCGACGACAGCGCGGCGGTGGTCGCGAACGCGAGATAGGGATTGCGTTTGACCCAACGCCAGCCGCGCTCCAGCCGGGTAACCGGCCGTGCAAGAATCGGCTCACCCGCCAGATGGCGCTGTAGATCGTCAGAAAGCTCCGACGCAGTTTGATATCTGCGTTCGGGCGACTTCTCGAGGCACTTCAGGGTGATCGTTTCATAATCGCGCGGAATTCGGCCGTTGAGCTGGCGCGGGCTGGGCGGTTCTTCGCCAAGGATCTGCGCGATCAGCATTTGCGGATCGCCGCGAAACGGGATTTCACCCGTCAGCAGCTCAAACAGGATGACGCCGAGGGAATAGATGTCGGCACGGCGGTCCGCCTGGTGTCCCTCGCCGCGAGCTTGTTCGGGCGACATGTAGGCCGGCGTGCCTAGCACCTGACCCGCCATTGTCAGCGTTGCATCGTCGGCGGTGCGGCGGGCCAGACCGAAGTCGATGACGTGCGGCTCCCCGGCCAAGTCCATCATGATGTTGGCTGGCTTGAGGTCGCGGTGGATGACGTTTGCCTCGTGCGCGTGGTGCAGCGCGCGGGCGATTTTCATGACAAGCTGGGCGGCCTCGCGCGCCGTAAGCCGCTGGTCGGACAGCCACTCCTTAAGATTCGCGCCTTCTACATAGTCGCTAACGATGTAGATTGTGTTGTCGTCTCGTCCGACTTCATGAACGCTGATGATATTCGGATGGTTCAGTTGCGCCGCTGCCCGCGCGTCGCGCAAGAACAGCTCCGTTTCTTCCGCGTCGAGGGTCCCAGCACGAGGAATCTTGATCGCCACGGTACGATCCAGATTGGTATCTTGGGCCAACCACACACTGCCGAACTTGCCTACACCGATTTCGCGCACCAACTCGAAATGGGCCAACCGGCCTGTGCCGTCGCGCGGGGCTTGCGTCGTCGCGTGCGTGTGATACGTGGCGGTTGCGTCGCTGGCTGTCAGGCTGAATGTGCTTCCGCACGATGGACAGAAGACTTCACTCAGTTGCGATTTGTCGGTTGAATCAACGTGGTTGTGGCAGTGCGGGCAGCGTATCTGCATGACGTTCCCCGAGATCGCCTAGTCATGGGGTACGGATTTGATTCCCCGCATGATGGTAATAGCAGCGGGCGGCATTAAATCGCTGGACGACCAACTCGGACCGATAGGCCAAGCGCGATGGGGGCGACCCTCGTCCATCTGCGCATATGCACGGCATTGCCAAGAACCACCGAATGAGTACGGCGAGGTGCGTGCTTGGCTCCGGCGGTCATGCAGGCGCAATATGCATCAGATCGCTACCGAGATGAGTGTGATGAGCCGCGTCGGGAACCGACGCAGTGGTTCGGCCGCCGAACGGTCCGGGCAGTCGAATTTCGGTCGCGATGACGCAGCAATGGCAAGGATTTCGGATCGGAAATTCGCCCGTCGTGCTTTACACGGCCGTTGCGGGCGGCGAGATTGGTGCGAAGGCACCATCACGTTTTCCAGGAGACGAACGATGTATCGCACCACCGTGTCGCTGGCAATCGTCATGAGCCTGATCACGTCAGGACTCTTGGCCGCCGAAGTGAAGGTCCAACACGCCGATCTGAGCATCACATTGCCGGACGAGCCGACCAAAGACGTCAAGACCATCGGCGGCGACGATGGCGCGGAACCTCGAAGTCAGCATCGTTTGATCATCAACAAGCCGAACGGGAGCATCATCGTCTGGTACCAAGACGCGCCGGGAATCACCGATCCGGATCCGGCGCTGCAGGCCGCGGGTGATTCGATCGTGCGGCTCGCGGGTGGAGAAGTCAGCGAAGACAAACGGGTCACGAAGCAAGAGCATCCGGGCCGCTACCTTATCGTTTCGATTCCCGAGAAGAACGGCGAATTCCGCGTGGCCTACTTTTTCGCCAACGGGCGCTCGTATCAGATCATGGCGGTCGGCACCAAAGACTTTACGCGATCCGAAGCGACCAACAAGATGTTCAGCTCCGTCGCGTTCGGAGAGGCGGCATCCGACTCGGAATGACGCGACCGCTCGGGGGCGTACACGTGCTGTCGCTGGGCTGAGCGCGCAAGCGTTGCAGAATCTGCGTGCGCGCGGCTACGACCCTTCGAGCCAGGCGATCAGCAGGAAGCTCAACAGGGACAGGACGATGAAGCCGACGACGGCCAGAAGTCCGGCTTTCCCCTTCTCGTACACGATGCCGAAGACAGCACCGACCATCACGCCGGCCAAGGCGGTCACCACGGGCATGAACGCCCGTTCGCCGTCATCTTCGATGGGCAGCAGCCAACCGATGGGCGCGGCGATCAGGGCGCACAGCGGAATCGCAATCGCGATGGCCAGCGGCATCGGCTGCTGCGGGGGTGAGTCGGCGGCATCTGCGTCGGTCCGAATCGTCGCGCGATAGACGACTGCGCAGATTCCGGTGAAAAAGCCGACTTCGCCAAACGCCATCGCGCCGACCACCGGGCCACCGTCGGCCGGTCCAAACAGCCAACCGTAGGCAATCCCTAAAAGGGCTCCCAGCAGGATGCAGCCGAACAATAGCGCCGCCGCGCTCCAGGAAGCATGACGCCGAGTGCTCCCGGGCCCGCCGGCGACAATCGCGGCCAGACTGGCCACGAACAGGACGATGTAGATTAGCAGTCGGATCATCGATGGCCGCCGGCCGGGAAGCAGAACGTTGGCACCATCGTATCGTCGGTTGGGTTGCGATTCCATCGCGGTTTGTGCTGTCGGGACGGGCGGGGTAGGGGTACAGTGGATGGAGCGGGGACAACGAGCGGCAACACACGTTTGGCGAGCGATGGATGGCATGGGCCCTATTCAAATCGCTTGCCTATTTCGATCGCGGTGAGTTATGGATTCCATCGATCCTCGTAGGGCATCACGACATTCGGGCACTTTCTGGCGCTTGGGTTTCCACTCGAATACGCCAGATATGCGACAGATGCACGGTTTCTACTGTGATACATCCGAGGAATCTGTTTTTCATGAAGTTGACGCCGCGTTACTCGCTGGTCACGAGTTCCATGGCGAGTTTCCGTCCAGCCTGAGACTCTGGATCGACGACACAAGTGGTCCGATCGCAGACCACCTGGGCAACATCCTACGGTGGACGATTATGTCGGATCGCCTCGTAAGTCACCTGTTGCCGTTTATCGAAGGTGGCGTGCAGATCCTTCCCGCGCCACTTTTTCTGAAAGACTCGGATAAGCGAGTCCGCAACTATCAGGTCGTCAACGTGACGAAAGTGCTTGACTGTGTAGACCGAACACGTTCAGTGCTGATCGACCCGGAAGACGCCCTAAGCTGGTATTCCAAGTTGTGCATTGACGCCACCATGACTGAAGGAGCACACATATTTCGGTACCTGCTCACCGACGACTATGTCTGTCCGGAAGTTGTGTGCACATTCGAGGTCGTCAATTGCCTCGAAGGGAGAGGGTATACGGGCATGGCATTCTATTCGTGCGATTGTGCCGACGCATGATACGACGTGCAGGGTAATGCGATCGAATCACGGACGGTCATGCTCGACGCGGACGGCCGGGAAGCGGAACGTTGCCGACATGTAATCTTCCAGCGGGTTGCCGGTTTTATGCTGCGTGCCGGCAGTGGCCGGCGGGACGGATCGCAATGCGCCGATCGGTCACTTGGATTCGCGCGGAGTCGAAACGCTTGAACCCGGGGCGATGCGCGGTGTAAGATTGCTAGATCGTTCGTACAAATGGTGGCAGTTGGCCGGATCCGTTGGCCTGTTGACGAAAGGGCATCCATGCGTTCGAAATGGCTCTTGTTCGGTGCGGTGTTGATTTGTGCCAACGTTGTGCTTGCCGGGACGAAGGTGCCGCGATTTTTGTCGGGCCGCTCCGCCGCGGATTGCCAGTCGCATCCGCCAGAGACCTGGTCGGCCACGAAGAACGTGGCGTGGAAGCAAGACCTGCCGGGCCTCGGCTGGGCGTCGCCGATCGTCTGGGACGACAAAGTTTTCTTGACGACGTGCGTCGCCTCAGGCAAAGCGCTCGAGCCGCGCAAGGGTCTCTACATCGAGGATCTCGACGCGAACAAGTACCCGCCCACGGACAAGCGCCAGTACAAGGTGTACTGTCTCGACTTGAACACGGGTGACGTGCAATGGGAGCGCACGGCGCACGAAGGCGTGCCGCCCAAGCCGCACCATATCAAGAACACTTTGGCCTCGGAAACGCCATGTACCGACGGCGAGCGGCTGTACGTCGCGTTCGGCACGATCGGATTGTTTTGCTACGACCTGGACGGAAAACTGCTCTGGAAACATGCGCTCACACCGCGCGAGACGCGAATGGGCTGGGGCACTTCGATGTCGCCGATCGTACACGAAGACCGAGTCTACTACGTGGACGATAACGAGGAAGAATCGTCGGTCGTGGCGCTGAACAAGTACACGGGCGACGTGATTTGGAGGACGCCGCGCGACGAGCAAACCAACTATTCCACGCCGTTTCTGTGGGAGAACTCGGTGCGCAAGGAGCTGGTTGTTTCGGGCATCAACTGGCTGAAGTCTTACGACCTGGACGGCAAAGAGCTTTGGAAAATCACGGGGCACTCGATCCTTGCCATTCCCTCGCCGTTCGAGCACGACGGGCTGTTGTACGTGACGTCAGGGCACGTTCTCTGGGGAGAGAACCGGCTGTTCGCCATCAAGCCGGGCGCGTCCGGCGATATCACTGCGCCGAGCGATCGACGCGAGAAGCCCACCGACGACGGCAGCATCCAAGCACTGAACAAGCGGCCGAAGCTGCCGACCAAGAAAGACCCGAACGAGAAGCTGGACGAGCACCTGGTGTGGTACCAGCGGTTCGGTCCCTACCATCCCACGCCGCTGATCCTCGACGATCAACTCTACATGCTGCTCGACCGGGGCTTCATGGCCAGCTTCGATGCCAAGACCGGAGAGATCGTGTACGAAAAGGCGCGCATTCCGAAAGGCCGCGCGTTTACCAGCTCTCCGTTTACGTATGCCGGAAAGATCTTCTGCATCAACGAGGACGGGGTGACGTTTGCCATGTCGCCGGGCGAGGAGTGTGAAGTGCTCTATACGAACCCCCTGGCCGAAGACGACATGTGCATGGCCACGCCGGTGATTGTGGGCGACCGGTTGCTGATTCGCACGTCCGAACGCGTCTATTGCATCGGCGCAAGCGACGACAGCGACGATTCCGCAGCGGCGGCATCGGGCGACTGATCAAGTCGATCCGCATGCGGCACGGAGCGCAGGTGCGCGGTTGATAGTAAGCGTGCGCGCTACGCAGTCCGCCCGCCCGTTTTCTCAGGGGGTCGACTTGCGCTTGGGGGAAGTCCGGCTTGCAGAGGCTATCAGTCCTTGAGTCGGGCGACCGTGGATTCCAGTTTGCCCTCGTCGTGACAGTACTTGCAGGAGATCCTGGTATTGGCACGTGCCGTGGGATCCGTCTTCCACTCAACGGCCGCGGCCTCGTACTGCGAATCGGGCAGCAGCTCGACGATCTTGTCCAAAAACTCATTGCACTCGTCGTCGTGTCCGGTCCGTTCGGCCGATTCCGCAAGGCCCGACAGCAGTTCGCCGCGAATGTGCAGCGGCATTCGCTCGACCACCCGTGACTGTCGCTTCCACATCGTTCGATAGCAATCGTAAGCCTCAGACCACGCGACAGCGATGTATTCTTTCGGCAGCCGATCGCCGAATTCGAGGTAGCTTCCGCCGATCAGAATGTCGACGACCAACTGGTTGCGACCGGACTCTCTTGCCTGGCCGAACAGATCGCGCGATTCCTGATAATACTGTTCGAACTCCTTCGCGTTGCCCGCCTCGTGAGCCAATACGGCGCGATAGAGCTTCGCCGCACCTAGCCAGGACAGGATCTCCGGCTTCGATTTCGGGCGCAATTCCAGCAGCCGTTCGAGATTGTTCTCGGCTCGGGCGAAGCGCTCCATGTCGTTGTCCATCCATCCGGCGAAGATGTCCTCGCGCACGAGCGTGGAGACGCGAAGGCGTGTGTTCTCGATCGGCGGATCGGGCGTCTCGGCCACGGCAACGCCAGCCAGCAACGTAGCGAGTGTGGACAAAACGATTGTGCGCATCGAAGATCTCCTTCTTCCAGAATGACGAGGCACGCGACGAACAATCGCCGCCCCGTCGAGCAACGACGTCCGATTGGGTACATATGATAGCCGACCGGCCGCCGGAATGCGCCGGACGTCTGGCGAGCCTGGCGCCCCCAATCCGGTGGATGTCATACGTACGATGCCGCACGCGACCGCCTACTCTCCAAACGCCGGATGGGCCGGATCTCCGCCGCTTTCCAGGTAGGCAAGCAGATCCAAAATCTGCGGTTTGGTAAGCGTGTTCAACAGCCCGTGGGGCATCAACGAGATTGCCAACTCGGCCCGCTGCTCGATGTCCGCCTTGGCGACCTCTTGGGGTTGTTCGCCGGAATCGAGCGGATTGGACAGCAGCCGCATCACCTTGTCGTCCTCGAACACAACGACACCGCTGGCCACGTTGCCTTGTTGCGTGGTTATGACCTGCGTTCGGTACTTCTGGTCGATGACTTTCGAAGGCTCGACGATCTCAGTGAGCAGATCCAGGCGGCTCATCTTGCCGTCGCGCATCCTTTGAGCAATTTGCGCCAAATTCGGGCCGATCGTCGCGCCGTCGTGGCCCAGCCGATGACAAGCCTTGCAAGAGGCCGCCTCGTAGACTCTGTGACCGCTGTCAAACGAGCGACCGCGGTCCAGTTCGTCCATCGCCGAGGCAAGTTCGTCGGTGGTCCAATCCCGCACGAACTTCTTTAGCGCGAAGGCCCAAATAGCCGCTCCGCCCCGTTTGCCCGGCGTCGACTTTGGCGAACTGAAGCCTTTCGTGCTGACAAACTGATTGTGCGAGTTGGTGATGTCGCGGACCCAGTTGTTGGTCATGCCGACGACCACCACGACATACTGCTTGTCGTTGACGCTGTAGGTAATCAGGCTCGAAGCCGGCGCGTCGTCCAATGGCGATTGCCACAACAGCTTGCCCGTGGTGTCGTCCAGCGCCTTGAGCGACGGATCCAGATCGCCGGAAAACACTAGCCCTCCGCCGGTGGCCAGCAATCCGGTAGTTGGCGGCGTGACCTGGTCGAACGTCCAGCCCAGCTTCCGATTCACAAGGTCAAACGCCTGGACGCGCCCCATCATGCCATCGTTGGCATCGGGATGCGGGGCCAGAGACAGCTCGACGCCCGTGCTAAGAAGTTGTCGTTTGTTCGACGTGGTGCCCATGCCCATGCACCACTCGGCGATTGGAACGTAGGCCATCCTGGTGCGGGGGCTAAACGAAGCTTGAGGCCAGCTACGTGCACCGTAAGCACCGGGGCAAATGATGCACGGCGTTTCCGCGTTGGGGATGCGGGTCGGGTCGTAGGTCTTTGCGCCGGTTTTTGGATCAACTTCGGCGACTACGTTCTGTACGCCGGCGTCGATCGTAAACAGGTACTCGCCGGTGGCCGCGTCGAGCGCTTCGAGCATGGCCATCTTGCCCACGGTCGTGACGACCTTGCGCGGCTTGCCGTCGACGGGAATCGTGACGATCTGACGCTCGGAGGCCCACTCGAGATCCCACTGGTCGTTGGCCATGTGCTGAAAGTGCCAGACCAACTTGCCCGTGTCGACGTCCAAGGCCAGCGTGCAATTGGTATAGAGCGCCTCGCTGGTGACGCCTTCCTCGTCGACGGGAATCAGCAGGGGGCCCGTGTCGTAGGTGGGGGCCACGCCGTAGTAGACGAGGTTCAGTTCCGGGTCGAATGTGCCCTGGTGCCATACCGAGCCACCGCTGCGCTTTTCTAAGGGAACGCCGTTCCAACTGTTGCCGCCCGGTTCGCCCGGGCGGGCGATCGTGTTGAAGCGCCAGGACTCTTGGCCCGTTTCGATGTCGACCGCCACGATGAACGCACCCATGGGCGTGCCGCCGCCCGTCAGTCCTTGAATGACCTTGCCGCCGGCGATCAACGGGGCGCTTCGGGTTTGGAACCGGCGGCTTGCTCCGTCCTCCGCCTTGGTATTGATCGCGTGATCCCACACTTCGGTTCCCGTCCGTGCGTCGAGCGCGATCAAATGCAAGTCGGTCGTAGAAACGAACACCTTGTCGCCGTAGAGCGCGAGTCCCATTTTCTTTGTCGAGATGGTGACGCTTTCTCGCTGATAGCGCCAGAGCACGTCGCCATTGGTCGCATCCAGTGCCAGAACCGTATCCGGAAACGTGTGCAAGAAGAGAATGCCCTGGTAGACAATCGGCATCGGCATGCTCGAGCCGAACCGCAGCGGCGCCCGCCACACCGGCTTGAGATCTTGCACGTTGTCGACGCGGATCTGATCCAAGGGGCTATAGCTGTGACCAGCGTAGTTGTTCCCCCAGTGGAGCCAATCCGCGGCAGACGGTTGGCGAACGATCTCGTCGGTGACCGGCGGCAACGATTTCAAACGCGCGACCTGTTCCGGCGACATCGCCACCGGTACGACCGGGTCGTAGTCGACGCCGGGCAACTTGGGGATTTCGATTTTCGCCAGCGCAGGCAACTCCGAAGGCAACTCGACGTCGCCCGCTTCGAATCCGTTCGCCTGCAGGATATGTGCCAGGATCGGGGCGTAGGTGGCTTCGCTCAAACTCACGGGTTCGGCGACTGTCTTGGGTGGCATGCGCCGCAAGTGAAAGGACAGGATGTCGGCCGACTTGCCCCTCCAGGTTCGGTCGAAGCGGTCGCCGATCAGGCTCGGGGCCAAATGGATTCCGGCCAAGTCGGCTCCGTGGCAGGTTGCGCAGTGTTTGCCGTAGTCGGCCATTCCCGCGTCGGCCTGAGCCTTGGTGAAGCTCACCGTATCGTTTGGCTGATCCGCG
>ERZ869936.1113-NODE-1113-length-20742-cov-6.744042_pt1 | contig 20742 bp, 17 predicted proteins | sample MGYA00520876_ERZ869936 | MGnify/ENA primary metagenome ERZ869936 (study PRJEB32218, sample SAMN09650985) | biofilter metagenome | isolation source: enrty point of leading RO module | place: Saudi Arabia: Thuwal, RO plant located on Red Sea | collected 2016-02-17 ...
GATCCGTCGTGCGTGTGCGCGGGCGAGGGGACGCTCGCGCGAGCCGCGGCGAGTCTATCGCAGGCGTCGCGGCCCGATCGCGCCGCGCTCGCGCGCGCCGCGCCAGTCGTTATGATCCGGCCCGCTTCGCCTCCGGCGCGCGGCCTTCGAGGCCCGGCGCGCACGTCCGCGTCTGCGGCGTCCGGGTCCGCGTCCGCGGAACGGGGGGAGGCGACCAGGCGCGAGGGGGATCCGTGGCGAACGAGTTCGTGTTCACGATGCAGGATCTGCGGCGCGTGGTCGGCGAGGGGCGCGTGATCCTCGACGGCATCACGCTCGCCTTCCTGCCGGGCGCCAAGATCGGCGTGCTCGGCGCGAACGGCGCCGGCAAGAGCTCGCTGCTGCGCATCATGGCCGGCATCGACCACGACTTCACCGGCGAGGCGAAGCCCGCGCCCGGCATCCGCATCGGCTTCCTCGCGCAGGAGCCCGAGCTCGACGCGCGCAAGGACGTGCTCGGCAACGTGATGGACGGCGTCGGCCCCGTGCGCGACCTGCTCGCGCGCTTCGAGGAGGTGTCGAACAAGTTCGCCGAGCCGCTCGACGACGACGAAATGAACGCGCTGCTCGAGGAGCAGGGCAAGCTGCAGGACCAGATCGACGCGGCCGGCGGCTGGGAGCTCGAGCGCACGCTCGAGGTGGCCATGGACGCGCTGCGCTGTCCGCCCGGCGACGCGAAGGTCGAGACGCTCTCGGGCGGCGAGCGCCGGCGCGTCGCGCTCTGTCGGCTGCTGCTCTCGAAGCCCGACATGCTGCTGCTCGACGAGCCGACCAACCACCTCGACGCCGAGTCGGTCGCGTGGCTGGAACGCTTCCTCGAGGAGTACCCGAGCACGGTCATCGCCGTAACCCATGACCGCTATTTCCTCGACAACGTCGCGGGCTGGATCCTCGAGCTCGATCGCGGCCACGGCATTCCCTGGGAAGGCAACTACTCGTCCTGGCTCGAGCAGAAGGAACAGCGCCTCGCGCACGAGGAAGCGACCGAGAAGGCGCGCCGCAAGGCGATGCAGGCCGAGCTCGAATGGGTGCGCGCGAACCCGAAGGGCCGCCAGGCCAAGTCCAAGGCGCGCCTGAAGCAGTTCGAGGAGCTGTCTTCGTCGAACTACCAGCAGCGCAACGAGACCAACGAGATCTACATCCCGCCGGGCCCGCGGCTCGGCGACGTCGTGGTCGAGGTCGACGGGCTGCGCAAGGCCTTCGGCGACAAGCTCCTGGTCGAGAACCTGTCGTTCAGCCTGCCGCCCGGCGGCATCATGGGCATCATCGGGCCGAACGGCGCGGGCAAGACGACGCTGTTCCGCATGATCACCGGCAGCGAGCAGCCGGACGGCGGCACGATCCGCCTGGGCGACAGCGTGCAGATTGCGAGCGTCGACCAGTCGCGCGACAGCCTCGACGACTCGAAGACGGTCTGGGAGGAAATCTCCGACGGCCAGGACATCATCCAGGTCGGCAAGTACGAGACGCCGTCGCGCGCCTACGTCGGCCGCTTCAACTTCCGCGGCGGCGACCAGCAGAAGAAGATCGGCCTCCTGTCCGGCGGTGAACGCAACCGCGTCCACCTCGCGAAGATGCTGAAGTCGGGCGGCAACCTGCTGCTGCTCGACGAGCCGACCAACGACCTCGACGTCGAGACGCTGCGCGCGCTCGAGCAGGCGCTGCTTGAGTTCCCGGGCTCTGCCATCGTGATCTCGCACGATCGCTGGTTCCTGGACCGCATCGCGACGCACATCCTCGCCTTCGAGGGCGACAGCCAGGTGACCTTCTTCAGCGGCAACTACACCGAGTACGAAGAAGACCGCAAGAAGCGCCTGGGCGCCGACGCGGCGCAGCCGCACCGCATCAAGTACCGGCGTCTCGACGCCTGAGGCACGACGGGACACGCGCATGACGATCCTGCTCGCCATCGGCGCACTGTTCACGATCATCGCGTTCGCGTTCCTCGCGCACATGCTGCGCTGCACGCGCCGCGGCCGGCTGCTGCGCGCCGGCGGCTCCTGCGTGAGCTGCGTGCTGTCGGCCGCCGTCGCGGCGGCCGCGGGCGTCATCGCGTTCGGTTACTGGAGCTACGACCGCCTGACCGCCGAGCAGGTCGTCGCGACGGTCGAATTCAGCGCGACCGCGCCTGAAGAGTTCCGCACCCGCGTGATCACGCCGGGCCGGCCCGACCGCCTGTTCACGCTGCGCGGCAACGAGTGGCAGATCGACGCGCGCCTGATCAACTGGAAACCGCCGATGACGATGCTCGGGCTCGAACCGATCTTTCGTCTCGAACGCATCAGCGGCCGCTACGCGGCCATCGACCGGGAGCGCACGGAGCCGCGCAGCGTGCACGAACTGTCGCCGGAGCAACCGCTCGACCTGTGGCGGCTCGCGCGCCGCCTGCCCTCCTTCCTGCTCCCGGGGGTCGACGCCTACTACGGCACGGCAACCTACGTACCGATGGCCGAGGGCGCGCGCTACGAGGTCAGCCTGAGTCGCGACGCGCTGATCGCACGCCCGGTCAACGACGCCGCGCGTCGCGCGGTGGGCGACTGGGGCGCGACTTGACCCGTTATTATGTCGAACGGCCGCAGGGCCGGGAGGCCCCTGCGTCTATACTGGGCGAAAGCAGGGTCGGCGAACAACAATGACAATCACCCTCGAGCGAGAACACGGCATCCGGCAACCCGGTGAACAGATCGGGCTCGAGTGTCCGTACTGCAACGTCTACTCGCACATGTCGCCGCAGGCGGTCCCGAACGTCTCGGCGCTGCTGCGCGACCGGCCGAAACACATCGGCCTCGTCTACCAGTGCGATGCCTGCAAGGCACCGATCTTCCTGCGCTTCGCCGTGCGCGAGTACGGCGAGTCGTCGGTCGAGCTGTTCCGCAACTTCGTCGAGCTCGAACGGCCGAAAGAGCGCTTCGCGTATTCCTACCTGCCGGGCCAGACCGAGGTGCTGTTCCGCGAGGCGCTCGCCTGCTACACGCACAACCTCTTCAACGCGTTCGCGTCGATGTGCCGGCGCGCGGCGATGAGCGCTTTCGAGACGCTCGGCAAGGACGGCAAGCTGCGCGCCTTCGACGAGGTCATGGAGGCCCAGCGCATCGCCGAGATCGACGACGACAGTTTCGAGCCGATCAAGAAAGTGCTGTTCGCCGCCGACTCCGAGGAAGAGCTGCCCGCGCTGAATCGCGCGCAGGCCGGCGTGCTACTGGAAGTCATGAAGGACATGTTCCACCAGTGCTTCGTCCGCCGGGGAAAGCTGTCGCGCGCGATCAAGGTGCGGCGCTTCTTCGTGCAGGAGGCGAACGGCGGCATGCGCGCCGACGGCTGACTCGCGCGCTCAGCCGACGGCCCTGCGCGCGTTGCGGAACATCCGCATCCACGGGCCCTCTTCGCCCCAGTCCTCCGGGTGCCAGGAGTTTTGCACGGTCAGCGCCACGCGCTCCGGGTGCGGCATCGTGATGGTCACGCGGCCGTCCGCCGAGCTCAGGCCGCAGATGCCGCCGGGCGAGCCGTTCGGATTCGCCGGGTAAATCTCGGCCACGTTGCCGTAATTATCGACGTAGCGCAGCGCCACGAGCGCGGCGGCCGCGCGCGCCGCGTCCTCGCCCGCGAAGCGCACCCGGCCCTCGCCGTGCGAGGTCGCGATCGGCAGCCGGCTGCCGGCCATGCCCTCGAAGAACAGCGACGGCGAACTGCCGACCTCGACGAGACTGAGACGCGCCTCGAACTGTTCCGAGCGATTGCGCAGGAAGCGCGGCCAGTGGCCGGCGCCGGGAATCAGCTCGCGCAGGTGCGAGAGCATCTGGCAGCCGTTGCAGACGCCGAGCGCAAAGCTGTCGGCGCGCGCAAAGAAAGCAGCGAATTCGTCGCGCAGCCGCTCGTGGAACAGGATCGAGCGCGCCCAGCCGCCGCCGGCGCCGAGCACGTCGCCGAAGGAGAAGCCGCCGCAGGCGACGAGGCCCGCGTATCCCGCGAGCGCGTCGCGCCCTTCGAGCAGGTCGCTCATGTGCACGTCGACCGCGCGAAAGCCCGCGCGCAGGAACGCCGCTGCCATCTCGGACTGGCTGTTGACGCCCTGCTCGCGCAGGATCGCGACGCGCGGGCGCGCCTCGCCGACAACGGCGGGCGCCGCGTTCTCGCGCGGATCGAAGCTCAGCGCGACGTTCAGACCCGGGTCGTCGCGATCGAGCAGCCGGTCGTATTCCTCGAGCGCGGTCGCCGGGTTGTCGCGCAGCGCCTGCAGCCGGTAGCTGAGTTCGGACCAGCCGCGCTGCAGTTCCACGCGGTCGAGCCTGAGCAACACCTCGTCGTCGCCGTAGATCGTCAGCTGCTCGTCGGCCTCGACCCGGCCGAGCTCGACCCAGCCCAGCGCGTGCCGCTCGAGCAGCTCGCGGACCTCGCCGAGCCGGCTGTCGGCCACCTGCAGCACCGCGCCGAGTTCCTCGCTGAACAGCTGCGCGAGGCGCTGCCCGGCCGATCCCGGCAGGTCGAGCGACGCACCCAGCCGCCCGGCGAACATCATCTCGACGACGGTCGCCAGCAGGCCGCCGTCGCTGCGGTCGTGGTAGGCGAGCACGAGGCCGCGGCGCCTGAGCTCCTGCACCGCGGCGAAGAACTGCGCGAGCCGCACCGGGCTGTCGACGTCCGGCGTCGCGCCGCCCTCAAGCCCGTAGACCTGCGCGAGGCAGGACAGGCCGAGGCGGTTCGCGCCCTCCGCGAGGTCGATCAGCAGCAGCCGGCTCGGCTCGCCGATGCGCTGCAGCTGCGGCGTCAGGTGATTGCGCACGTCGTCGACCGGCGCAAAGGCCGAAACGATCAGCGAGACCGGGGCGACCACCGCGTGCTCGCCGTCCTCGTCCTGCCAGGCCGCGCGCATCGACAGCGAATCCTTGCCGACCGGGATCGCGATGCCGAGCTCGCGGCACAGTTCGTGGCCGACGGCCTCGACCGTCGCGTACAGCCGCGCGTCCTCGCCCGGGTGGCCGGCGGCCGCCATCCAGTTCGCTGACAGGCGCACGTCGCCGAGCCGGCGAATCGACGCGGCGGCGATGTTCGTCAGCGCCTCGCCGACCGCCATGCGGCCGGAAGCGGGCGCGTTCGCGACGGCGAGCGGCGTGCGTTCGCCCATCGCCATCGCCTCGCCGGTGTCCGCGCCGAAACCGCTCGCGGTGATCGCGACGTCGGCGACCGGCACCTGCCAGGGACCGACCAGCTGGTCGCGCACGCTCAGCCCGCCGACGGTGCGATCGCCGATGTGGATCAGGAAGGACTTGTCCGCGACCGCCGGGAAACGCAGTACCCGCGCAATCGCGTCGCCGAGGTCGATGTCGCCGAGCTCGAGCGGCGCGTCCGGCGCCGCGACGCTCGCAACGTCGCGCAGCATCTGCGGCGGCTTGCCGAGTAGCACTTCCATCGGCATGTCCACGACGGTCTCGTTGCGCAGGCTGTCGGTCACGACCAGGCGGCCGTCGCCGGTCAGCTCGCCGAGGTCGGCGACCGGGCAACGCTCGCGCGCGCACAGCGCCGCGAACTCGTCCATGCGCTCCTGCGCGACGATCAGCACGTAGCGCTCCTGGGCCTCGTTGCACCAGATGGCCATCGGCGACAGGCCGGGCTCGGCGTTCGGAATGCGTCGCAGGTCGATGCGCGCGCCGTGCTTCGAGTGGTCGACGGCCTCGGGCACGGCGTTCGACAGGCCGCCCGCGCCCACGTCGTGAATCAGCAGGATCGGGTTGTCCGCACCGCGCGCCCGGCACTGGTCGATGACCTCCTGCGCGCGGCGCTGCATTTCCGGGTTGCCGCGCTGCACCGAGGCGTAGTCGAGGTCCTCGCTGCTCGCGCCGCTCGCGACGCTGGAAGCCGCGCCTCCGCCGAGCCCGATCAGCATGGCCGGGCCGCCGATGACGACGATGCGCGCGCCGACCGGCACGTCCTGCTTGACGGCGTGCTCCGCGCGCACGTTGCCGACGCCGCCGGCGATCATGATGGGCTTGTGATAGCCGCGCCGCTCGCCCCGCGGCAGGCCGGAAGGCGACCATTCGAAGCTGCGGAAGTAGCCGAGCAGGTTCGGGCGGCCGAACTCGTTGTTGAACGCGGCGCTGCCGATCGGGCCGTCGAGCATGATCTCGAGCGGCGTCGCCATGCGCTCCGGGTGCGGCGCGTCGTCCTCCCAGGGTTGCGTCCAGCCCGGCACGCGCAGGTGCGACACGGTGAAGCCGGTCAGGCCCGCCTTGGGGCTGGCGCCGAGCCCGGTCGCGCCCTCGTCGCGGATCTCGCCGCCGGCGCCCGTCGCCGCGCCGGGGAACGGCGAAATCGCGGTCGGATGGTTGTGCGTCTCCACTTTCATGAGGATGTGCACGTCCTCGTCCGCGAACCCGTATTCGCGGCTGGCCGGGTCGGCGGCCAGGCGCGAGGCGGGCCAGCCGCGGATCACCGCGGCGTTGTCGGAGTACGCGGACAGCACCCCGTCGGGCACCGCCGCGGTCGTCGCGCGGATCATGTCGAACAGGCCGGTCGACCGGGCCTGGCCGTCGATGATCCAGTCGGCGCGGAAGATCTTGTGCCGGCAGTGCTCGGAGTTCGCCTGCGCGAACATCATCAGCTCGGCATCGGTGGGATCCCGGCCGAGGCGCGTGAAATTGTCCGCGAGGTAGTCGATCTCGTCCGGCGACAGCGCGAGGCCGAGCGCCGCGTTCGCCTCGACCAGCGCGGCGCGGCCCGACCGCGCCAGCGGCACGACGCCGAGACCCGCGGGCGGCTGTGACGCGAACAGGCTCGCGGCCTCGCCGGCGTCGGTCAGCAGGCTCTCGGTCATGCGGTCGATCAGAGCGGCACCGATCCTCCCGAGCGCGGCGCGATCCGGCGCGCCGTCGAGCGACAGCGCGTAGCAGGTGCCGCGCTCGATGCGGCGCACCGCGACCAGGCCGCAGGCGAGCGCGATGTCTGTCGCCTTGCTGGACCAGGGCGAAATCGTGCCCGGGCGCGGCACGACGTAAAGGCGCGGCGCGTCGGCCGGCAGGGCCGCGGCCGGCTCGTCGTCGAGCAGCAGGGCCTCGAGTCGGGCCAGCTCGGCCGGGTCGAGCTCGCGCTCGAGGTCGACGAAACAGGAGTAGCGGGCATCGAGCCCGCGGACCCGCGGGTCGAGCGCCTGCAGCTCGTTCAGTGTCTTCTGCAGGCGGAACGGCGACAGCGCGGACGGGCCCGGCAGCTCCAGGACGCGTGGCTCGGACGCGTCGGGAGTATCAGGCGCTGGTCTGGACAAGCGGTCGGGACCCGTGGCTGAGCGTGGGTGGCAGGCGAGCCGGCATGATAACCAAGGCGCCGGCGGGCGGCCAGCCGGCTACTTGCGATCGCCGCCGGGCGTGTAGACCGGCACCGGGAACTGCGCGACGTTGCCGCCCTCGACCTTCGAGATCTTGCTCGTGCCCTGCTTGTCGACCTCGTCGATGCGGACGATCGAGTGCAGCGGCAGGTAGGTGCTGCGCACGCCCGCGAACTCGGACTTCAGCTTCTCCAGGCCGGGGTCCACGACGACGCTCGAGCGCTCGTCGAAGGCCAGCTCGCCGACCTCGACGAAGCCGAACAGCGCGCCGTGCCCGACGCGCCGGGCATAGATCTCGTAGAGCTCGCCCTTGTTCAGGAACTGGATCCGGTAAAAGGTCTTCGCTGCCATTCGCCTGCCGTGCCTGTCGCCATCGCCGCCCGGGCGTCCCGCCGGGCAGTGTAGCGGGGGCCGCGCGACGCATCCATGCCGCTGCCCGGGCCGATTTATGTAAAATCTCGCCGCCGGCCGCCACCTGCGTCGCGGCCCGTTATGTGACCTGCTTGGCAGCGCCGCCGCTCGCCGCACCGCACAATGCGGCGACACCCGAGGCTCCGCCCGGCCGCAGACCCGATACGGACAGAAGAAAATCATGCCGTTACAGATAGAAGTTATCAGCGAACACAAGGAGCTGATGGGCGACGACGCCGTGCGCCATTTCAACGGCCACGGCGGCACGATCGGCCGCGGTCTGCACAGCGACTGGATCCTGCCCGACCAGCAGCGCTTCATTTCCGGCAAACATGCCACGATCGATTTTCGCGGCGGCGCCTACTACCTGGCCGACATCAGCACCAACGGCGTCTACGTCAACGACGCCGACGAGCCGCTCGGCAAGGGCAACCCGCGCCGCCTGTTCGACGGCGACCGCCTGCGCATGGGCGAGTTCGAGTTCGTCGTCACGATCGACGAGGGCGAGGAAATCGACATCCGCGACCCGTCGGCCGTACGCTCGATCAGCAGCGACGACCACATGAGCGAGGTCGTGCCCGAGGAGCCGCTGAAGACCGGGATCCAGCTGCTCGACGAGGAAGAGCTGACCGGCGACGACGTGTTCCAGTCGACCCTGTTCGGCACGACCAAGATGCATCCCGAGCCGCGACCCGCGCAGCCCGTGCGCCGGCGCGCGAACGGCAGCGCCGCCGTGACCGCAACCACGGCGCCCGCGCCGGCCGCCAATGCCGACGCGGACGACGACGCCCTGCTCGCGGCCTTCCTGCGCGGCGCAGGGGTCGAGCGCGACGAGATCCACCCGTCCATCGACCCGCTCGACGTCATGGAGAACGCGGGCCGGGTGCTGCGCGAACTGGTCAGCGGCACCACGGACCTGCTCGCCTGCCGGGCGAACCTGAAGAGCATGTTCCGGCTGGACCAGACTACGGTGCTGCCGCGGCACAACAATCCGCTGAAGCTCTCGCAGAGCGTCGACGATTCGATGAAACAGCTGCTGGTCGGCCGCGAGGGCGAATACCTGGGGCCGCTCGACAGCGTCACCGAGGTCTGCCGGGACCTGAAGGGCCACCACGAGGCCATGCTGGAGGCGATGCTCGCGGCCTTCCACGAGTTCGCCGACCGCTTCGACCCGGACGAGCTCAAGGACAGCTTCGATCGCAGCCTGGGCCGCAAGCCGCTGCTCGGCTCGTTCGCAAAGCTGAAGTACTGGCAGCTGTACTGCGACCTCTACCCGATCATGACCCAAAAGGGCAGCGGCCCGCTGCCGCAGCAGGTCGGCGAGGAATTCGTGCGCGCCTACGAGAAGCGCATCGCCGAGTCGAAGCGCGTCGACCGCAAGGACGGCAAGGCCGCCTGATTCCCCGCGTTCGCGGCGATCACGGCGGTAAGCGATCAGGACGGCGAGGCCGCCCGCTCAGCAATGCCTGAAGAGCTTTCGGGCCGGGCACGGCACCGCCGCCTGGCCTGCTACGATCGCAGCGCTTCCCGGCCTTCGGCGATTGCGGCGAGTCCCGGCGGGGACGGCGAGCCCGGCCTGGCGCTCAACGGTTGCGGCGGTTTTTCACGAGGTCGTTGACGACGCCCGGGTCGGCCAGCGTCGAAGTATCGCCGAGATTGCCGAAGTCGTTCTCGGCGACCTTGCGCAGGATGCGGCGCATGATCTTGCCGGAACGGGTCTTCGGCAGCGCCGGCGCAAACTGGATCAGGTCCGGCTTCGCGATCGGGCCGATCTCCTTGCCGACCCACTGCCGCAGCTCGGCGAGCAACTCGTCGCCGGGCTCGACGCCCTCCATCAGCGTGACGTAGGCGTAGATGCCCTGCCCCTTCACGTCGTGCGGGTAGCCCACGACGGCCGCCTCGGCGACCTTCGAGTGCGCGACCAGCGCGCTCTCGACCTCGGCCGTGCCCATGCGGTGCCCTGATACGTTCAGCACGTCGTCGACGCGACCCGTGATCCAGTAGTAGCCGTCCTCGTCGCGGCGGGCACCGTCGCCCGTGAAGTAGCGGCCCGGATAGGTCGAGAAATAGGTCTCGACGAAGCGCTCGTGATCGCCATAGACCGTGCGCATCTGTCCCGGCCAGCTGTCCGTGATCACGAGGTTGCCGGAGGTCGCGCCTTCCTTTTCCTTGCCGTCCGCGTCGACGAGCGCGGGCCGGATGCCGGGCAGCGGGCGGGTCGCCGAGCCGGGTTTCAATGCCGTGGCGCCAGGCAGCGGGCTGATCAGGATGCCGCCGGTTTCGGTCTGCCACCAGGTGTCGACGATCGGGCAGCGGCCGTCGCCGACGACGTGGTAGTACCACTCCCAGGCCTCCGGGTTGATCGGCTCGCCGACCGAACCCAGCAGGCGCAGGCTCTTGCGCGACGTCTTCTTCACCGGCGCGTCGCCCTCGCGCATCAGCGCGCGGATCGCGGTCGGAGCCGTGTAGCAGATGTTGACGTCGTGCTTGTCGCAGACTTCCCAGAATCGTGACGCCGTCGGGTAGTTCGGCACGCCCTCGAACATCAGCGTGATCGCACCGTTCGCGAGCGGGCCGTAGACGATGTAGCTGTGCCCGGTGACCCAGCCTACGTCCGCCGTGCACCAGTACACGTCGCCCGGGTGATAGTCGAACACCAGCTTGTGTGTCAGCGCCGCGTAGACGAGGTAGCCGCCGGTCGTGTGCAGCACGCCCTTCGGCTTGCCGGTAGACCCGGACGTGTACAGGATGAACAGCGGATCTTCCGCGCCCATTTCCTCGCAGGGGCAGTCGTCGTCTACGCCTTCCTGCGCCTCGTGCAGCCAGACGTCGCGGTCCTCGTGCCAGTCGACGTCGGCGCCGGTGCTGCGCACGACCAGCACCTTCTCGAGCGTCGTCACGGACGGCTTGCCGGCCGCCGCGTCCACGTTGGCCTTGAGCGGGATGCGCTTGCCGCCGCGGCGACCCTCGTCGGCCGTGATGACTATGTTCGACTCGCAGTCGTGGATGCGCCCGGCGAGCGAATCCGGCGAAAAGCCGCCGAACACGACGCTGTGCACGGCACCGATGCGCGCGCAGGCCAGCATCGCGATCGCGGCGTCCGGGATCATCGGCATGTAGATCGTGACCCGGTCGCCCTTCTTCGCGCCGATCTTCTTCAGCGCGTTCGCGAAGCGGCAGACCCGGCGGTGCAGTTCGCGGTAGCTGATCTTCGCGTCGACCGACGGATCGTCGCCTTCCCAGATGATCGCGGTGTCGTCTGCCTTGTCGTCGAGGTGACGGTCGACGCAGTTGTAGCAGGCGTTCAGCGTGCCGTCGGCGTACCAGCGGATGTGCAGGTCGTCGCGCTCCCAGGAGACGTCTTTGACCTCGGTGAACGGCGACATCCAGTCGACGATCGCGGCCTGGTCCTTCCAGAAGGCCTCGTTGTCCTCGAGCGAGCGCCGGTACATGGCGTCGTAGCCGTCGGCGTTTACCCAGGCGCGTTGCGCCGTGTCGCCCGGTACGTCGTAGGTCTTGGTCATCGATTCCCCCCGTGGTCAGGTGGCGCGGGCCGCGTTCAGTCCCTGCCTGCGATGTCGAGAATGCGGCGGGCCTGCAGCAGGTGCGGCCGGTCGAGCATCTCGCCGTCCATGCCGAGTGTGCCAGCCCCGGGATGCTCTGCAAACAGGGCCACGATGCGCTCCGCGCGCGCGATCTCTTCCGCGGACGGCGTGAACGCCTCGTTGATGATCGCGACCTGCGCCGGGTGAATGGCGAGCATGCCGGAGAAACCGTCGCGACGCGCGCGCGACGCGCTCGCCTCGAGGCCGGACTCGTCGCGGAACCGGGTGTAGACGGTATCGATCGCCGGCACACCGGCCGCGGCGGCGGCGAACAGCGCCAGGCTGCGCGCGAGCTCGTAGGGCGGCAGCCAGCGGCCGTCCTCGTCGCGCGTGGCCCGTGCCCCGACCGCGCTGCCGAGATCCTCCGCGCCCCAGGTCAGCCCGGCCAGGCGTTCGCTGGCTCCCGCGTACTCGTGCAGGCGAAACAGCGCCGCCGGGCGCTCCGTGACGAGCGGCAGGATGCGGGTCTGGCCCATCGGGATGCCGTGCTCGGCCTCGAGCGCGTCGAGCAATTCGGCGAGTCGCGCAACGTCGTCGCCGCCACCGGCTTTCGGCAACACGATGCCGGCTGGCTGTGCAGGCATCGCGGCTTTCAGGTCGAGCAGCGCGTCCTCGCCGTCCAGCGGGTTGATGCGGACCCAACGTTGCGGACCGCCGGCGTCGGTGAGAAATTCGGCCAGCGTCGCGCGCGCCGCCGGGCGCGCGTCCGCGGCAATCGAATCCTCGAGGTCGACGATCAGCGCGTCCGCATCGCCGTCGCGGGCTTTCGCGAGCTTGCGCTCGCTGTCGGCCGGGACGAAGAGAAAGCTGCGGTTCATGCGGGCCGGCGGCGCATCAGCGCCGAGCGCTTGCAGACGCCGACCAGCTCGTCGTGCTGGTTGTAGGCCCGGTGTTCGAAAATGACGATGCCGTTGTCGGGCCGCGATTTCGACTCGCGCAACTCCAGGACCTCGGTGCGGATATGAATGGTGTCGCCGTGGAACAGCGGCTTCGGGAAGCGGACCTCGTCCCAGCCCAGGTTTGCCACCGTCGTACCCACGGTCGTGTCGTTGACCGAGATGCCGACCATGAAAGCGAGCGTCAGGCAGCTGTTGACCAGCGGCCGGCCGAACTCGGTATGCTTTGCGAACTCGGCATCGATGTGCAGCGGCTGCGGGTTGTGCGTCAGCGCACTGAACCAGACGTTGTCGGCCTCGGTGATGGTGCGGCGGATTTCGTGGTCGAAGACCTGGCCTTGCTCAAATTCCTCGAAGTACAGTCCGGGCATCGCGGCTCGCCTGCTCTGTCGCGCACTGGGCCCTGCATGATAGACGGCGGGACGGCCGATGCAACCGGCGAGCCGGGGAACGTTTCGTTGCCGGGCTGTTCCCAGACACTGGACCGGAACAGCGAGGAGCGCAGGACATGAAGCTAAGCAGGCGGCAGTTCACGCAGGCGGGACTCGGCGCGGGCGCGTTGCTCGCGAGCGGCATCGCACCGCTCTCCGCGGCGGAGCACGAGCTGCTCGAGCGGCCGATCCCGTCCACCGGCGAGACGATCCCGGTGATCGGCGTCGGCACGAACCGCTACGGGGTCGGCGACGATGCCGCGGCCCGCGCGCCGCTGAAAGCCTCGCTGGCGCGCTTCCGCGAGCTCGGCGGCACGGTCGTCGACACGGCGCCGATGTACCGCTCGTCGGAAACCGTGCTCGGCGACCTGGTCGGCGAGCTCGGCATCGGCGACGAGCTGTTCATGGCGACCAAGGTCGATCGCAAGGGCCGCAGCACGCAGGTCGAACGGATGCAGCGCTCGTTCCGGCTGCTCGGCTACGAGACGATCGACCTGATGCAGTGCCACAACATCATCGACTGGCAGACGGCGATCCCGGTCATGCGCGAATGGCAGGAAGCAGGCCGCGTCCGCTACATCGGTATCACGACCTCGCGGGAGAACGAGTACGCGGAGTTCGAGCGCATCATGCGCGAGCACCAGCTCGATTTCGTGCAGGTCAACTACTCGCTTGCCGACCAGCGCCTGTCGGCCGAGCGGCTGCTGCCGCTCGCGGCCGAGCGCGGCATGGCCGTGCTGGTCAACCGGCCGTTCGGCGGCGGCAACGTGTTCGGCAAGCTGCGCGGCGTCGACCTGCCGGACTGGGCGCGGGATTTCGATGTTGGCTCCTGGGGCCAGTTCCTGCTCAAGTACGTGCTGTCGCACCCGGCAGTCACCGCGGCGATCCCGGGCATGACGAAGCCACGACACGTCGAGGACAACATGGGCGCGGGCCGTGGCCGGCTGCCCTCTGCGGAGGAGCGTCGACTGATGGAACGCTTCTTCGACGCGCTGTAGGCCATGACCGCTTCTCACACCGACGCCATGCTGCGGCGGATTCTCGAGACGACGCGGACCGTGGCAATGGTCGGCGCGAGCCCGAACCCGAACCGCGACAGCTACCGGGTCATGCGCTACCTGCAGCAACAGGGATACCGCGTGATCCCGGTCAACCCGACCGTGGACGGCGCCTCGATTCTCGGCGAGCCGGTCGTCGCCCGCCTCGCGGACATCGAGTGCGGCGTCGACCTGGTCGACGTGTTCCGGCGCGCCGACGCGGTGGCGGGCGTCGTCGACGAGGTGCTAGCGCTCGCTGCGCGCCCGGCGACGCTCTGGCTGCAGCTCGGCGTCGTCGACGAGCAGGCGGCGGCCCGCGCGCGCGACGCCGGCCTCGAGGTCGTGATGGACCGCTGCATCAAGGTCGAGCACGTCCGGCTCGTGCGCGCGGCATCGAGTTAGGTACAAGTACCGATTCTCGTCCACCGGGCTGCCGGGCACACTGAAATACCTGCCCCGCGATCCGGAGGACCGAGCGTGCTGCGCCTGCTGTTGCCACTCGACGGTTCGACCTGCGCGGAGCGCGCGCTGCCGCACGCGATCACGCTCGCGCGGACCTTCGAGGCGTCCGTCCGGCTGATCCGCGTCGTCCACGCCGGCGACCTGCCGGGCGCGGACGCCGCCGCGATCGCACGGGCGTCGCGGCAGGAACGGGAGCACGCCGGCGACTACCTGGCGACGCTGGCCGAGCGCCTGCGCCGCGCCGGCATACCCTGCGAGTGGTCGGTCGAAGCGGGTTGCCCGGCGACGGCCATCGCGGCCGCCGCCCGCGCCGACGGCGACCAGCTGCTCGTCATGACGACGCACGGCAGCGGCAACGCGCGCGAGTTCCCGCGCGGCAGCGTCGCTAGCAAGCTGCTGGCGAACTACCGCGGGTCGGTCTTCCTGCTGCGACCGCAGGCCCTGCCGAGCGGCGGCCGCTACCGGCGCATTGCCGCGCTGATCGACCTCAACAGCCTGTCGCCGAAAGTCCTGCAGTGCGCGGCCCGGCTGGCCACCACGCGCGGCAGCCGGCTGCTGGTCGCCTGCGCGCTGCACGAACCCGAACTGCCGGCCGTGCTGCGCCGGCACCCGCGGGCACTGGCGCTGCGCAACGAACTCGGCGACCTGCTGGAACGGGCCGCCGCCGGTCGACTGGCCGAGGCGAAGGAGAACCTGCCGACGGGGCTGCGCGTGGAGACGCGCATCGTTCGCTACACGGACCTGTCGAGCGCGGTCGCGCGGATCGCGGTGCACCACGACATCGACCTGCTGGTACTCGGCAACGACTGGCCCGACATCGTCGGCGGCTGCCGGACCGAGACGGTGCCGATGCTGTTCGTCGGGCCGCGCGGCCTGCCTGTCCGCGAACTCGCGCAGCCGGCCCGGGACGGACGCGGGACCGCCGCCGACATGCCGGATGGCGCACCGCGCCGGACCGCGATCTCGCGCCGGGCCGTGGCGCGGACGCTGTCACCCGTGCGCGCGCAGCCCGAGCCGGATCGCCAGCAGGAGCAGCGCCTGGGCTGACAGCGCGGCCACCGCGATCAGCGGCGAGGCGACCGAGCCGGCGACCAGGAACGCCAGCAGCGCCAGGCCGCCGTTGGTGAGTGCGTAGGGCATCTGCGTGCGGAAATGCGCAAGCGGCGTCGTGCCGGCGCCGCTCGAGGACAGCAGCGTCGTCTCGGACACCGGCGAGGAATGATCGCCGAACAGCCCGCCCGACAGCACCGCGCCGATGACGACCGGCAGGACGGCGCCGGTGGCGGCCGCCGCCGGCACGGCGAGCGGTATCATGATGATGATCGTGCCCCAGGACGAACCGGTCGCGAACGAGATGATCGCCGCCAGCAGGAACACGAGTGCCGGCAGCCACGCGGCATCGACGCCCTCGCGCGCGGCGGCCGCGACGTAGGCGCCGGTGCCGAGCTCGGCGCTCAGGTCGCCGAGCGCCCAGGCCAGCACGAGCGTCGCCGCGATCGAGGTCATGCCACTCATGCCGGCCACGTAGCGGCCGACCAGCTCGGTGCCGGTCGCGAGCCGCTTGCCGACGAGCAGCGCGACCAGCGCCAGCGCGGCACAGCAGTAGGCGGCGGCGAGCGCGGCGCGGAAATCGCTGCCGGCGACCTGCTGCGCGGGAAACCCGTAGCCCGCGAGCAGCGCGAACAGCACGGCACCCAGCACCGCGAGCGGCAGCCAGACGAGAACCGGGCCCGCGCACCCGGGCACCGCGCCTGGCGGTGCTTCCTCGCCGGCGACGATCTCGTTCGGCGCCGTGCGCATCGGACCGTAGTCGATGTCCAGCAACGCAAGCAGCGGCGCCATCGCGATCGCGAGCCAGGCATAGAACTGGAACGGGATCGCGGCGACGAAGGCAGAGTACTCCGAGGTCGCGATACCGTTGGCGGCGAACGCGTCGGCAATGACGCTCATGATGAACACGCCCCAGCCGATGAACGGCACGAGGATCGCGACCGGCGACGAGGTCGAGTCGAGCACGAACGCGAGTTTTTGCCGCGTCACGCCGAGCCGGTCGGCGAGCGGCTGGAACACCGGCCCGACGATCAGCGGCGTGCCGAGGTCGGAGAAGAAAATGACGACGCCGCCGGCCCAGGCCGCCAGCTGCGCGCGCACGCGGTTGACGACCCAGCGGGTCACGCTCGCCGCGAACGCGGGACCGCCGCCGGAGGACTCCATGAGGCGCACGAAGCCGCCGATGAACGCGAGCAGCACGAGCACGCTCGCGTTGTAGCCGTCCGCGACCTGCGGCACGAGGTACTCGCCGATCAGCACCGGCAGGAAATCGGCGATACCGGTGGCGCCGACCAGCGCGACGCCGGCGGCGACCCCGACGAACAGTCCGACCAGCACGTTGCGCGCGGCGAGCGCCACCGCGAGCGTGAGCAGGACGGGCGCGAGCGACAGGATCCCGGGTTCCGGCATCCGTCGACTATACCCAAGCGGCAGCGGCGCCTGCTTGAAAACGGCCTGGCAGACCGCATCTCGGGGTACGGCACGGGGCGCTCGGTCGCCCTTCCAGGCTGGATAACATCCAAGGAGTGTGCCCATGAACAAGACGATTGCATGCCTTGCCGCGCTGCTGCTGGCCACGCTGGCCGGGGGCGGCGCCGTTGCCGACGAGCGCGCCGCGATTCGCTTCGCGGATTACGGCGGCATCGAAAACTGGCGTCCCGGTCCGGACGGCTCGCTGCTCGTCGAAGCGCGCAACGGCGAGTGGTACCGGGCGACCTTCACGTCGCCCTGCCGGGACCTGAAGTTCAGCCAGAGCATCGGCTTCGTGACCGACGGCCTCGGCCGGCTGGACAAGTTCAGCTCGGTCGTGGTCAGCGACGGTCAGCGCTGCTACTTCAAGACCTTCGAGCGCATCGAAGACCCGGACCGCAAGGAATAACGGCGCTCGACGCCGTCCCGCAGAGCCCCGCCCCGGCGGGGCTCTGTTTTTTCGGCCCGGCGCCGCGCTACAGGTACAGCCAGCTCAGCATGACCGAGAGCACGACCCACAAAAGGATCTGCAGCGGCAGACCGCCGCGAAAGAAATCGCCGAAGCGGTAGCCGCCCGCGCCGAATACGAGCAGGTTCGTCTGGTAGCCGATCGGCGTCAGGTAGCTTATGTTTGCGCCGAACAGGATCGCCAGCACGAACGGCACCGGCGGGAGGCCGAGTTCGTTCGCGACGCCGACGGCGATCGGCGTGCCGATGACGGCGATCGCGTTGTTGGTCACGACCTCGGTCAGCAGCGCGGCCAGCAGCAGCAGCGCGGAGAGCACCAGTGGCGGCGGCCAGTTGTGGATCAGGTCGACGAACGCCTGCGCGAGCCAGGCAGCGGCACCACTGCCGACCAGCGTGCCGCCGAGCGCGAGGCTCGCAGCGATGACCAGGGCGAGCCGGGTGTCGATGGCGCCGAGCGCGTCGGCCATGCTCAGGCAGCGCGTCGCGAGCATCAGGCCCACGCCGGCCAGCGCGCTGGCCGCGATCGGCAGCAGGCCGAGCGCCGCGGTGACCACGACCCCGACCACGATCGCGAGCGACAGCGGGATTCGCGACAGGCGTGGCACGTGCAGCGCGCGGGCCAGCACGAGCAACCGCGAGCCTTCCATCAGCTGCTGCACGTCGTGGCGGGGACCCTGCATGAGCAACACGTCGCCGGTGCGCAGCAACGGGTCCGTGAACTTGTCGAGCCGACCCGCCGAGGCCTGTCCCGGGCGATTCCAGCCGATCGGCGTCAGGCCGCGCAGCGTACCCGGCTGCAGCTGGCTCAGGCGCTTGTTGAACAGGGGCGAATCCGGGGTCACGACGATCTCGATGAGGCGCGCGTCCTCCGCCGCCTTGAGGTCGGCGCCGCCCAGGCTGCTGCCGGCGCTGGCATGGGCATGCCGGATGTTCTCCGGCGTGCCGCGGATGTGCAGCCGGTCGCCGGCCTGCAGGCACAGGGTCGGCAGGCGCGCGAGCACGAGGCCCGCGCCACGCTCCACCTTGCTGACGCGCACGCCCTCGCCGAGCAGGCGCGTGGCCTGCGGCAGCGTGACCTCCGCCAGCGGGCTGCCGGACTCGATCGTCAGCACCGAGTCGAAGAAGCGCGGTTCCCGGCCTTCGAGCAGGGTCGAGCGGTCGGGCAGGATGCGCGGCAGCACGAGCCACAGGTACAGCAGGCCCGCGCCGGCGGCCACGACGGCGGGCAGCGCGAAGTCGAACATGCCGAAGCGCGGCACGCCGAGATCCTCGGCGACCGAGACGACCAGCAGGTTGGTGGACGAGCCGATCGTGGTACTCATGCCGCCGATGATCGTGGCGAAGCCGACCGGCATCAGTATCCTGGACGGCGGAAAACCGATCCGGTGCGCGACGCCGACGAGGATCGGCAGCAGCATGACGACGATAGGCGTGTTGTTGGCGAAGGCACTGATGAACGCGGCGACGACGAGCGTTGCCAGCAGCGCGAGCGAACGCTGGCGCAGCCACAGGTAGGTCAGCGCGCGGCCGACCGGCCGCAGCGCGCCGGTGGCCTCGACGCCGCGCGCCAGCATCAGCAGCAGGCAGATCGTCACCAGCGCCTCGTTGCCGAAAACGGCGACGAGCTCGCGACCGCGCAGGCCGCCGGGCACGGGGAACAGCTCGAACGCAACGACCGCGACGATCAGGATGCCGATACTAGTCACTTCGATGCGCAGTTCCGCGCGCGACAGCAGGTACAGCGCCGCCAGCGTCAGCAGGATGGCGGCGAGCGCGTGCGGCGACAGGGATGCGGCAACGGGTACCACCGGTTCAGCCCTCCACCGAAGCGCCAGCGGGCGCGACAACGGGATTTCTGCTCGGGTCAGTTAATACGAAAACGGCGCCGGACACCATGCCTGGGGCGACGATTCGCCGCGGCTGGGACGGGCGAGGATCAGCCGCGAAGCCGGCCGCCGCGTCCGGGGACCTGCCGCCGGGCCGGCGCGCCGGGTGATGCCAGGCCGTCAGGCCTCGAGACCCGGTGCCAGGCCCAGGTAGATCACGACGAGACCGATCGTGTCCGAGAAGCCGTGCGCGAGGATCGGCAGCCATAGATTGCGACCCGCCGCGAGGTACAACGCGCCGAACCACAGGCCCGACACCGTCGAGCCGATCACGCCGGCCGGCCCCTGGTAGTAGTGGCCGACGCCGAACAGCACACTGACGATCAGCATCGCGACCAGGTAGGCTCGCGGCGAATGCCCGCCGAGGGCAGCGGCTCGCTCGAGCACGTAGCCCCGGTAGGCGATTTCCTCGCCGAAAGCGGCGAAGGTCCACACGAGCGCCAGCATCGCCAGCGCGGCCGGCAGGTCGCCCACGAGGTAGGCGAAATCGGAGAGGTCCGGGCGTCCGGCGAGTCGCTCGACGACGAACTCGCTGAACAGTTGCAGTGCCGCGGCGGCGGCGATCGCCAGCGCGATGGTCGCGCACCAGTTCGCGGGGCGCCTGAACCCGAGGTGGCGCCACGAGCGGCGCCGCCCGCGCAAGGACAGCCAGGCGAGGATCACGAGCCACGGCGTTTCGCTGACCGGGACGATCTCGAACAGGTTGGCGCCGGCGACCAGCAGAGCCGCCAGCAGCAGTTCCAGAGCGGCCCGGCGCCTGTCGTTCGGCGCGGCAGCGTCGATGTCCGATCGGCTGTTCATGGCAGCGCCCTCACCTGCCGACCGACGTGCCTGCCGGTCGCCGCAGGATACGACCGCCGCTCGCGGCCCTGCAGCGGGACCGGCAGACGTTTGCAGGAACGGGCTACGTCGCACGCCTGCGCTGCGGCGCGCTCAGCCGTGGCCGGCGGTGACAGCAAGGGCAGCGAGCAGATGCCCCGTGCGCGCGAGCAGGTCGGTACGGGGTCCGGAACAAGACGCACGGCAGGCCGCTCAGGGGGGCGGAAAGCCGACCCGGGCCAGGTCGCGCTCGAGCAGTTCCAGCGCCTTGCGGGCGTTCTGCGCGTAAGCCTCGGTGGTGCTGGCGTAGGTATCCCAGTCGCGGACGATGTGCGCGCTCCAGAGGACCCGCCCGCTGCGCTCGTCGACGAGGACCAGTTCCAGGCTCGACGGACCGAAATCGCTGCGCCGGGTACCTGCGACGAAGGCGCCGTCCGGGTCTTCGTAGTCCACGGTGAACCCGAGCCGCGGCAGTTCGCTACCGAGGACGCTGCCGACCGGATCGTTCTGGCCGACCATCTCGGTGCGCAGCATGACGCGGCGAGGTATTTCACTCGCCGCGGTGAACGCAGGCTCGCTGCTGCCGGTCGGCTGCGATGGCAGCGTTGCGCAGGCCGAGAGCAGGACCGACAGCAGGAGCAGGCCCGGCGCGACGAGCCCGACGCACGGACGGGCAGCTTCAGGACATGCGGGCGGCTGCATCGGGGGCTCCTGGAAATGGCTGCTGTGCAGGCTTCTGTTGTGGGCGTTGAGGCCGGGACTGGCCCGGGTCGGTAGTGGCGATCGTATACCCGGCGGGGCGCGCTGCGCGCGTCCAAAACGGCAATCCTGCCGTTTTGTCGAACCCCAATCC
>ERZ869936.1114-NODE-1114-length-20709-cov-39.027936_pt1 | contig 20709 bp, 15 predicted proteins | sample MGYA00520876_ERZ869936 | MGnify/ENA primary metagenome ERZ869936 (study PRJEB32218, sample SAMN09650985) | biofilter metagenome | isolation source: enrty point of leading RO module | place: Saudi Arabia: Thuwal, RO plant located on Red Sea | collected 2016-02-17...
ACACCTGCCTAGAATTTCGTGCGCAATTGATACATAGGTGGTGCGTAAATGATCCCGCGCCCGCTGCGGCACTTCGCTAATATCGGCCGCATTTCACCAAGATTCGCGCCGAGACCGGGCCATACATGGGAAAAACGTCGCCGAACGTCGATCAGCCAGATCCAGGCTGCGAGCTGCTCTTGCTGGCCGCCCAACAGGCCACCGAAACCGAGTTTCTAGCCCGCGGACTGTCGCAGATTCGCGACACCCTGGCCGCCGATACCGTCACGCTGGCCGCGGCCGATCGGGGTCGCTGGACGCAGGTCGCCCAGGCCGGGGCCGAGGCGCCGCTGCCCACCGAGCTGCTGGCCGAGGTGCTCGATGCCCACGCGCCGCAGGCCGAGGGGGACTGGCTCGCCGCACCGGTCGACGCCCCCAGCCCACCGCCCGTCGATGCCCCCGGCGCGGCGGAAGGTGCGGCCACCGCGCAAGAGGTGCTGGCCGTGCGCGGCAGCGACGCGTCGCTCGAAGAGTTCGCCCGACGGGCCGCCACCTTGGCCACGGCCCTGGCCTGCGTGCGGGCGCGGCAACACGACCGCCGTCGCCTGCACCGGTTGGAGACGATCCTCACGATCACGTCCGCCTGGAACCAAGAGCGGCAGATGGAGCCGCTGCTGGTGAAGATGGCCGAGGCGGCCACGAAATTACTCGTCGCCGATCGGGCCAGCATCTTTCTGTGGGACAAGCCGAACAAGACGCTCGTCGGCCGCCCTGCCCTGGGGGTCGAGGGGGGCGAGCTGCGGATCGGCGACGAGGTGGGCGTGGTGGGCGAGGTCGTGCAGACGGGCGAGCCGCGGCGGGTCGATCCGCAACACGACGCCGAGTCGATCGATCGCGCGGTCGACAAGCAGACCGGTTACCAGACAGATAGCCTCGTCTGTGTGCCGCTCCGCGCGGCTGACGGCGAGATCCTGGGGGCCTTCGAGGTGATCAACAAACTCGACGGCGACGCCGAGGGGCGACGCGAAGGGCAAGCCCCGGTCGGCTTCAGCCGCGAGGATCAGCAAGCCCTGACCGAGTTGGCGGCCCATGCGGCGACCGCGTTGGCGAACACGCAGGAGCTGGAGGACCTGGTCGCGCGGCACCAGGTCGTGGTCGACGAAGCAGCGGCCGAAGTGAACATGATCGGCCACTCGCCTGCCATCGAGGCACTCCGTTCGACAATCGACCGCATTGCCGATACCGACCTGGCGGTATTGATCCTGGGCGAGAACGGCACGGGCAAGGAGATCGTCGCCCGTATGATTCACTATCACAGCAGCCGGCGGAACGAACCGCTGGTGGCGGTCAACTGTGCGGCAATTCCCGACACGCTGCTGGAGAGCGAACTGTTCGGCCACGAGAAAGGGGCCTTCACCGACGCCGCCGAGACGCGGATCGGCAAGTTCGAGCTGGCCGCCGCGGGGACGCTCTTCTTGGACGAAATCGGCGACATGAGTCTCGGCGGACAGTCGAAGTTGTTGCGGGTGCTCGAAGAGAAGACCGTCGTGCGGGTGGGCGGCTCCATGCCAATTCACACCGAGGCGCGGGTCATCGCGGCCACGAATCAGAGCCTGGCGAAGATGGTGGCCAACAAGTCGTTTCGACAGGATTTGTATTTTCGGCTGAATGTGGTGACGCTCGAGTTGCCGCCGCTCCGCGATCGGGGCGACGACATTGTTTTGCTGGCCGAACATTTCCTGGGCGAGTTTGCCCGAGCGGCGGGGCGACGCCGGCTGAAGTTCAGCGCGGCGGCCCGTAAGGCTCTGGTGGCGCACAGTTGGCCGGGCAACATTCGTGAGCTGCGGAACATGATGGAGCGGTTGGCCTATCTGACCAGCGGTGAGCGGATCGACGAGGAGGACGTCAAGGAGAACACGTTGGGGGCGCGGACCGGCGGGTCGAGTGTGCCGGACGATCTGCCGCTGGCCGAGGCGACGACCCGTTTTCAGCAGCATTACATCGAGCGTTCGATCGCGCGGAGCCGGGGCAACATGCGCGCCGCGGCCGACCGACTGGGCCTGCACCGCTCGAATCTGTACCGCAAGATGCGGCAGCTGGAGATGCAAGCGGACGAGGAGGAAGAGGACTATTGATGGCCGCATTGTTAATCAGCCCATCGCGGCTGCGGTGATGGCTGAAATTCCGACCTCCCGCTGGTCGGTCTGGTTCATTGGCGGCGCAGGGCTCAATAGAGCGTCACTGTCAGGTGCGGTCCGGCTGCTTTCGGAAGGAGCGGGCCGCGGAGGCGCTCGTCGCCGAGCGCGTGGCGAAGACTGATGGGTTGCGCCGTGAGTGGGGCCAGGTGTTGTCGGCGCGCGGCAAGCTGGGGGTACGGTTGTAGGCTGGGGGCCTGGCGTTGAATTGAGGGCGCGGCGGTCAGGTCTTGTCGGCGTGCGTTGAGGTGTTAGGATGACGCGATTGCCGGCGTCGCGGCGTGTTGGCCTCGGCGGCGGGCCCCCTTAGCTCAACTGGCAGAGCAACTGACTCTTAATCGAAGGCGCTGTCAAGTTGCTATTTGCGAGATGGCCGGCAAAGCATGGATTTTCAACGACTTCGGACAAAACGGACGTGGCAACAAACGGCAAGGAGATGCGAGCTTATGCGACGACTTGGGTGACCCGTCGGTGACTCCCAGCGGGTAAGTTACGATGGTTGTCACCCGACTTTGATCCAGAAAATCCCGACGCCCCTTTAGCTCAACTGGCAGAGCAAGTGACTCTTAATCACTAGGTTGAAGGTTCGAGTCCTTCAGGGGGCACTTCATTTCTCCCGTCCAGCGGTCACCTTCTCGAAGCAAGAATCGGTCGCGGAATCGTCGATTCAGCGCGTCGTGATCCACCTTCGCCATGGGACGGAATCCGACCTCGCCAGACTCAGCCCATCAAGACGTTTGGCTGTCCCTAGAATGGCGCGGCGGCCGATCGTTCTTTGGCTGGCCTGGGCAGCATCGGACATCGCGGAGATAATGCGGGGTCTCCGTTCGAGGGATGCTATGGCGACGATTGCACATTTGGTTGGCCGAAACAACGCGCTTACGCAGTTCACCGCGATCGACGCGATGCAGTCGATCGCGAAGGATCTGGAACGACTCTCCGTCAGCCGCGACATCTTGGCCAATGACGTACTGCGACAGGTCCAATTGGCCAACGCGGCCCGCGAGGCAATCTCAACCGACTTTGCCAGCAGTATTCAGAAATCGCTCCAACTGGGCCATGCGGCCAATGAAGGGCTGCTGAGCCAGGTCAAGGCTTCGCTCATCGCCTCCCAGGCCATTCGCGAAGATTTCGCCCGCAGCATCGCCTCGGCGATGTCGCTGAAGGACGTTTTCACCAACAACGTTCTCCAAAGCGTGAAGGCCGCCGCGCTGGCACGAGTGGCGATGAAGAAGGACGTGCTCGCGAGCGTCCAGTCAGCCCTGTCGTTGCGCGATTCACTCACGACGAGTCTTGCTAAGGGCGTCGAGGTCGCCGATGCCCTTTCGAAGGTGCGGGAGCAACTCGCAGTCATCGACTTCGCCAAGGTTCACTCGCAACTCCAAACGCTCATTGACGGCCAGGCCATTGACCTGGGTTTGCCGGTTGAACTGACCGATGACGAAGTGGAAGTGGCCAAGGAGATCCAGACGGAACTGCTCGCCCAGGGCGAACTGTCTGTTGAAGAAAAGATCTCGTGGCTGTTCGAGTGGGCACAGAAGCAGGACAGCGGTCGAATCCGGCTATTCATTGCTGACCTGATCAAGGACCTTCTCGTCGGACTGTTGTTCTTCGTGGCGGGGACGATGGTTTCGCAATATCAGGTTCAGACAGATTCAACCGCAAGGCCACGGGAGGTCGTGCGAGAAGTTCGCATCTACATCCGGCAGTTGCCCGTCAAACCATTCGACATCAATGAACGGCGCATCGTCGCACGGCGCAAACTTGTGGCACGATCAAGACCTCGACGAAAATCACAGCGCGTCGGGAGAATCAAGCTGGGGACGATCGTCACGCTGCTCGAAAAGCGAGGTAAGTGGGCACACGTCTCCTGGACCGACGTTGATACGAACGAGAAACTGGAAGGCTGGATTGCCGCGAAGAATCTCAAGCGAATCCAATAACCCTGCCTTCCGACGGCCGCACCCTCTCCAATCTCAATGAGCACTTCACGTCGTATCCTTGACGGTTGCGCGGAAACTCCGCGACAATTGGGCGTGAATAGCCGCAAGCAAACGCTGTGGGACACAAAACACATTGGCAATATCAAGGGGTACTGAAATGAACAAGTGGCTAATTCTGGCGGCCGTTGCTATCTGTTTTGGCGTTGTTGGCCCAAACACCAATTGCCTCGCTGACGAAGAAACAAAGAGCACTACAGCAAATGCAGCGGCAGGCACGGATGTGTCGCGCCGTACGGACCTGAACGTTGCCGTTTTCGCGTATCTGCCGGACGCTTCGACGGCGATTGAAAAGATTGAAGAAGCATTCGAGAATCAATATAAGTCGATCGACCTCGACCTTGAACTTTGGAACCCGTATGACGACAAACGTGAAGACGACGGCCTGGAACAGATCGGCAAGTTTGACGTCGTCGAAATCGATGTTTGCCGGATCGACCAATTGATCGGTGGTGCGTTCGGCGGCCTCGATGCGATCCCCGCCGAGTTGCGTGGCGTGCCGGATGATTTCGTCGGCGGGGCAGCGGCCGTCGCAAAGTCGGACGCCGGTAAGTACGTGGTGCCCCATTGGGTCTGCGGCAACTTTCTCGTATTTCGAGCGGATAACGATGCCGTTCGCAAAGCCAAGTCGTTCGACGATTTTTTGGCGGCGGTTGATCCAAATGCGAGCAGGCCCTTGCTTGCTGCCATGTGGGGCAGCACGGGTCTTGGCGAGATCTATGCTGATGCGATGATCGACATTCACGGCGTGAAGCAGGCTCGAATTCATCTGCTCCGCCTGGGAAAAGATCACGATGAGTCCGTCAAGCTTGATCCGGATGCGTTGGCTGCTGTGATGAAACTGGCCGACGAGCTTACGTCGGTGAACCGCAACAATCTATCGCATTTCTATAACCACTCGTACGTTTTCCCTCGCCAGTTCGCCAACCAGCGGAACGCCGTGCTCTTTGGGTATTCCGAGCGACTCTATTACGCAGAACGCGAACTTCAACTGACACCAGAGAAGTACCCGCCCATCCTGGCTGCCGACGGTATCGTCGTCCGACAGTTTTCGTTCGGCGCGAAATCCAGGGGCACTCCTTCCTGGGTCGATGGTTTCGTGGTACCCCAAGGTCGGTTGGCGCGAAACCGGACAGCAATCGCAGCGTTCCTGGAATTCGTCCAATCCAACGATGCATACCTCGCATTCGCGGAACCTGCTCCGTATTTGGCCGCGAGTTACCTTTTGCCTGCAAAGGCGAGCGCATACGACTGCGAGGAAATCGTTGCGAAGCAGCCGGTGCTGCCGCAATTCCGGAAACAACTGGATGCCAGCTTCCCCGTTGCTCAGTCAGACCTCTGGCAAGGCATCCGCGCGGCAGGAAGTCGGCTCAAGCTACACCTGAAGCCAGAATAGCATTCTATCGACAGGTCGCTGGTCGCCAACTTCATCGACTAGAGCCGGTCATGGCGATGATGCCAATTCTGTGGCTGGCCAGTCCGTCGCCCAACTTTAGCAAAAACTCGTCCGCTGCTACGGCTGTGGCCTTCGTCACGAGCGCGCCTTGTTTTGTTCTGTGACCGGAAAATCTTCGCTAGTTTGCCGGTCCTCATCGCCAGTTTGCTGTTAGAGTTTTTGTCGGGCGGTCTTTTGTCGGCGAGCTTACGTAACAGATTGTCGTATCTGTTGCGTCCTACCTGTTCGCTTCTGCTCGGCGGCACGATGGCAACTCCGCGGACCGGCCACGGAGTCCTTCCCCAACCCTGCTTCCCATTGGAACAATCCATGACCACCTCCGATGCCGAGGTGGCCGTCGAGGGCAGATTCGAGCAGGTCAAAGGATTGACGAGCGAGGAACTTGTTACCGAGTATGCGGCCACACGAAATGAACTGCTGTTTGACGAACTACACCGCCGGCACTACGAACAAGTGCTGCGTTTTCTGAATGCACGGTACTGCCCCAACCGTGAGGACGCAGAGGACGTTTGCCAGACCGTATTCTTGCGAGTGTACGAGCGTCCAAGCATGTACGAGCCGAGACCAGGCAAGAAGGTCGAGGCGTGGCTGTACCGGATCGCGCAGAATCAGGCGCTGAACTTCCACGAACAGCGCACGGCGCAAAAGCGCCACGAAGAAGGCAAGACAATGGTTCGCTTGGACAGGCGGGAGTTCGATCCATCGAGCGGCGACCGCTTGATTACGGATGAACCGATCGACAGCCGTGAAAGATCTCCACACGCATGTTTGCTGCGTGATGAAACGTCTTCGATGCTGCGCAGGGTCGTGGCAACGCAACTCACAGAAAAGACACGGAGCGCAATCGAGATGCACTATTTTGAGGGATTGTCGTTCGCCGAAGCGGCGGGACAGCTTGGCATTCCAGTAACGACTTTCGGCGACCGAGTGAGTCGAGGGCTTGAAATGCTTCGGCGGTGCTTAACTGGAACTGCACGCGATGTAGCAGCCAGTCCCCAGGGGGTACACGCGGCGTGATCTCCGCATCCTAGCGGGAAAAAGCTCCTACGTTGCCAATCGCAATGCGCGAACTATTGTAGAAGTAGGTTCCCGCTGTCTCCCATCTTGCGGACTGCTCTGGGGCAGGATTGCGACGCCGGTCCAAACACCGAGAGCCACGCCCCCAGACATTGTCTGTTCGGCTAACGCAGCCGAAGCGCGGGTCGGGAGGGCTAAACTTTCGGCCTCGCGCGGGGCGTGGCTCTCGGTGTTCGGGCATTCTCACCCGCCGGCCCCGCCTTGACCGTCGCGCTTGCGCCTGCCCCAGCAGACTCAATGTGATGAGTCCCTCTCTTAATTCATCCGCCAAATCGCGGGAGGCAAAAAAGAGGGAGCGCCGAACCAGCACTGTCCTGGTGACTCCGCGAAGAGTTCAAGCGAACAGTGAAACTAGCCGACGCTCCCAATTTGGCAGGCGCGCTTGTTTGACTGCTTCGCTTGAGTCAAGGGCTGTGATGGCCCAGGTTCGCGGATCACCAGAAGCAGCAATGTATGGGTGTCAAGTCAATCTTGCTTATCTCGCCAATGCATTCTCCTTATTGATTGCGGGATTGAGGGGCGTGCGGGATCGCACGTCGAGCGAAGGGCCGTCCATCTTGAGCGACAGGCGCAGCCTCACCTGGCCTCGCTGCAGCCCGCAGCAATGGGCGGCGAAAATCCCCTCCTCTTTACCCCCTTTGGATGCAGACTTCGCCGGTTTTCTTCGCGGCCGATCCCCAAAAAGTGCGAGAAACCCATTGAGCGTTTGAGGGTAAGAATGGAGGCGTGCAAAGGCGTTGCGGGACAGGGTTGCCTTGCGGAAATCGTCTACCGGTCGACGTCAAATAATCGCGGCCCCGCCCACGGATCGCCCTCCCGAAAGTTCAACCTTCCGAAAGAACCCGTGGCAGTAGACTGGGGCAGGTAGCCTAATGCTGGGCGGGGCCGCTAACTGTGCGTGTCGGTCAGGCGGCAATTCGGTTTCCGTGACTCGGTTTCGGCGATCAATCTGTCTGCCATTCGTCGTAAGCGCACAAAAAAGGAGGAGCGCCGAAACCAAGGCCACTCCCCAGGCCCTTGCGACAGGGCAGCGAAGTGCAGCACAAGGCCCGACGCTCCCCGTTCGGGGAGCGTGGCACAAGTGCCGCTACTTCGCAGATACAAGAGCCTTTCGGCTCAGGGTCGCAATTTCTGGGGAAGCAGCTACTCGATGCTACGCATCGATTCAAATTGTCTGTTCAATCTAGGGCTGGTACTCCACGGGTTCAAGTCTGACTCAAATCCGCCCGAAACACCGGCGTTTAGGAACTCTCCTCAATAAGAGCCTCGAAACCCGCTGCAATATCGAGCAATTCCTCCGTTACGGTCATCTGTCGTTGTTGATGGAACAGGCCCGTCAACTCGCCGATTTTGTCGCCGATGCTTCGCTCTGCCCCTCGCATGGCGGCCAGGCGGCTGGCGTTTTCGCTGGCCAACGACTCCGCGCAGGCTCGGTACAGGGAAACAAACAGGTACTGCCGGACCAAAGCCGAAAACAGTCGCTCCGCGTCCATTGTGAAGATCGGCAGAATGTGCGTCGGCCATTTCTCCTGTTCGAGGTCTTGGAGCCAGCGGCGGTCGATGGGCAACAAGTCGAGCCGTTGCGTACGGTAAGCGGCCCGCGACAAGTGTTCGCAATAGAACACGACGATGTGGTCGACGTGTTGCTCGGTGTGCCAGCGCTCGACGTGCAACAGCATGTCTTGAACGAGTGGTGTGATGCCACTGGCCGAGCCGGCAACGGGCAATGTCGCTTCCAAACGCTCTCCGGCGTCTTCCAACCGCGCTGCCGCGCGAGCGCCGATGGCTAAAGCAGTTCGGCGCTCGGCGGGAATGTTGAGTCCGCTGATGTGCTGGAGCGCAAATGCCACAATCTGATCGTTGAGCTGTCCGCACATGCCTTGGTCGGAACCGAAGACGATCGCTCCCAGTGTTTGCTGCGGCGCAGTTCTGGTTTTCACTGACCCGCGCCCACGTTGACGGAGGACCACGCGCAGTCCGAGTTCAATCGTTCGCCGATAGTCGCCCAGAGACTCGACGGCGTGTTCCAACTGGCGGATGTTCACCGCAGCCAGCGCCTTCATCGTTCGCACCAGCGAGTGCAGGTCCTCGGCAGTGTTAATGCGGCGTTTGAGCGATTCGACGGTTTCCACGAGGTTATCCTTGGGCCAGACTCTTAATCTGCTGCGTTGGGCTGCAATCCTGCTTTACAGGCGTCACGGGCGACGCGCAGAATCGACTCTTGGTCTTCCGGCGTCAGTTTCTCGCCTGCTTCCACTCGCTCGCTTACATCAGGCAATCGCTCAAGCATCGCCTTGCAAACGGCTCGTTCCTGCTCGGCGACATTTTGCAACGGTAGTTCGTCAAAGACGCCACCGTTGACTGCCACCAGAATTGCGATTTGCTCCGCGACTGTGAGCGGTTCGTATTGTGATTGCTTGAAAATCTCCCGCACGCGACGGCCACGCTCAAGCGTCTTGCGGGTCTCCTCATCGAGCCTCGTCCCGAAGCGGGCAAAAGTCTCCAGTTCTTCAAACTGGGAGTACGACAGCCGCAGGTCACCGGCGACGGCGCGAAAACCGCCCAATTGCGTTTTCCCTCCAACTCGCGACACCGATTTGCCGACGTCCACTGCCGGCAGCACGCCCTTGTCAAACAAGTTGGGCGACAGATAGATCTGGCCGTCGGTGATCGAAATCAAATTGGTCGGAATGTACGCAGAGAGGTTTTGAGCCTCAGTTTCGACAATGGGCATCGCGGTTACCGAGCCCCCGCCCAGTTCTTCGCGCAGATGCGTGCTGCGCTCCAGCAGCCGCGAATGAATGTAGAAGATGTCGCCTGGAAAAGCTTCGCGGCCAGGCGGCCTGCGGAGCAGCAGCGACAGTTCTCGATACGCTCGCGCATGTTTCGTCAAGTCGTCGAGCACGACGAGCACGTCGCGGCCATGCTGCATGAAGTGCTCGGCAATGCTCATCGCCGCATAGGGCGCGATGAATTGTTCGCCAGGTGGATGGTCTTCGGTCGTGACGATGACCACCGTGTATTCATGCGCGCCGTGCTGTTTGAGGTCTTCGATCACACGGGCGACCGAAGAACCGCGCTGCCCGATGGCGCAGTAAACGCAGAGCACGTCTTTGTCGCGCTGGTTGATCATCGTGTCCACGGCAATCGCGGTCTTGCCCGTTTGGCGGTCGCCAAGGATTAACTCGCGTTGTCCGCGGCCGACGGGGATCAGAGCGTCGACGACTTTGATGCCGGTTTGCAGCGGAACGGTGACCGGAGCGCGATCCATGATTGCCGCCGCCGGCCGCTCAACCGGCAAGCGGCGAGCCGCGTGGATCGGCCCTAGTCCATCGGCCGGCCGGCCGACGCCGTCGACAACGCGGCCCAGCAATGCTTCGCCGACCGGCACGTCGAGCACGCGCTGTGTGCGGCGCACTTCCGCCCCTGCGTGCAAGCCTTCACCCTTGTCGAGCAGGATCACGCCGACTTCGTGCGGATCGAGATTAAACGCCATGCCAAGCTGATCGCCTGGAAACCGCACCAGTTCCTGTGACCGGACTCCTGGCAGCCCCTCGACACGAGCCGTTCCGTGGCCGACGAAGTTCACTCGCCCAACTTCTTCGGGAACAAGCTGAGGCTCATGCGACGCCAAAACACGATCGAACAAGTCGAACGTCTGATCGAGAACGTCGTGCAGTCTTCCGTCTGGATGATTCATACGTTTACAATCCGCTACTTCGACGCGAGTTCCTCGCGACGCGCCTTTTTGATGGATGTTTCTTCTTCAAGGGTGTGTTGCAGTTGTTGTTCCAGTGTCGTCAAGTAATCGCCCAGTTCCCAGGCCAGCTTGTGGGCGTTGGTTTGCAGGGCGATGCCGCACGTCAAGTCTGGTGACTGCTCGAATCGAACGTCCAAGTCGTCGAGCAATCGGCGACGCAGCGCCTGGACGATTTTCTGTCGCAGGTCGTCCGGCATCTCGAAGGCCGTCTGTACGACGGCGGCGCGATCGCCCTCCTGAAGCGCAGCGATAACTTCCTCGCGCTGGCCATCACTGAGTTGATCGATCCTGGTGACGAACTTCTCTCCGATGCGCCGCTCAAGTTCGGCATCGGCCAAGTCGGCCAGTGCGTGACGGGTGACGGCGCACACTTCCTCTGACGCACGCCGTCGCAAGTCGCGCAAGAATGAGTCGGACTCCTCGCGAATCGCGTCTGACCAGCGCGTCTGAAGCTGGTCCACTTCTTCTCGCACCTTCGCCGTCAATTCCTGCCGGTGAGCTTCGACCTCTTCACGGATTTCGGTCAGCAGACGTTCACGCTGTTCGTCTAGCTCTCGGTTCTTCTGCTGGGCAACTTGACGCTCCTGAGTGGCTTCGTCCCGCTCTCGCTCGGCTTCATCCCAGCGTTTGGCGATTTCCTTTTCACGGTTGTTCATCGCTTCGACGATGCGGCCGTACAGAAAATACTTCAACAGCGCAACGAGGATCAGGAAGTTGACGATCTGTGCGACGACTGTAAACCAATCTATCACGTGATAGCTCCTCGACCTGTCTCTCTCATCCGCCCGTCGCAGGTAGGACGTAGTCCCACACCGGATTGGCAAAAAGCAGGATCATCGACACAACAAAGCAGTAGATGGCCGTGGACTCGACCATCGCCAATCCGACGAAGAGAGTCCGCGTGATGCGATTCGTTTCGTCCGGCTGCTGCGCGATGGCACTCAGCGCTTGGGCCACCGCGCGGCCTTCGCCCAGTGCTGGCCCAATCGAGCCGATCGCGATGGTGATACCGGCGGTAAAGATCGACGCCACGCCGATCAGTCCGATGTTATCCATAAGTGTGCTCCTTTCTAGTAATTGAGGGTCGAGAGTTGAGAGTCGGAAGGATCATCATGCTGTACCTTTTTCCTTCTGGACTCTGGACTCGCGCCTGCCGTGCGCCTGGTTTGCCGATGCGATGTACACCAAGGCCAAGATGGCAAAGATATAGGCTTGGATCAGGCCGGTCAGCAGGCCGAGCGCGTTCATCAAGATCGGGAAAAACAACGGGGCGATGGCCAGCAGGATGGCGGCAATCTTCGCACCGCTCATCATGTTGCCGAATAGCCGCACCGCCAGCGCCAACGTGCGGGAGAGTTCACCGATCACGTTGAAGGGCAGCATCAACGGAGTGGGTTGCACGTACAGCTTCAAGTAACCGAGTAGACCCTGATTGGCGATACCGAAAAACGGCACGGCGACCAGTACGCAGATGGCTAATGCCGCGGTTGTGGACAGCGAAGCGGTGGGCGCGTGGAATCCAGGCACAACGGCCAGCAGGTTCGACGTGACGATGAACAGAAACAGAGTGCCGATGAACGGCAAATAGCGCGCGGGCTGCTGCTGACTCACTTCGCGAATCTGGTTGTTGATCGTTCCGACGATGATTTCCAGGAAGTTTTGCCAGCGCGACATGTTCCGACCCGCGGATAGCCTTCGCGTGGCAAACCACGATCCGATGACGAGCAAGGCCATCACGAGCCAGGTGTAAACGATCGTGTAGTTCAACGACACAAACTCCCACTGCCAGAGCACTGCGTCGTCGGGGCTCAAGTCTTTGATGTCCATTGTTGGGCCTATGCATTTGGCAGGCTGGAAGCCTGCCCCACGTCGCGCAGATGACGAATCAATAACGTACGGGCGAGCAAGAAGCCGACCATGCAGGCGACCAGCCGTTCCCAACGTCCTCCTATAACCATGTAAAAGCCAGACAACACGACGCTCATGCGAAGCACAAAGCTCACAAGGAACCAAAACGCCGGTTGCCGCATGGTTGGCACACCGCGCACGGTCAACCACAGCCCGCCGAAGTAAATCACGCCGAGAGCAATTCCCACGGCTACCGCGCCGACTATCCAGGCTGGATTCATTCTTGAGTTCCCTGCTTCTGCGTGTCTGCTTTGCTTTGCAATTCGTTGTCCGACTCTTCGGCCGCAAGACTTTCTCGCTTGACCCAGTACCAGGCGATCGAGCAGCCGATGACGACTCCGACGAACAGGCTCATCAGCGTGCAGGAGTAGTCGTGCTCGAACGTCCGGTCGATCCAAAGGCCGACAGCGATGCCGATCAACGTCGGGATCGCGATCGACCAGCCGACCAGCCCGAACATGCCTAGGCCGAACCAAATGCTGCGATCCTGGTTGCTGCGGTCTCTGAGTTTACGTTGTTCTTTCTTGGCCACCTGTTCGCTCAACTGGTCCTGATACTTTGGGTGTTCCATCGTATGTCTATGCTTACCGAGGTTTGTCGAACTCCATAAAGCGGCGCACCAGACCCGCTTCAAGCCGTGCCGTTGCCGAACGGGCCAGGCGTTCACGTTCGTCGAGCACTTCAAACTGTTCCTCAACGACATGCCTCAGTTGACCCAAGTCGCCGTCGGCCGCCGCACTTCGCGTGGAGACGAGCACTTCGGGACCACACTTGACCAATGCTCCTTCGTCGATGGCCAAGAAATGCTCTCGGCCGTCCTCATCTTCAAATGAAAGCAGCCCTGGAACGAGCGCCGCTACAAAATCGACATGTCGCGGCAGCAGGCAGAAATAGCCGTTCTGCGCTTCCGCCGTGACTTTGGTCACTTCGCGGTCCATGAATACTTCGTTGGGCAACAACACTTTCAGATTCATGTCGTTTTGCTTGCTTCTCCCTTTGCCTCGTCGATTGTGCCAATCATGTAGAGCGCGCGTTCCGGCCGTTCGGCAAATTCGTCGTTGAGAATTCGCTCGCAGCCGTCCAAGGCGTTTTCCAAATCGACAAAGCGGCCTTCGTGGCTCGTGAACTGCTCCGTCACAAAGAACGGTTGTGTGAGAAATCGCTCCAGTCTCCGAGCGCGGTTTACGATGCGGCGATCCTCTTGCGAGAGTTCCTCCAGGCCGAGCATGGCGATGATGTCTTTCAGTTCTTCGTACTGGGCCAGCGTCTTGCGAATTTCCTGGGCGAGGTCAAAGTGCCGTCGACCGACCACGTGAGGCACGAGCAGTTTCGATCGTGATTGCAGCGGGTCGATGGCCGGATAAAGCCCCTCGCTGGCTCGCTTGCGGGACAAAACGATGGTCGCCGACAAGTGGCCGAACGTGTGGACCGCCGCTGGATCGGTGAAATCGTCGGCCGGCACATAGACGGCCTGCACCGACGTAATCGCTCCGGAGGTTGTGCTGCAAATCCGCTCTTCCAGTTCGGCCAGTTCCGTGCCTAGCGTGGGCTGATAACCGAGCCGCGATGGCAGCCGTCCCATCAGTCCCGACACTTCCGATCCGGCCTGGATGAAACGGAACACGTTGTCGATCAGCAGCAGCACATCCTGCCGCGCGTCATCACGGAAGTATTCCGCCATCGTCAAGGCCGCGTGACCGACGCGAAATCGCGCGCCGGGTGGATCGTTCATTTGCCCAAATACCAAGACCGTGTTCTTCAACTCGCCCGTTTCGCTCAGTTCGCGATACAGTTCCTCGCCTTCTCGGCAGCGCTCTCCGATGCCGCAAAACAAACTGACGCCTTCATGCTTGCTGACCGTATTGTGGATCAGCTCCATGATGACCACGGTCTTGCCGACGCCCGCACCGCCGAACAGTCCGGCCTTGCCGCCGCGTTCTAGCGGCGCAAGCACGTCGATCAACTTGATCCCCGTGTGGAACATTTCCATCTTGGTGATTTGGCGAGTCAGCGGCACGGGCGACTGATGGATGGAACGCCGCTCCACTCCCTGGATCGCTTCCCCACGGTCGATCGTCTCGCCAAAGACGTTCAGGGCTCGACCGAGCAATTGCTTTCCGACGGGAACCATCAGCGGCCCGCCGCGGTCCACAACGACTGAGCCTCGCGCTAGACCCTGGGTCGGCGTCAGCGCAATGCCGCGCACCGTATGGGCATCCAAATGGTTCACGACTTCGATGACGACCTCGCCGTCATCACCCGAACGAAGCTCGTTGTGCAAGTTAGGGATGCCATGTTTGAAATGCGCGTCTATCACACTGCCGCGAACGCGAACGATCGTGCCGCGATTCACGTCGGAAGGCGATGCTTTGGATTCCAGGACCGTAACGTCACGATTCATCGTTGGTCCTCTGGGGCTGGTCGTTTGAGGCTTCACTCTCGACTCCACCCGCGCTAGCGGCGTGCTGCGCGAAACGAGGGTCTTCGATTCCCAGCCGGATCTTCCATTCCTGCACCGAGCAGTACAGCACCGGCACGACGAGCATCGTCATGATGGCAATCATCATGCCGCCGACGCTGGGGATGGCCATTGGCACCATGATGTCCGAGCCGCGGCCGGTTGAAGTCAGCACAGGTATCAGAGCCAGGATTGTCGTGGCGGTGGTCATCAAACAAGGCCGAACGCGGCGCAAGCCAGCGGCGAGCGTGGCAGCGCGGGCTTCGGCACTGGTAGTGATTCGCCGTTTGAAAAAGCTTTGGTCCAAGTAGGTCGTAATGACCACTCCGTCGTCCGTGGCGATGCCGAACAGCGCCAAGAAACCTACCCAGACGGCCACGCTCAGGTTGATCGGATGGATCTGGAACAGCGACTGCATGTTGGTGCCAAACACGCTGAAGTCCAAAAACCATGGTTGGCCATAGAGCCAGAGCATGATGAAGCCACCAGCCCAGGCGACCCCGATGCCACTGAAGACCAGGGACGTCGTCATGACCGACTTGAACTGCATGTAGAGAATGATGAAGATGATGAACAACGCCAGCGGCAGCACGACCATCAAGGTCTTTTGCGAACGGACTTGGTTTTCATAGTTGCCGGCGAAGGTGTAGCTGACACCGTCCGGCAGATTGAACTCGCCGCTATCGATCTTCTCCTGCAAATAGCGCTGGGAATCCTCCACCACGTTGACTTCCGCCTCGCCCGCTTTCATGTCGAACAGCACGTAGCCGATCAGGAATGTGTCTTCGCTCTTGATGACTTGGGGGCCGCGGACGTAGTTGATCTTGGCGACCTGCGAGAGCGGAATGTGCGAGCCGTCTTTGGCCGGCACCAGAATCTTGCCCAGTTCTTCGATCTCGTCGCGCAGCTCGCGCATATACCGGACCCGCACCGCGAACCGCTCGCGGCCTTCGACCGTGGTGGTGATCGGCATGCCGCCGATCGCCACTTCGACCACATCTTGGACGTCCTGAATGTTCAATCCATAGCGGGCAATCTTTTTGCGATCAAAGTCGATTTCCAGATAGGGTTTGCCGACGATCCGGTCGGCGATCACCGCCGACGCCTGGACACTGGGCACCTCTTTCAGAAAACGCTCGATTTCGAGCGCGACCCGTTCAATCGTATCGAGGTCAGGGCCTTTGACTTTCACGCCCATAGGAGCCCGCATGCCGCTTTGCAGCATCACGATGCGAGCGGCGATCGGCTGCAACCGCGGAGCCGAAGTCGTACCAGGAACCTGAGCGGCATCGACGATCTCGTGCCAGATGTCGTCCGGTTTCACGATCCCCGCCCAGGCTGTGCGGCCTGGATTCAGCGCGGGGTCGAGCGACGCACGCCATTGACGGAACGGCACTCCGTCGGGGTCTTCAACAAGATCGCCGTTGTTATCTCGCACGAACTTGCCTTGCACCTTGTAGGGCTGGCCGTCATCGGCGGGCAGCGGCATTCCTGCTGCATCGCGGAAGAAATCGACTTCGTCGGGATCAAATTGGTACTTGATGCGATGGCCGTCCTTATCAACGACGTACTCCGACTTGTAATTGATCACCGTCTCGATCATGGAAATCGGAGCGGGGTCGAGCGGGCTCTTGACGCGGCCGAGTTTGCCCACGGCCAATTCGACTTCAGGAATCGCGTTGATGCGGCGGTCTTGAAGCTGGAGGACGTTCATCGCCTCACCGATCGAAGCGTGCGGCATCGTCGTGGGCATGTAAAGAAACGAGCCTTCGTCCAATGGCGGCATGAACTCTTTGCCAAAGCCCTCCCAGCTTTGGGCGAGCGTCCACTTGAACTTCGTCCACAAGGGCCGTCCCGCGATGTCTTCATCCCAGGTCATGGAGCGGATGCCGGCCAGTTCATATTTGAACTCCTCCAATGCCGAGAGTTCCGCAAGATCCTCGTCGGCAAGCGACTGCGATTCATATTCTTGCGGGATGCGGCCAAAGATGACGGCCGGTCCCAGCCACGCGCCAAACCCCAAGAGCAATATCAACGCCGGCGCGGTGAGGAACAGCAATTTGTGATCCAGACACCAACGCAGCAGTGGCTTGTAGAGGTATTCCTGGAACACTTGAAAAAACGCCAGCAGGCCGCCGATCAAGACGCCGACGAATACGAAGTTCCGCAGAAAACCCTTCTCCGGCCCCAGCGGCAACCAGCCGTCGGTCAGCAGCGTACCCACCAGCAACACCGCCGCCCCGTTGGCCAACAACAGGCTGAGCCCGTGCATTCGCGTCCGCCAGTTTTCCAGCCGCTCCGGCAGGGACTCCTCGACAAGTTTGAAAGCGCCCAGTGCCGCAATAATCAAGCCCGCCCACCAGGCCAGCCAAATCCCGATCACGATGCCGGCGACAACCAGACCGGCGTAGAGGGCTTGTTTGAGGGTGCGCGTCTTAACCTTCGCCGTAAACAGAATGTGAGCCACCGGCGGAATGATCGTCAGGGCCACGATCACCGAGGCGGCCAAGGCGAACGTTTTGGTGAACGCCAGCGGTTTGAACAGTTTGCCTTCCGCCCCGATCATCGTGAACACGGGCAGGAAGCTGACGATCGTGGTGGCCACGGCAGTAACGACTGCGCCGCCCACTTCGCTGGCTGCTCGAAACACGACTTCCAATCGGTCTTCGTCTTCATCGGCCTCGTCGAGATGATTGAGGATGTTTTCACAGAGAATCACCCCCATATCGACCATCGTGCCAATCGCGATGGCGATACCCGACAGGGCCACGATGTTCGCGTCGACGCCAAACGTTTTCATGGCGATGAAACACATCAAGACGGCCAGCGGCAAGAGCGTACTGATCAGCAGCGAGCTGCGCAAGTGCATCACCATGACGAGGATCACGATGACCGTGACGAGGATTTCTTCGATCAGCGCCTTGTTCAGCGTGCCGAGCGTCTCGTAGATCAGCCCTGTGCGATCGTAGAACGGCACGACGGTGACTTGGCTGGTCGTGACCCAGGCGGGCCACTGTTCGCGCGGCGTCGATCGCAGATGTTTGACCCAGGCGTCGTGGTTCAAAAGATCGTCGCCCGCCAGTGCATCAAAGTTGTTCGCCTCGGCGTACGAGGCCAATTCGTCGCGGGTTACTTGCCGATAGTCGACGACCGCCTTGGTCGGCAGACCGTCGTCGAACTCGTCGATCTTTGCTTTGACATTCTTGATGGCTTCCAGCGGGTTGAATCCGTATCGCACCACGACGACGCCGCCGACGGCCTCGGCCCCACCCTTGTCGAGTGCGCCGCGACGCAGGGCCGGACCGAGTGAGACCCGTGCGACGTCCTTGACGTAGATCGGCACGTTGTCGTTTACCGCGACGACGCTGTACTCCAAGTCCTCAACGTCTTCGACAAATCCCAGACCGCGGATGAAATACTCGGCCTTGTTGATTTCAATCGTGCGGGCGCCCACGTCGATGTTCGACCGTTTGACCGCCATGAAAATCTGGTCGATGTTGACCCGCGCGGCCCGCATGGCATCGGGATCGACGTCGATCTGGTACTCCTGCACGAAGCCGCCCACCGATGCGACTTCGCTGATGCCTTCGGCCGAGAGCAAATAGTAACGGACGTACCAATCCTGGATCGTCCGCAATTCGTTCAGGTCCCAACCGCCGACCGGCTTACCGTCGGGATCGCGGCCTTCCAGCGAATACCAGTAAATCTGCCCCAGCGGCGTGGCATCCGGTCCCAAGGCGGGCTGCACTCCTTCGGGCAGCGTGCCGGACGGCAGACTGTTGAGTTTTTCCAGCACGCGGGTTCGCGACCAATAAAACTCCACGTCTTCATCGAAGATGACGTAGATGCTGGAAAAGCCGAAGAATGAATAGCTGCGGATCGTCTTCACGCCAGGCACGCCGAGCAGTGCGACCGTCAGCGGATAGCTGATCTGGTCCTCGACGTCCTGCGGCGAACGGCCCATCCATTCGGTGAAGACGATCTGCTGGTTTTCGCCGATGTCGGGGATGGCGTCGGTCGGCACGGGATCGCGAGGGAGCGGGCCGGTGTCCCAATCGAATGGAGCGACCAATACGCCCCAGCCGATCACCGCGATGACCAGCAGCGCGACAACCAGCTTGTTTACCAGGCAAAAACGAATGACCTTATCAATCATCGACGAATCCGACGTTGGTGACTGTTCAGTGTTGCGAATGATCCTGGTGCGACTGGTGTGCATCCGGCATGGCCGGTTCGTCATGCACGACCTTTTCCACACGATCGGCGCACTTGAGCATTGATGAGCCGTAATACGGGTTGCGTACCTGATCGTTTTCCTGGTACCAGATGGCTCCTTTGTTCTGGAAAGCCATTGGGCAGTGCAGTTCATAAATCGGTCCGGCCTCACCGAAGCCGAAGGACTTGGCCAATACACCAACTTCCTCCGAGAGCGGTTTGAATGCGGCTCGCATGGCTTTGATGTCCTGAGCCTGTCGGAGGCCCTCAATCAGCTTGGAGAGGTTGGCCTTTTCCCGCTCCCAGACTTGCTTCGCGCGTCCGGTGAGCATGGAGTCGTCCACGGCGGCGACGGCCGATTCGAGGTTGGTCAGCGCGTTGCGAGCCTGGGGAAACTGATCGGCCGCCAGCTCTTTTTGGATCGCCAGGTAGCGTTCCCAGATCGCCGCCAACTCCGCTTGAAACTGAGGTGAGACGGCGATGTGCTCGATGTGGGGCTGTGCGTCGGGCGTGATGCCCAACTGGTCGCGCATTCGTCGCATGTTTCCCTTGAGCGCCAGAAAGAGCCGATCGGCTTCGGACATTTGCTTGACGTCACGACCTTCGACGGCGTCGTTGCCCAACAACATGGCAAACTCTTTCCACTGCATGCGGGCGTGGCCCGTCAGCAGCGTTCCGTCAACCGCTTCGAGAGCGCGGCGGAACTGCGCGAAAGCCGCCGTGACCTTGCCTATGTCCTGCTGGTCGACAGCTTGCTCGACCTGTTCATAAGCCGCCTGGAGATCGCGAATCTGGTTGTTGAATGCTGCTGGCAGCGCCATCTTGTGTCCGGCGTGTTCGTCGCTGGTCGTTTTCTTGGGACCGCCTCCACCGTGGTCGTGGCCACCGCCTCCGCCACCTTCGGGCGTCATCATGCTCGGTTTGGCCTGAATCTGAATCTCGGCGTCGATCTTGAAGTTGCCTTGTGTCACAACCAATTCGCCCTCTTTCAGGCCGTGCCGCACGAGGTAGTAATTGCCTGAGCGTGGTCCCAAGACGATCTCGCGGCCTTCAAACGTAGGCTGGCCGATCGGACCGTACTCCTCGCGCAACTGATTCATGATCGGTTCAATCCGAGCAAAGACGGCCGCCGCTTCTTGTTTCGAGCGAACACGTTTGCCTGCCAGGGCGTGCTCGGCCAAACGATCGGCGTACCGGTTCCACAGCGCGCGGGCGTAATCTGTGCCAGGTTGATCGTAGGGGCGATCGAGCACACTGCTGAAGACGGCAAACGCCTGCCGAATCTGTTCGATGCTGCCTGTGTCGATGGCGGCACTGATTCCCTGGAATGCGGTCTCTACGCCACTCGGCATCACGGGCAGTTCGACGTAGACGATTGCCCGACGGCCCGTGACGAGCGCAGCGGAATACGGAATCACCAGCGGCGGGCTCTTCTCGTCCGTGTCGGGCGTGACGTAGCCCAATGATTCGGCGCGGACCAGCGGCATGCCGCAGATGTCGCACTTGCCAGGCTCGTCCTTGACGATCTCCGGATGCATCGGGCTGATCCACTTGCCGGCCAGGCTGGGGTCCATCACTCGCCCGCCCGCGGCAACCCTCGGCCGGACGAGCGCATGCACGAACATATCCGGCTTCAGCTTGCCATCAGGATTGGGAACGTT
>ERZ869936.1115-NODE-1115-length-20709-cov-5.255737_pt1 | contig 20709 bp, 20 predicted proteins | sample MGYA00520876_ERZ869936 | MGnify/ENA primary metagenome ERZ869936 (study PRJEB32218, sample SAMN09650985) | biofilter metagenome | isolation source: enrty point of leading RO module | place: Saudi Arabia: Thuwal, RO plant located on Red Sea | collected 2016-02-17 ...
TCGAGCGGGTCGTCGTCTTCGAGGGTGCGCGGCGGGAGGCGGCCCCCGTCGACGGGCCGCCGCGCGCGGAGGTCTGTCACCTGTTCACGTCCGGCACGACGGGACAACCGAAGCTGAAGACGCATCCCGACAAGACCGTGCAGCGCTTCGTTGAGTGGCAAGCCGATACGCTGGCCCTGGAGAGGCCGATCGTGACCCTGATGCTGTCAGGCGTGTCGCACGATCCGACCTTGCGCGACATGCTGCTGCCCCTGTCGCACGGGGGAAGCGTGGCCATTCCCGACGCGCGCGAAATGCGCGATCCCGAGGTGCTGCGGCGACTGGTCGACGGGGCGGCGTGCAATGTGGTGCGGCTGAGCCCCACAACGGCGCGGCTGCTGACGGCGGGGATGGGACCGGGGGCGACGTTTGCGTCGCTTGGCGGCATTTTCTGGGGTGGCGAGCGGATTCCCTATACGGTCGTCGATCAGTGGCGCGAGATCGCGCCGGGGGCGCGGCAGTTCCACATCTTCGGCACGACCGAGACGCCCACGGCATTCCTGATCCACGAGATCGAGCCCGGTGCGGCGCGGCGGCGGCATGTGCCCCTTGGGCGACCGGTGCCCTGGACCGGGGTGCGGGTGATCGACGAGGCCGGCCTACCGGTCGCCTTCGGGGAGGTCGGCGAGATCGTCGCGGAACTGGCGGATCCGGTGAAGGGCGTGGATTGCAGGTTTCCCGCGGCCGGTCAGGACCCGGATTGCCAGCACTGCACCGGCGATCTGGGCTACATGACGCCGGACGGTCTGGTCTGGTTCCTGGGGCGGCGGGACGGTCAGATCAAGATCAACGATTACCGGATCGAACCGGCCGAGATCGAGGCGGTCGCCGAACAGATGCCGGGGGTGCGGCGGGCGGTCGTGGTGCCCGAGGAGGGCCACCTCAGGCTGTTCGTCCTGAGCGAGGCGTCTAACGTGACCGAGGCCGCGGTGCGCCGGTTCATCGGCCGCTTCCTGCCGGGCCACATGGTGCCGGGCAGGGCCACCATCGTCGATCACATCCCCGCAACGCCGAACGGCAAGGTCGACCGCGCGGGGCTGCTGGCGATGCCCGGTCGCGCTGCGGCGCCGCGCGCAGATCGTGCGCCAGAGGCGCCCTCGGGGCAGGCCGAAGCCGCGATCGCGGCGGTCTTTGCCAGGCATTCGGGTCTGGCTGTGCGCGACAGGGACCAGTCGCTGTTCGACCTTGGCGCCGACAGCCTTGCGGCCATCGAGGCGCGAATGGAACTCGAGGCGCTTGGGGCCGATCTTCCGGACGACTGGCAATGGCAGCCGATCCGGGCGCTGGGTCTGCGGACGCGCACCGCGCCCGCGCCGGGAGAGCGCCGCGCGTCCGCCATGGAGCCGGCCAGGGTCGATGCCGACGTCGTGCTTCGCGCGCTGGCCATCCTGGCGGTGGTGGCCGCCCATACCGACATGGAGGTGCTCACCGGCGCATCCATCGTCCTGTTCGCGCTGGCAGGTTACGCGTTCGGACGGCTGCAATTGCCGGCCATCCTGAGGGACGATCATGCGGGCCGGGTCTGGGCGCTTATCGGGCGGATCCTGGTGCCGTTGGTTCCGATGTCGCTGCTGTACGCGGCGTTCACCAGCGACTTGCGGTTCGATCCGAACTTCCTGGACAACATCCCGTACATCCTTCCGGTCCGGAACTATCTGGACGCGTTCGCGGCGATGGCGACGGGCCGCGCGGAGCCGTCGCTGTATCTTGTCTGGCTCTGGTTTCTGCACGTCTACTTGCAGATGTTCCTGGTCATCGGTCTGCTTCTGTCCGTGCCGCGACTGCGCCGGGTGCTGGCCGAGGACGCGTGGCGGAGCCTTGCGGTGTTCTTCATCGTGGCGGAGGCTATCTCACTGGCAGCGGTTCTGGCCCTGTCGGATGCGGTCGGCGGGTTCGCCAGCGCCGCGACGGTGATGGACAAGTCCGCCACGACGATCCTGCCCTTCCTGATCGTGGGCGCGCTGTTCGCGTGGGCCAAGTCGCCGGGCCGGCGCGCCGTCAGCCTGGCGCTGGCGCTGGCGCATCTGGCCTATGTGAACGCGGTGTTTCCCGAGCATTCCGAAGCCTGGTGGCTGTTCGCGCTGGCCGCATGCTGGCTGGTTCCGTTCGTGACTCTGCCGCGGTTCGTGGCGAACGGCGTCGTGATGATCGCGGCCTTCTCGCTGATGATCTACCTGATCCATCCCGCCGTCGGGAACGTGGTCCGGGTCGTGGCGGGAGACGGCGCGCTGGCGAACGCGATCAGCTTTGCGGTGCAGCTTGGCGCAGGCGTTCTGGCGGGTCTGGCCATGAGGCCGGTTCTGGACCGGATCGGGCTGGCGCGGCTGGCGCGGCGCAGGGTGAGTTTCCCCGAAACGCGGTCGGCGGAGCCGGACGGCGGTGCGTACGCGCTGCGCCATCAGACGGGTAGCGAGGGCGGCTAAGGAGGGTCCGGGCACGGGCGGGGGACCTCCAACCTTAAGGTAGGCTTTCACCTCACTTGCGGACGCGGCCGGTCATGTCAGGCGTTTCATTCCCCGCGTCAGCCCCTCGAGCGTCAAGGGTACCATGCGCTCCGGTCCGATGATCTGGCGGATCATCTGGGTGGACTGGGTATAGCGCCAGTGGGTCTCGGGCACCGGATTGATCCAGAGAAGATCGGGCCATTGCGCATGGGCGCGGCGGAGCCAGGTCTCGCCCGACTCCTCGTTCCAGTGCTCGTTCGCGCCGCCCGGGATCGCGACCTCGTAGGGCGACATCGCGGCGTCGCCGACGAAGATGCATTTGTAGCCTCGGGGGAACTTGTTCAGGACGTCCCAGGTCGGCGTCCGGTCGGCCCAGCGTCGGCGGTTCTCGCGCCAGACGAATTCGTAAAGGCAATTGTGGAAGTAGTAATGTTCGAGGTGCTTGAACTCGGTCCGGACGGCCGAGAACAGCTCTTCGACCATGTGAACGTGCGGGTCCATCGAGCCGCCGACGTCGAGAAAGAGCAGGACGCGCACGGCGTTGTGCCGCTCGGGCCGGGTCTTCACGTCGAGATAGCCATGCTCGGCGGTGGCGCGGATGGTGCCGTCAAGGTCCAGCTCTTCCAGCGCGCCCTCGCGCGCCCATTGGCGCAGGCGCTTGAGCGCGACCTTGATGGTGCGGGTGCCGATCTCGCGCGTGTCGTCGAAGTCGCGAAACTCGCGGCGGTCCCAGACCTTGGTCGCCCTTTGATGACGCGATCGGTCCTGTCCGATCCGCACGCCCTCGGGGTTGTAGCCGTAGGCGCCGAAGGGCGAGGTGCCGGCCGTGCCGATCCATTTGGAGCCGCCCTGGTGGCGGCCCTTCTGCTCTTCGAGCCGCTGGCGCAGCGTCTCCATCAGCTTGTCAAAGCCGCCGAGCGCCTCGATCTCGGCCATTTCCTCAGGGCTGAGGTGTTTTTCGGCCATCTTGCGAAGCCAGTCCTCGGGCAGGGCGAGCGCCTGGATGACCGCCTCGGCAGGGATCGCCTCGATCCCTTCGAAGGCGGCTGCGAAGGCGCGGTCAAAGCGGTCCATATGGGCCTCGGACTTCACCATGCTGGTGCGGGCCAGGTAGTAGAATGCCTCGATGTCGTGGGTGGCAAGGCCGGCGTCGAGCGCTTCCAGGAAGGTCAGGTATTCGCGCAGAGAAACCGGCAGACCGTTCCGTCGAAGATGGTCGAAGAACGGCAGGAACATCAGGAAAACACGAGGAATTCCAGAAGCAGGCCGGCGAAGACGCCCACTATGGCGAAGGCGATGCCATAGCCTGCGGCGTATTGCGCGATGTCGGCCGCCGTGCCCTTGCGGCGCTTGGCGGTCAGCCCGCCGATGACGGCGCCGAACAATCCGGCGGCCAGCGCGATCATGCCGGACCCCGGCCGCGGGCGCGGGGACTGATGGCCATGATCTCGGCGGCGCGTTCGCGCACCTCGGCCTCGGAGCCGAAGCCGTAGCGCGCCCAAGCCAGCGCCTCGTCCTGGATGCGCTGCGCTTCGCGCGGGCGGTCGAGCAGCGCCAGAGCCTCGGCCTTGACCATCAGGAGAAGCGACAGAAGTGCCGCGTGCTCGGCCTCATTCACGGCGGCGAGGTTCTGATCGACGAGATTGATAGCGATCTCGGCGCGACCGGCGGAGAGCTGGAAGGCCGCGACCTGCATGGCGACATGGGCCTCCTGGATGCGGGTGTCGGGGCGGCCTTGATATATGCGGCCCGCTTCGAGAAACGAGGTCAGCGCGACGTCGGGGGCCGAGGACAGCGCCAGGCGGCCAAGGATGTAATAGGAGAAGGCGAGACGGCTGTCGGAGGCACCGAAGCGTTTGGCGATCTCGACCGCGCGCTCGGCGGCGGCAAGACGGCGGGCGCGCGAGGTGCGGGGCGTGGTGGCGGTGCCGATCTCGGATTGCCAGGTGGCGAGATCCGGCGCGGCGAGGGGCAGACCGGCGCGCCGGCCCCCGGGATTGATCCGGTTCAGAATGGCGGGAAGACGTGCCGCGACCTCGGTCTCGCGCATGCCATTCGTCAGCGCGGGATCGTAGAAGGCGCGGAGGATCAGCATGTCGAAGCCGGTCAGGACGGTGTGGAAGTTGTCGTCGTTGAAGATCGACTCGGTCAGCCGGTAGAGGTCGTTGACCGGGCCGAGGGCCTGGGCGATTTCTTCGTGCAGGCAATCGCGGATCTCTTGCGGGCTGACGTCGGCGGGCAGGAAGACCGCCATGCGGTCGCGGCTGGTCAACCGGGTCCAGTTGGTGGCCGGGTCGTTGCGGCGCGCGCGGTATTCGGTCCAGTCCGACACGTTGGGGCGCACGAAACAGGCCGCCGTGGGCGCGACCGCCTGGATCTGGGCGCGCGTGACGGGCTGGATGGTGATCGAGGCCTCCTGACCCTGCCGGGCCATCGAGATCGGCAGCCCCGCCTCGCGCCGCAGCCTGTCCAGAAGGCGGGAGAGGTCGGGGCCGAGGCTGGGGGGCGCCTTGCCGAGGACGCGGACCGTGATCGGGCCCTCGAAGCGGGTGAAGCGTTGCATCTTCTCGCCGTTCTCCAGCGTGAAGGCGAGATCCATGAAATCGCGCGCGATCTCGGTATTGCTTTTGCCCGTGGGCCGGACCGAGATGCCCGAGAAGCTTTTCATCGGCGGCAGGTCCATCTCGGGACCGGCGCGACGGCTGGTCTCGGAGGTCCCGCAGGCGGTCAGCGCGATGCAGGTCAGAAGCGTCAGCGCATATCTCATGCGGGCCTCGCGTATTTGATGAACGGGGTCACGACGCCGATCCGGTCATAGAGTTTCCGGGCCTCGGCGTTGAAGTCCTGGGTCAGCCAGTAGACCGACGGCGCGCCGGCGGCATCGGCTGCGTCGTAGACGGCCTGGATCAGGGCGCGGCCCACGCCCCGGCCGCGCACCTGGGGGTCGGCGTAGAGGTCCTGGAGGTAACAGACATCCTCGATCTTCCAGCCGTGGCGGTGGAACAGATAGTGCGTCAGGCCGACCGGGCGACCGTCGATTTCGGCAATAAGGCCGTTCAGATCGCGGGGGTCGTCGCCCAGCAGGCAATCGAAAAAGGGGGCATTGACCGCGTCCGGAAACCCGGACTACTAGAATGCCACATAGTCGCGCCAAAGGCGGCGCCACTCGGCTTGGTCGGATCGCGTCAGGGGCCGGACAACCGTCGTCATGACGCCTTGTCTAGCGGGTGAAACGGACGGATGCCATAGCGCATGGGACGGCGGCGCCTTCACGCCAGCCAGGCGAGGGAGAAAAGCGACAACACGCTGGTCCAGACGATGATCGGCGCGATGTTGTCGGTTTTCACGCCGTAGAGAAGCGCCAGCGAAAAGGTCATCGCGCCCGAGGGTCCGGCGGCGGCCAGCAGGAAAAGCTGCCGCCAGTCGTTCCCGGGGGCCGCCAGCGCGAAGGCCGCGGCCACCAGAAGCGGCAGGCCCAGCAGCTTGGTGGCCGAGATTGCGGCGACGACGCCGTTGGGGCGAATATTGTGGAACGAAAGCACCACGCCGAGCGCGAAAAGTGTCATCGGCGCGGCGCCCGCACCGGCGAAGCGGGCCGCTGTCATGATGGGCTCCGGGATGGCGATGGCGGCAAGGTTCAGCCCGACCGAGGCCAGGATCGTCAGAAGCACCGGGTTCCGCGCCATGCGGCGGAGTGCGGCGCGGACCTCGCCCTGACCGGCGATCAATTCGCTGGTGATGATGAAGAAGGCGAAGGAGACCGAGGAATCGAGCGCCACGATGGCGGTGACGGGCATCGCGCCCGCCTCGCCGTAGATCAGCGTGGCGATGGGCCAGATGTAGAGAAGCGTGTTCACGAAGACGACCGCCATGCCAAGAAGCCACGCCTCGGCCAGCGCGCAACCGAAGACGTGGCGGGCGAGAAGGAAGGCGAAGGTGAAGGCGATGACCTCGCAGAGCGCGTAGAGCGCGAGCGCGTCCCAGCGGATCGCCGGAAGGTCGAGGCCGGTCAGCAGCATGAAGATCAGGGGCGGTTGCAGGACCAGGAAGGCGATGCGGTTGACCGCGCGCGCCTCGTCGAGGCTTGCGGCCTTCGCGCGGCCCATCAGGAAGCCGAGCGCCAGCATGGCGAAGACCGGCAGGATGTTGTGGGTGAGGACGTGGAGCATTGGTATGCAAAACTTGATGTAGCGGAAAACGTCTGCCAATTTCGCGGCATGGCAAAAAGCGTATTCAGCAAGCGTGGCATAGAAGTAAATGTCGAAACGACCGAGGTCGCCGAGTTTGATATTGCCGGCTATCAGATTTCGGATGCCGCGATGGAACGGGTGGGGTCACGGCTGAAGGCGGTGACCTTCTCGCGCGAGGATAGGGTTGAGGGCGATGTAAGAATCCGTCTCTTGGAAGGGTATTTCTTCATTTTTCTCGTCACCAGGGATGCTGATGCGGTCTTTGTTACAATAGGAGGCGTCGAACTGCCCGACCCGGAGGACCCCGCCGCAAGCGCTTTGAAACTTGCCGAAAAGATTGCTACATTTAGAGGAGCGTTGGGCTTGTGACGCGCGCTGTGCGGAGAATTGAATGACTTTTGAGGAGTATCAAGAACTCTCTGATGATGAGAAGGTGTTCGCGCGTCTAAACTCTCTCGCGCAAGTTGCACTTGCGCGAGGCATCCAGATCCTTTCGCCTGAGCGCGAGGAGCAGCGCGCAAAACGCGAAGAGGCGATGCGAGAGTTGCAAGTCGTTGCTAGAAAGCATGGCCTCTCGATCGAGGAAATTATTGGTGGACCCGTGTCGCGCTCGAGTGGGATGACGGACACGTTCTATCGGCATCCCGATGATCCAAACAAAACGTGGTCTGGGCGTGGACGCCAGCCAGCTTGGGTAAAGCAAATGGTGCGAGAGAATAAGGGCGTGAAAAGCCGCTAACCCCGCCCGCGCGCCATGAACGCGAGCCGCTCGAACAAGTGAACGTCCTGTTCGTTCTTCAGAAGCGCGCCGTGGAGTTTCGGCAGGACGTCCTTGCCGTCGCGCCTGAGGTCCTCGGGGGAGAGGTCCTCGGCCAGGATCAGTTTCAGCCAGTCGAGCACCTCTGACGTCGAGGGCTTCTTCTTCAGGCCCGGCGTGTCGCGGATCTCGAAGAACTCGGTCAGGGCGGTGGTCAGGAGCCGATCCTTGATATCGGGAAAGTGGACGCCGACGATGGATTTCAGCGTCTCCATGTCCGGGAAGCGGATGTAGTGGAAGAAGCAGCGGCGGAGGAAGGCGTCCGGCAATTCCTTCTCGTTGTTCGACGTGATGATGACGACGGGGCGCTGGCGCGCCTGGACGGTCTCGCCCGTCTCGTAGACATGGAATTCCATCCGGTCGAGTTCCTGGAGGAGATCATTCGGAAACTCGATGTCGGCCTTGTCGATCTCGTCGATCAGGAGCACGACTCGTTCGTCCGCCGCAAACGCCTCCCACAGCTTGCCGCGCTTGATGTAGGCGGCGATGTCGTGGACCTTCTCGTCGCCCAACTGGCTGTCCCTCAGCCGGCTGACGGCATCGTATTCGTAAAGACCCTGCTGGGCCCGGGTGGTCGATTTGACGTGCCATTCGATGATCGGCATTTCCAGCGCCGAGGCCACCTGGCGGGCCAGTTCCGTCTTGCCGGTGCCGGGTTCGCCCTTGACCAGAAGCGGACGCTCCAGCCGGATCGCGGCATTGACCGCGACGGCCAGATCGTCCGAGGCGATATAGGCGTCGGTTCCCTGAAATTTCATGGTCTTGCAACATCCTCGGGCCGGTGACTGGCGGGCAACACTAGACCGCCACACTTGGGCCTTCAAGTATTGCGATCGTGTAGTGACAAGCCATTGGCGATAGGCTATGTGCGCGCCAAAGAAGAGCCGGGCAGTCGAGTACCTGGGTGTCGAAGAAGCGTCCGGAGAGCGAGTGAATGAATAAAAAGGGGACCAAAATGAAAGCCGAGGTTTTCCTTCCTGACGATTACCGCCCCGCCGACGACGAGCCCTTCATGAACGAGCGTCAGCTCGAATATTTCCGCCGCAAGCTCTTGATGTGGAAAGCCGACCTGATGGACGATTCGAAGTCGACCATCTCGGAGTTGCAGAACTCCACCCGGAACATCCCCGACATCGCCGACCGCGCCAGCGAAGAGACCGACCGTGCGCTGGAACTTCGGACCCGCGACCGCCAGCGCAAGCTGGTCGCCAAGATCGACGCCGCGCTGCGGCGGATCGAGAACGGCGAGTACGGATACTGCGAGGAGACCGGCGAGCCGATCTCGCTGAAGCGGCTGGATGCACGGCCCATCGCGACGTTGAGCCTGGAGGCGCAGGAGCGCCATGAGCGGGCCGAGAAGGTGCATCGCGACGACTGATCGCGGACGTGCCGCAAGCATTCGCGCCCGTCTTGACCCGTATCAAGGCGGGCGTTTTCATATCCGGGAGACAGACCCCAGGACCACGGAAGGGAACCGGGACGTGAAGATCACCATCGCCGGAGCCGGGATCGCCGGGCTGGCCGCCGCGCGCGCCCTGGCACTGGACGGACATGGCGTGCGCGCTTGCGAAAAAAGCCCCGAAATCAGTGAGGTGGGGGCCGGAATTCAGGTCAGTCCGAACGGATATGCGGTCGTGAAGGCGCTGGGTCTGGCCGATGCGCTGGATGCGGTGTCGATCCGCGCCGAGCGGGTGCGGCTGATCGACGGGCCCACCGGACGCGAGGTGGTCGGACTGGACCTCAGGCGCCGGGGCGGCGACGCGGGCTGGCGTTTCGTGCATCGGGCGCGCCTGATCGACCTTCTGAAGGACGGGGCCGAGGCGGCGGGGGTCGCGCTTGAGACCGGGGCCGAGATCGCGCCGCCGCCGGCCGGAGCCGCGTTGGAGGGCGACGATCTGCTATTGGGCGCCGACGGGCTGAAATCGCGGCTGCGCGCGCGCGTGGACGAGGCGTCCAAGCCGTTCTTCACGGGTCAGGTGGCCTGGCGCGCGCTGCTGCCCGATGCGGGTGCCGCGCCCGAGGTCGAGGTTCACATGGGGCCGGGGCGGCACCTGGTGAGTTATCCGTTGCAGGGCGGGCTGCGGAACATCGTCGCCGTCGAGGAGCGACAGGGCTGGGCCGAGGAGGGATGGAGCCACAGGGATCATCCGGCGAACCTGCGGGGCGCGTTCACGGGGTTCTCGCCGCGCGTGAAGGGGTGGCTGGACAGGATCGAGGACGTACATCTCTGGGGCCTGTTCCGGCACCGGGTGGCGGATCGCTGGTGGTCGGGTCACCAGGCGCTGATCGGGGACGCCGCGCATCCGACGCTGCCCTTCCTGGCGCAGGGGGCGAACATGGCGCTGGAGGACGCCTGGGTGCTGGCGCGCGCGCTGCGCGAGGGATTGCTGGCCGAGGGGCTGGGGCGGTATCAGGCCGAACGCAAGGCGCGGGTCACCCGCGTGGTCGATGCCGCGACGGCGAATGCGCGGAATTATCACCTGTCCTCGCCATTGGTGCGGGGCGTGGCCCATGCCGGATTGCGGCTGATCGGCATGGCGGCTCCGGACCGCCTGCTGGGGCGGTTCGACTGGCTTTACGGCCACGACGTGACCCGGGGCTGATCCCGCTTTTCTTTGTCCCGCGCTTATGGTTGACCCTGTGCCATGGGTGCGGTCAGCGATGCATACGATCAGAAGGTCCGGGCGGGCGCGCTGTCGGACGATCCCGCGCAACAGGCCGCGCTGGAGGAACTGGACCGCATCGCGGCCGCTTTGGCCGCGCGGCCCGAACGCAAGGGGCTGGGCGGGTTCTTTGCCAAGAAGCCCGCGCCGATCACCGGGCTTTACCTTTGGGGCGGCGTCGGGCGCGGCAAGTCGATGCTGATGGATCTGTTTCACGAGGTGGTGAGGACGCCCAGGACACGGCGGGTGCATTTTCACTCCTTCATGCAGGAGGTGCAGACGGCGCTGCACCTCGTGCGTCAGACCGGCGTCGACGATGCGATCAAGCCGGTGGCCGACGACATGGCCGAGGGCCTGACCCTACTTTGCTTCGACGAGATGCAGATCACCGATATCGCGGACGCCATGATCGTGGGGCGGCTGTTCCAGCGGATCATGGATCAGGGGGTTACGATCGTCACCACATCGAACCGGCATCCCGATGACCTGTACAAGGACGGTCTGAACCGGGCGCTGTTCCTGCCGTTCATCGCGCTTCTGAAGGAGCGGATGGCGGTGTTCGAGCTGACCTCGCCACGGGATTACCGGCAGGATCGCCTGAAGGGGGCCGAGACCTATTTTACGCCCCACGACGCCGAAGCGCGCAAGGCGATCGACGCGATCTGGAGCGATCTGACGGGCGGCGCGCAGTCCTCGCTGATCCTGCGGGTCAAGGGGCGGGACGTGGAGATCCCGCGCTTCGCCAACGGCGTGGGGCGGGCGCGGTTCTATGACCTGTGCGGCCAGCCGCTTGGCCCGGCCGATTATCTGGCGCTGGCCGAAGCGGTGCGGGTTCTGATCATCGAGGATATTCCGCGGCTGTCGCCCGAGAACTACAACCAGGCGCGCCGCTTCGTGACGCTGATCGACGCGCTCTACGAGGCGCGAGTCCGCCTGATCGCCACGGCGGCGGATCAGCCCGAGCGGCTGTATCTGGAGGGCGAAGGGACGTTCGAATTCGAGCGCACCGCCAGCCGGCTCAGGGAGATGCAGTCGGAAGGCTGGGGCGCCGAGACCGCGTAGGCCGTAACCCGACCGGCGATCAGGGGCCGGTATCGCGGATCATCAGCACCAGCAGGAACGCCACACCGGACAGCGCCAGCATGCTGGCCGTCAGGGGCAGCATCGTGCCGTCGAACATCTGGCCCACCGGAGCGGCGATCAGGATGCTGGCCACCGTCGAGGCGGCGCTGACCACCGACGAGGCCATGCCGGCGATATGGCCCATCGGTTCGAGCGCGATGGCGTTCATGTTCCCGATGCCGAGACCCGCCATGTAAAAGACCGCCGTGATCCAGAGGAAGGCGATGGCGAAGGGCGGCGGCGCGGCGCGCCAGAGCGTGACCTGGCCCAGAAGAAAGAGCCCGGTGAAGATGACCAGGACCAGAAACGCCAGCATCACAACGCGCTTCATGCCGAAACGGACCACGACCATCGCGTTCAGAAGGCTGGAACTGGCCGAGATCGCGGCCATCAGTCCGAACCAGAACGGAAAGGTCTGGGCCTTGTCGTAGACCTGGCCGAAGACCGCCTGGCTGGAGAGAAGCGCCGCGAAGAGCATTCCGAAGATCAGCGTCTGGACGCAGATCGCCAGGACCACCTGACGGTTCGAGAAGACCTCGGCCAGTCCCTCGGCCAGTTTGCCCAGACGGAAGGGCCGGCGGCGCTCGGTCGGCAGGGTTTCGGGCAGGCGGGTCAGCAGCCAGAGCATGGACAGCGCGGAGAAGACCGCGAAGGCGACGAAGATCATGCGCCAGCCGAAGGCCCAGGCGATGCCCGCGCCAAGGCTGGGGGCGATCACGGGGACCAGCGTGAAGACGATCATGATGAAGCTGGTGATCCGCGCCATCTGGCGGCCCGAGAAGAGATCGCGGACGATGGCGATGGCCGTCACGCGGGGACCCGCCGCGCCGAGGCCCTGAAGCGCGCGGGCGATCAGAATCTGATCGAGCGTCTCGGCGGTCGCGCCCCAGAGAGCGGCCAGCGAGTATATCACCGCGCCGCCCACCGCAACGCTTCGGCGGCCGAGCGCATCGCTGAGGGGCCCTGTGAAAAGCGTGCCGACGCCCATGCCTATGACAAAGGCGGCAATGACCAGTTGCGCGCGATTCGGGTCGGCGGGGTTCAGCGCCTGCCCGATATCGGGAAGCGCGGGCAGCATGGCGTCGATGGAAAAGGCGATGGTGGCCGAGAGCATCGCCAGAAGCGCCACCAGTTCGACCCGCGAGATCGGGGTGCGCGGCGCCTCGTTGAGTGTCGCGTCAGCGGGCATGGCGGACCCGGTTCATTCCGCCGCTTTCAACTGTTCCGCGATCTCGTCGATGACCTGAAGCCAGAGATCGGTCGGCTGCGCGCCCGGCAGCACGTGCTGGTTGGCCAGGACGAAGGTCGGCACGCCGGTGACGCCACGCTGGCGGGCGCGTTCGTCGCGGGCGCGGATGTCGTCCAGATCCGCGTCGCTGTCGAAGAGGCGGCGGATCAACTCGGCGTCGAGCCCGATACCCTGGGCGATGTCCAGCAGGACCTCGCGGTCGCCGATGTCGCGGCCATCCTCGAAATAGGCCTTGAACAGACGCGAGACGGCGGCGGTCTGTCGGCCCTCGAGACCCGCCCAGTGGATCAGGCGATGGGCGTCGATGGTGTTGGGGGTGCGATCTATCGCACTGAAGTCGATCCGGAGGCCCGCCGCTTCGGCGGCCTCGGCGATGCGGGCATAGACCTTGACCGCGTTCTCCTTGCCGCCGAACTTGGCCTCGAGATAGGCGCGGCGGTCCATGCCGCCTTCTGGCATGTCCGGGTTCAACTGGAAGGGGTGCCATTCGATCGTCAGCGGATGATCGGCCCGCGCCTCGAGCGCGCGGTCGAGATTGGCCTTGCCGATATAGCACCAGGGGCAGACGGGGTCGGAGAGGATATCGAGCTTGATCATGACCCTGCCTCGTTCGCAGCCCTGAGGCCCCGGCGCAAGAGCTTTCCGTTCACGTTTCGCGGCAGATGCAGGTGATGGATGAAGAGGCGCGGGATCTTGTGCTGCGCCAGGTGCGCCGCCGCGTGGGCGCGGAGTTGCGCCGCGTCAAGCGGGGCGTCGGCGGCGTAGTGCAGCGCGACGACCGTGGTCTCGGCGTCGAGCGCGTGGTCGACGGCGGCGGCCTCGGCGAGGCCCGGGAAGAGGCACATGGCGTCCTCGATCTCGATGGGCGAGATACGGAAGCCGCCCGCGGTCAGGACATCGTCCATGCGGCCGACGTAATGGATTGCGCCGTCGTGGGACATGATCCCGGCATCGCCGGTCCGGAACCAGTCGCCGTCAAGGCGCGGCCGGGCGTCGCCGATATAGCCCAGCATAATGCCCGGATCGCTGCGGTGAACGGCGATCTCGCCGGTCTCGCCACGGGGCACGGGGCCGTCATCGCCCAGGATGGCGACGGCGCGGCCCGGTTGCGGGTAGCCGAGGGCATTCGGGGGCGCAGGGCGTGTCGGCGCGCCGGAGATGAAGGTTGAGATCTCGGACTGGCCGAAAGCCTCGTGCAGGTCGCATCCGACCGTGTCGCGCCAGCGGTCGCGGAGGCTGTCGGAGAGTTTCTCGCCCGCCGACAGGCCGTGGCGCAGGTCGGGGAGGCTGAGATCCGGCTGCCGGAGGAGCCGCCGGAACACGCCGGGCGCGGCGGCGAAGATCGAAGCGCCGTGGCGGCGGAGGAGAAGCGGCAGATGCTCGATGCCCACATCGGGCGCGGGGATCAGCGCGGTCGCGCCCATCGTCCAGGGGTCCAGAAGCCCGGTGCCGAGCGTGTAGGTCCAGTTGAAGGCGCCCGCATGGAGAACGCGATCCGACGGGGTCAGCCCGTACCATCCGTCGAACATCAGCCGCCGCGCCAGGATCGCGCGGTGCGCGTGGATGACGCCCACGGGCGTGCCGGAGGTGCCGGAGGTGAAGACGATATAGGCTGCGTCGTCGGCGTTGGTCTCGCGGAAGCCGGGCAGGGGCGCGGTGTCGGGCAACTCCTCAACGGTAATGACGCGCGGACCGTCGGGCAGGGCGATACCGGGCGCGGCGAGTACGGCAGCGGGGCCGAGGACCGCCGCGATGCGCTGGATTTCGTCTTTGGTCAGGGCCGCCGCAGTGGGGACGGGCACGATCCCCGCCGCGATGGCGCCGAGAAAGGTCAGGGGGAAATCGGTGGTGTTCGCGAGCCGGAGGAGAAGCCGGTCGCCCGGTTTAAGGCCTGCCGCCAGAAGCGCCGCGCCGCGCGCGAGAGCGGCGGCACGCAGCATGGCAAAGCTCCAACGCTCGGACCCCGTGGCTTTCAGGACGCTCAGAGCCATCTTGCCGGGATCGGCCCCGTTCCCAAAGAGCACATGGCGCGCCAGGTTGAAGGGGCGCGGCAGGGGGAACGGGCGGCGATGATCCTCGACCGAGAGCATGGCATCGGGAGTAGGCAGAGCCGGCCCCCGATGCAAGCGCCAGGGTGGCCGGTCAGGCCGCCAGCGGCGCCCTTTTGGTCCGCCAAACCGGCAGGACGCGCGTGACAAGCAGGTCGGACGCCTCGGCGGCAGTCAGGTCGGTCGCGCGGGCCAGCGCCGCGCTGAAACCATCGAGATCGGCCGGGAAGGCGGCGCACTCCCTCAATTCCGCGATCGGCAGCATCTGATGAAGAAGGGCCGTGAACCCGCTCCAGTCCTCTTGCACCTGGCTCCAACTCATCTCTGATCCTCCGTTCCGGGCAGGACGGCAGGGTCTCAGCAATGATTTAATCAAACGCTAACGGCGGCGGTGCGGCTCAGGCGGCCGGCCGAGAGCCAACTGGCCGCTGAAAGAAGCGCGGCGGTGGCCAGGCAGCCCGCGACGCCGCCCATCTGGAAGCTGACTCCGGACAGAAGCGTGCCCAGAAGCCGCCCGGCGGCGTTCGACATGTAGTAGAAACCCACGTCCATCGTCACCCGCTCGGTCCGCGAGAATGCGAGGATCAGATAGGAATGAAGCGCCGAATTCAGCGCGAAGACCCCGCCGAAGGCCAGAAGACCTAGAACGATCACCGCCGTCAGACCCGGGATCGCCATCCACGCGGCCAGCGCCAGAAGGGCCGGGATCGACGTCAGGATGCCGACCCAGAGCCGCGCGGCATGGATCGTCTGCGCGGGCGTGGCAGTTTGCGCGCGAAGAAGGCGCGGCGCGGAGGCCTGCACCGCGCCGTAGCCGATGATCCAGAGCGCCATGAAGCCGCCGATCAGGAAGAAGGCGCGGCGCGCGCCCTCGGGCGTGCCGTCGGACAGGACGCCGTAGAAGAACACGGGGATGCCGACCACGAACCAGGTGTCGCGCGCGCCGAAGAGGAACATGCGCGCCAGCGAGAGCGCGCGGATGCGCGCATCCTCGGGGATAACGGCGGAGACTTTCGTGCCTTTCTTTCCGGCGGGCAGACCCCTGGGCATGAAGGCCGCGATAGCGGCCAGGATCGCCGCCAGCGCCACCGCCATGCCGATCACCGAGGCGCGGAAGCCGATCAGGCCCAGAAGGGCGGCGCCCAGGAAGAAGCCCGCGCCCTTGACCGCGTTCTTGGAGCCGGTCAGCAGGGCGACCCAGCGAAAGAGCGCGCCCTCGGTCTGCGGTGCCAGCACCTTGACCGCGCTCTTGGACGACATCTTGGCCAGATCCTTGGCGATGCCGGAGAGCCCCTGGACCACCGTGACGAAGGCGACCGAGGCCGCGGCGGGCCAGGCCGGGTCCAGCCCCGCCAGCGCGATCAGCGCCACGATCTGGATCGCAAGCCCGGCGTAAAGCGTCGAGGTCAGCCCGAAGCGCCCGGCGAGCCACCCGGCGCTGAGGTTCGTGACGATCCCCATCACTTCGTAGAGAAGGAACAGGTAGGCCAGTTGGACGGGCGAGAAGCCGAGGGTGTGGAAATGCAGAAGCACCAGCATCCGAAGCGCGCCGTCGGTCAGCATGAAGGCCCAATAGGCCGCCGTGACGGCGATATAGGCCCGAAGCCCGCCCGCGCTCATGCCATTCGCCCTGCGACCATGCGGGTGATGTCGCCCATTCGGCAAACGTATCCCCACTCGTTGTCGTACCAGGCGTAGACCTTCACCTGGGTGCCGTTCACCACCATCGTGGAGCCTGCGTCGACGATGGAGGAACGCGGATCGTTGACGTAATCCGCCGAAACGAGCGGGCGTTCCTCGTATCCCAGGATGCCTTTGAGCGGGCCTTCGGCCCATTCGGCGAAAAGCGCGTTCACCCCGTCCACGCTGGTCTCGCGCTCCATCTCGAAGACGCAATCGGTCAGCGAGGCGTTCAGAAGCGGCACGCGCACGGCCAAGCCGTTCAGGCGACCCTTGAGTTCGGGATAGATCAGCGTGATCGCGGTCGCCGACCCGGTGGAGGTGGGGATCAGGCTGTTCAGCGCCGAGCGCGCGCGGCGCGGGTCCTTGTGCGCCTTGTCGACAATGGTCTGGGTGTTGGTGACGTCGTGGATCGTTGTGATCGAGCCGTGGCGGATGCCGATCTCCTCGTGCAGGACCTTGACCACCGGGGCGAGGCAATTGGTCGTGCAGGATGCGGCGGTGACAAGGTGGTGGCGGTCCGGGTCGTAGAGATCGTGGTTGACGCCGTAGACGAGGTTCAGCGCGCCCTCGTCCTTGACCGGGGCGGAAACGATGACCTTCTTCACACCGGCGGCGTAGTAGGGCGCGAGTTTGGCTTCGGTCTTGAAGACGCCGGTGCAGTCGATTACGAGGTCGATGCCCATCTCGGCGAGCGGCAGCGCCTCGATGGTCTTCTCCTGCGTGAAGCGCATCCGCGTCCCGTTGACCGTCAGCGCTTCGGGATCCGCCCGGATTTCTCGCGGCCAGCGGCCATGGACGGTGTCGAATTCCAGAAGCAGCGCGTGCTGGTCGATATCGCCGAAGGGCTCGTTGACCAACACGATCTCGCCCCCCGCGCCCGCATCGGTCAATTCGCGCAAGAGAAGCTTGCCGATCCGGCCCAGGCCGTTGATCGCGATCCTGACTGCCATCTCAGACCCTTTCGCTTTCGCCGATCTCGTCGATGCGGCGCTGGATCGAGATCTGGTCGAGGCTTTCCATCGGCAGCGAGGCGAAGGCGATGACCCGGCGGCGCATCTGGGCATAGGCCTCGGCGAAGGCATAGGCCTTCTCGGCATCGGTGCCGGTGACGCTGACCGGGTCCTTCATGCCCCAGTGCGCGGTCAGCGGCAGACCGGGCCAGGGCGGGCACTCCTCGTTCGCGGCGCGGTCGCAGACAGTGAAGACGAAGTCCAGTTTCAGCGCCTCCGGGCCCTGAAATTCCGACATGTGCTTGGCGCGGAGTTGTGAGACGTCATGGCCGTTTCGTTTCAGGACGTCGATGGCGAAGGGGTTCAGCGCCGACGAGGGACGTGTGCCCGCGGAATGGACATCGAAACGGCCCTTGCCTTCGTCGCGCAACAGCGCCTCGGCAAAGATCGAACGGGCGGAATTGCCGGTGCAGATGAACAGCACCGAATAGGTCTGGTCGGGCATCGGGATGGCCTCGCGTTGCAGAAGGGAATCGGTGGTGCGGGGCGCGCAGAGATCGGGCCGACCCCGGCAGCAATCGGCATAGAGGAAATCGACCAGCGATCCGATCGAGGAGAGCGCGGCGCGGTAACGGATCGCGGTGCCCTCGCGCGTGGCCTCAAGAAGGCCGGCATCGGCGAGCGCGCCCAGATAGACCGACAGCGTATTGGGCTTGATCGACAGCGCCTCGGCGATCTCGCCCGGTCGCACGCCGGCAGGCGCGTGGCGGATGATCAGGCGCAACACCGCCAGTCGCCCGGGATGGGCGAGGGCGGCGAACTGGCGGGTTTGCTGATTTGATTCCATAATTCATGAATTATGGAATTATGGGCGCGCCGCAAGTGAAGGTTTTGTGACGGCGGTTCGCGGTTTGAAACCCGCTCGGGCGCGCCTTATGCTCGGGCGGTCGGCATCGTCAGTGAAGGTCTTCCCGCCATGCGCATCGCCCTGATCGGAGACCCGTCCGAGACAGTCATCGCGCACAGGGCGATCGAGCTGGCCCTGGATATGGAAGCGCAGGCGCGAGGGCATGACATCCGCTTCGACTGGCTCGTTACCGCCTGTCTGCACGATCCGGGGATCGTGACCGGATACGACGGCGGCTGGGCCGTGCCCGGAAGCCCCTATGCGGATTTTGACAATGCACTGGCCGCGATCAATGCGCTGCGCAGGGCGGGCATTCCCTTTCTCGGCACCTGCGGCGGCTACCAGCATGCGCTGGTCGATTATGCGCGAGACGTGCTGGGCCATGCCGACGCGGGCATCACCGAGATCGACCCAGACTGCCCCATGCCGGTGGTCTCGGCCCTAACCTGCGCGCTGATCGACACAACCGAGCCGGTGCTGCCGGAGCCGGGTGGCCTGATCGCGGCGCATTGCGGCGGGGTCGCGCTTGCCGAAGCCTATCGCTGTAGCTTCGGTCTTAATCCGGATTACGCGGACCTGTTTCTTCGTGGCGGCTGGCGTGTGGAAGCACGCGATCAGGACGGTGCCATCCGCGCCATGTCACTGGCCGGACACCCCTTTTTTCTGGGATGTGCCTTCCAGCCCGAACGCGCCGCGCTCGAAGCCCGTCGGCACCCCATCGTTTCGGGCTTCATCGCCGCCGCGGCGACAGGGCTGGCATAAGGACGGTCCGACAAAAATCGTCGATCCTCCTGGTCCGGATACTCCGGGCTGTGTGAATTGCGCGGGGGAAGCGCTCCCTCGCGGGTGGCGTCAGAACGCGTTGTCCACGGCGCGTGCGCCCGCCGAGACGTCGCGGCCGAAGCCCTCGATGGTGTTGCAGGCCGACAGACCCAGCAGCAAAAGCGCGATCAGGGCGGTCTTCTTCGTCATGTGCTCTTACTCCTCATACCACCAGACGTCCGGCTGAAATCCGATGAAGTCGCCGTACATCGGAAGGCTGTCGGGATACTTCAATTCCTTGACATGGGCAATCCGCGCAACGGGATTGAACCAGATCGGCACCACATAGCGTCCGGCGGTCAGCACGCGGTCCAGCGCCTTGGTCGCGGCCACGAAATCCTCCTGGCTCTCCCTGGTCAGCAGCGCCTTGATCATCGCCTCGGCATCCGGGCCTTCCATCCCCATCAGGTCGCAGCTGCCTTCTGTCTCGGCGGCCTCCGACCCCCAGTACAGGTATTGCTCGTTGCCCGGCGAGAGCGACAAGCCGCGTTCGAACCAGGTCATGTCGAAGTCGAACTTGTTGGTCCGTTCCTGGTATTCGGCACCGTCGACCGAGGTGACGGTGACGTCGACGCCCATGCGTTCCAGCGCCGAGACATAGATGTCGACGATCTGCTGCCATTCGGTCGAACCGGCCGAGAGCAGGATGTCGAAGCCGAAGGTTTGGCCGTCCGCGTTGCGCAACGCCCCGCCTTCGAGCGTCCAGCCGGCCTCTTCCATCAGACCGAGGGCCTTTCGCAGATTGGCGCGATTGCGCTCGGTGCCGTCGCCCTCGGGCAGAGTATAACCCTCGATCGTGCCGGGCGGCAGTTCGGCGGCGAAGGGCTCCAGAAGTTCCAGCACCTTGCCGGTGGCGGGCCCGTGATCCATGCCGAGAACCGAGTTCGAGAAGTATGAGGACGCGCGGGGCAGGGGGTCGCCGTTGATGGTCTGGTTGATGAATTCGTAGTTGAAGGCGGTGATCAGCGCCTCGCGCACGCGCCAGTCCTGGAATTTCGGCAGGCGCGTGTTCATCACCAGCCCCCACATCCCCGAAGGCCGCTCGTGGGGAATGATCGACTTGACGATGTCGCCCGACTGGACCGCCGGGAAATCGTACTGGGTGTCCCATTTCTGGACGTTCGTCTCGCGCATCGTGTTCAGAAGCCCGCCCTTGAAGGCCTCGAACATCGCGGTGCCGTCGGCGAAGAATTCCATCCGAATCTCGTCGAGATTGGCCTGACCGCGCATGAAGGGCACATCGTTGCCCCAATAGTCGGGGTTGCGCCTGAGCGTCACGTAACGGCCCGGGTCGAAGTCCGAGACGGCGTAGGGCGCCGACGAGATCGGGATGATGTCGACGCCGGACTCGGCGAAGTCGATCCCCTCCCACTGCGCCTTCTTCAGGATCGGGCGCATCCCCATAATCAGCGGCAATTCGTCGTCGCGCTCGCTGAAGGTGAAGCGCACGGTGCGTTCGCCCACGGCCTCGGCCGAGGCAACCTTGGCCCAGGATCCGTGATAGCGCGGATGGCCGACGGTACCGAGTGTCTCGTAGGTCCAGAGCACGTCCTCGACCGTGACCGGGCTTCCGTCGGAGAATCGCGCCTCGGGACGCAGCGTGAATTCGACCCAGGACCGGTCCTCGGGCACCTCGACCGATTCGGCCAGAAGGCCGTAGAGCGTGAACGGCTCGTCATAGGACCGGCCCATCAGGGACTCGTGCGTGAGATGGCCGAGCTGCCACGGCGCCTCGCCCTTCAGCGTGCAGGGCTTGAGCGTGTCGACGCCGCCCA
>ERZ869936.1116-NODE-1116-length-20707-cov-6.837062_pt1 | contig 20707 bp, 16 predicted proteins | sample MGYA00520876_ERZ869936 | MGnify/ENA primary metagenome ERZ869936 (study PRJEB32218, sample SAMN09650985) | biofilter metagenome | isolation source: enrty point of leading RO module | place: Saudi Arabia: Thuwal, RO plant located on Red Sea | collected 2016-02-17 ...
CCATTGTCCAAGTTGAGCCGCCATTGGTCGTTTTATAAACTTCTTCAAGCACATTTACAGTATAGCCTGTGGTAGAATTCACAAAACTTATCCCTCTTGCATCATAGCTTCCTGCTGTACCAACCATTGTCCAAGTTGAGCCGCCATTGGTCGTTTTATAAACTTCTTCAAGCACATTAGTAATAAAACACTTATCGTTTTGCCCATATATTGTATTGACAATTAAAAGGCTTACTAAACATATGATTCTCATATTCTCTAAACTTTAAAAATAATTATACCTAATCCAAATGTATAAATTTAAAATAAAATAGAGTCATTCAATTGTACAAATAGCCCTATAAAACATATAAAATGATATGATTGGTTTATCGGATGGTAATCACACACTACTTTTAAATAATTCTATATTTCAAGCTTTGATTCAAAAAAAATTTAATTAATAATTGGAAGGTTATTTAAAATTTAATCCACACACAATCTTTCATTTTATACCTTTGCGGTATTGTTTTTGCAAAGCAGTCCATAGTGAAATTAAAACATCTCATATTTTTTAGCTTTTTGTTGGCAGTTATTTCTTCCTCTGCACAAGTGGTATTTAATACTTCTTACCACAATTTTGGAATTATCAATCAAGGAGATGTAACGTATTACGATTTTGAAGTAACCAATGCCAGCAAAAAAGCCATTTATTTATTACGGGCTGATGAACCTTATGCTGTTAAAGTGTTGTTCTCTGCAAAAAAAGTAGAACCTGACAGCAGTGCTATTATCAGAATAAAATATACTCCTGTTAAAAAAGGTAGCTTTAAAAAAGAAGTGCCTATTTGGGTAAGTTCTAATAACGAACCTATTCTATTTACACTGGAAGGAAACTCCAAATATGGTGATGTAAACGAGCCTTTGGATTGTCCTGATTTTTCTGTAAATCGAAAACCGGTAGAGCTTAATCATGAACTTACGGTACAGGTGATTGATAAAATTTCTAAAGAGCCTATTAAAGGAGCCTTAGTAGATGTGATTTGGGACGGCCTCTCTTATAAACGTTATAAAACAGGCTCTTCAGGTATAGTAAGTAAGCAGTTTAGGCAGGATTTATATTACATTGTTGGAAATGCAGAAGGTTATAAATCTGATGAAGCCTCATTCTTTTTAAATAAAAAAAGTACCACTTTAGTGTTGGAATTATTACCGAAAGATGCTAATGAAAAAGATGTTCCTATTGAAGATACATTAGCTAATGAGCCATTAATTGTTGAGGTTAATCCAAATGACGCAGGGCAAGAATTAGAAGTGGAGGAACCCGAAAATCCGGGAGAGCTTTCACGTAAAGAATATGCGCCAAACAATGTAGTTTTTTTAATAGATGTTTCTACTTCTATGAAACAACAAGGCCGTTTAGACTTACTTAAAGCTTCTATGGTAGAGCTTTTAAAACTAATGCGTGATATTGACAGAATTTCACTGGTAACCTATTCTAGTGACGCCATTGTTATTTTAGAAGGAGTGCCCGGAGATAACAAACAACCTATTATTGATACTATTCGCTCACTTACAGCGGGTGGTTATACTGCTGGCGCCAAAGGAATTGAAAAGGCTTATGAGGTAGCTGAAAAACATTTTATCGAAAAAGGGAATAATCAGGTTATCATTTCTACTGACGGTGCTTTTAAAGTGGATGGAAAGGGAAAAGGTCAGTTAAAGGATATTGAAAAACATTCTGAAAAAGGAATTTATATGTCTGTGGTAGGTGTAAAAAATGAAAAATATACCATTGAATCTATGGAGTCTGTGGCCAAAGCGGGTAAAGGAAGTTATATCAACATATCTACTTACGAGCAAGCTAAAAGTGTGTTACTAGAAGAGATTAAAGCCAAATCTAAAATCAATCCTTAAATTTTGGTTAATTTAGCCTGCCTATGAGAGTAGTAGTTTTGGTGGTTTTAATTTCTTTGTCAAAGTTTGGGCTTTCCCAATGCAATTTTCAGATTTATCCTACCAATGTTAATGTAGATTGTTATACTGATTTTGCTGATTTTACTATTGACTCTGTTACAGGCGGAACACCAAACAAGTATGTTCTGGACGGACAAAACTACAATGGATCCACCACTACTTTTCCTAATCTTTCTATTGGTAGTCATCAGTTAATTATTTCTGATGTTAGTGCTTGCTCAGACACTGTTGAAATTACAGTTACTCAGCTAGAGTGTGAACTGCCAAAAGGAAATGAAATTGTTACTCCAAATGACGATAAGTATAACGATACTTGGTTTATTTTAAACATTCATAAATATCCCGATAACGAAGTTTTTATTTATACCCGCTGGGGAGAAAGAGTCTATCATGAAAAAGGCTATGTAAACGGAGAAGGCTGGGATGGAACTTATGCCGGAAAGCTACTTCCTGCCGGTACGTATTACTATATAATTGATACAGGAGAAGAAGAAAAAGATGGAAGTAAAATATTAGTTAAAGGAGCCGTGTCACTATTTTATTAATGAAAAAATTACTTTTCATCATACCTCTGCTTTCTGTTGTTTTGCTTTCGGCACAACAAACACCACAATATTCGCAATACGTATTTAATAATTATGGCCACAACCCTGCTTTTGGCGGAATGCAAAAGTGCTTTGATTTAAAAATGGGTGGAAGATTTCAATGGGTTGGATTTGACAATGCGCCAAGGTCTTACTTTGTTAGCTTTAATATGCCGTTAAAATTTAAACGATACGTAAAAGGAACTCATGCGGTAGGTGCGTACATTTCTCAAGACCAAACACATATTATTAAACATAATTACATTTATTTAGGCTACACTTACCATTTACGCCTGGCAAAAAAGAAACGAATGGCTATGGGAGTTTTTGGAGGCATGCAAGATTTTGGAGTAAACAGAATGACCAATGACCCTTTACTCCTGACACAGCAATCGGCTTACCACTATCCTGATATTATGCCGGGAATATTGTTTTATAATAAAACAGCGTTTTACGGGCTCTCTATTCAACAAGTAGTTCCGCTAAACATTAAAGTAGCGGGAGATAAAAACAAGCTAAAACACCATTATTTATTTATGATGGGTAAACGAATTCATACAGGCGGTAGTTGGAACGTGTTTTATTCAACATTGGTAAAAGCCAACTTTATAGCCCCTCCGGCTATTGATTTAAATTTAAATCTTGAATATGGTCAAACTTTTTCTTTTGGATTAGGCTATAGAGTGGGAGAAGCTATAAATGCGCAACTAAAATTTAAAGTAGGTAAAATTATAACTCTTGGCTATGCCTTTGATTATCCGCTTAATTATATGCGCAACCTCAACATTATGGGGCATGAAGTAATGCTTGGGTTTAGTGGTTGTACTCCTTACGGAACAGAAGGCCAAGACCCTTGTCCTGTATATCAATAAAAATTTATTGGCTTTTTATACCCTAACTCTTAGCAGTTTATTTATCTTTACCCTATCAATTATTTAGTTATGAGAAATTTATCTATCGCATTATCACTTTCATTATTAACTCTATTTAGCTGCGGAGGCGGAGAAACAGAAACAACTACCGATGAGGTGTTAACCATTCCGGGTTATGTAGATTTAGACTTATCGGAATATGGTTATGAATTAGTTATTCAGGTTCCGGGCGAAGACCAAGGTTTACCTGAAGTAAACGAAACTTCTTTTGGGAAAATTGAAATTAGAGTAGGTAAAATGTTTGGAATTGAAATAGCAGATGGTCCCGGAGATTTTGCATTACTTAAAAGTGATTTGGATGGAGATTTAGTTTATAAATCAAAAATTTTGGCAGAAGATTCAACCCACATTATTTACGAAAGAGAAATTCCTGATTCAGGCATTGATACTGAGTATCATTTCTTTTATGTAGCAAATATTAAGGATAGAGGCAGATATGAAATTCAAAACCTCAAAGATGAATTTTACAGCAAAACAGCTGTAGAAAAAATGCTAGAGGCTTCTAAAACTTTAAGAGCTAAAAAACCGGGTGAAGTTATTGGCGAGCCGGCCGTTTAATCTTTTACAGCCCCCACTTTCTTAATTCAATCTGCGATTCTACTTTGTTTTCCACTGAGTCGTCAAGTTCAGGGTAAAAGTCTATTCCTGTAATGGTTTCTAATGTATTAACAGAAACCACATAATCTTTTAACTTACCAACTGCACCAACATGAGGAATTAAAAAAGCAATGGTCTTTATTTTTTCTCCGTCAAACCTCAACAGTGTTTTATAATAATATCCGGGTATAGTTATTTTTTTCTCCGATAAAGCTCCCAGGTTATTTACAAAAACAGGCCCTGTTGTTACATAAACTGTTGAATAGGTTTCGGCTTGCTTTCTAACCCATTCCTCTAAATCAGACCATATTCCTCTGTTAAATAGCGGAAGTTGTGGACTCATGTTTGTCATTAAAAAGGATTCTTCATTCGCCTGTTTAGAAATATTACAGTCAGCTGCAGGACACAAATGTCCTTTATCAAAACCGGATGAATTATAATCTCCGCTTGATACCGCATCAGAAGAAATGTTTTTATCAATTTTAAAACAATCGCATCTTTCCTGAGTAGCCTTCACTTCCTCTGCCGTTAATTCATAAGCTACCCAGTCTGCTTGTTTGTGGGTTGGGTTATATGAAAGTGTGAATTCACTGTATTCTATTATTTGATGGTCGTTAATTTTAGCAGGTAGATAGTTAAATGTTTGAGCCGACAGGGCTACGGAAACAAAAACAAATAAAATAATTTGTATCATTTTTTTCATAGTGTTCAATAAAAAAAGCGCTCTAGGAGCGCTTTAGAATAATATAATGTTTGTAGAATGAATTATCCTCCAAAGCTTTCACCCACAAATTTCTGCGTAGGGTTGGTAATTAATACAGGTATTTGAGCATCATTAGCTATCAAGTCCATTTCGTCACTGCCAAATAAGTCTGACATTAATCCTCTATCTGACATGTTTACAACAGCAATTAAATCTGCTTCCACTTTAGACGCAAATTTTACCGTTTGCTTAGCAAAGTTTCCTTTTTCTTCAGCATAATCTACTGTATAAGCCATGCCTCTTTCGTCTAGGTATTTTTTAGCAAAGCTTAATTCCGCATTTGCTTTATTTTTAAGAAACTCATCCGTTTCATAAGGCATAAAAAGCTTTATTCTTGATTTAAATACTTTAGCAATCATTGCCGTTACGGTAAGTTTTTGCTTACTTTTTGGGTCATGGTCAATAGGAAGGACGATGTCGTCATAACCATTGTCTTTTATATCTTTTTCTTGTACAATTATAAAAGGAGCATCTGAGTTTACTACTACTTTCATAGCATAACTTCCCACTAAATGTTGAATTCCTTTTACTCCGTGAGTTCCCATAATAATTAAGCTAGCTTCTAACTCAGAAGCCATATCGCCTATATCATCAAAAATATTTCCTATTCTAACAGATGGATGAACAGTAACTTTTGGGGTAGATTTAGAAGCGGCTAATTTTTCTAACCTATCTTTATTTTCATCAACATCTTTCTGCTTTGCCACTACATGTAACAGGTGAACATCAGCGTTTAATTCAGGAGCAACTTTTATGGCATGGTTAAGAGCACAGTCGCCTACTTTCGAAAAATCTGTTGGTACTAAAATTATGTTTTTACTCATAGTTGGTTGAATTTGGTGGCAAAGATAAATTTATTTCTAAAACAAATGAAATGAAGACTTTAGTTTAACCATTATTTAATTTACTCCTTAAAAAACGGAAGATTTGTTCTGCTTACTATATGTACGTTTTTATAATAATAATGTAGTATTTGCGCATAGTTATAGCCTAGTTTGGCCATTTTCATGGCTCCTTCTTGACAAAGCCCCACACCATGTCCAAAACCTCTTCCGCTTAACATCAATAAATTATTTTCGATAGGGGTAATGCTAAAATAAGCAGACTTTAAGCCAAAGCTTGAACGTATTTCGGTTAAAGGAATAGTGAGGTTTCCACAGCTATAATTCTTTAATCTTGATGATTGGGTGAAGGAGTATTTGCAATTGGTTGAAATGCTGTCATTTTCCCGATAACCTTTTTGTTTTAAATAATTATCCCACTCCGAAGTCGTAATTGTTTTTTTCCATTTTGCATTATTTTCATGGAGACAAAAAGAGTCTTTTGTGCTTTTTAGGTATTCTAATGGGTTTATCCAAACGTCTTCTGAATTAGCAGTTTGTCCACCACAATTAGAATAAAATGCTGAGTTGATTAAGTTAATATCACTATCCACTATTACGATATCCTTTGTCTCTAACGCTGCTTTATGAATGGCTTTGCTTGTAGGATAGCCATGATATGCCTGACAATGAACTCTGTCACAAAGTTGGAATCCATCTGTTTCATGTCTTGTAAAATTTTTTAAAGCATACGTTCTGCAAATAATTGCCTGCAACTTAAAATATTCCTCCGATGGGCCTTTTCCAACCTCACTTTCTACCACTCCTGCTATGTAATTATCTATATCAATGTTGTTTATTAACTGTAAATAACTGTAGTAAGCATGTTGAGTAATGAATAAGTTATCTTCATATGTTCTTGCTTTTAAGTCTGGTGAAATACATCTTATTTTAAATGTGTTTTGCCAATTCAAGCCAATTATATTCACTTGCTTGAACTCACCAAAATCTGTGTCGGCTCCTTTTAAGCTTACCCCATTTTTTTCAATAGAAATGTGCATTACATCATTTATAAGAATTTCCGTAAGCTTTCCTTTTTCTGTATATACAGCGTATTTTCCGCTTGAGGGACTAAATACTAAACGTTTTACTTCTTGGTTAGACAAAATGCCAATGTTTACCATTTCTGCATTAACTACAATACAAATACAGTTTAAGAGGACTAAAAAGAAATTTTTAACAAACATAAAAGACAAAGTTATCTGTCTTATATATAGCAGTTGCTCTATTTTGCTTTTTTAATAAAGTAGTGGCTGTTGAAAACCAATTATAGACTATTTATTAAATTTGACTTACAGGAAATTGGTTAATGATTTTTTGGGGCAAAATTCCACTACTTAGACTCATCCTACCTTTTGGTGCCGGAATAGCTCTTAATGCTTTTCTGGGTTTTAGAAATCAGTATTTTGTTTTCGCTTCAGCTTTGTTTTTTCTTTTTGTTGTTGGATTACACTTATTTAAAATACAGCCATACAGGCTAAGATGGGTAAACGGAGTACTTGTTTATTTTATCTTTTTCAGCCTTGGATGTGAAATCGCTTATTGGAACAACATTAATAATCATCAGTCTTACTACAAACAATTCCTAAGCTCAGAAAACTATAAAAAAGACACTTTATTAATTCGAATAAAAGAGGAACCATCTGCTACTAAAAAATCTTGGAAAGCGGTTTCAGAAGTAAAGGCAATGTCATCTGAAGGGGTGTGGAAAGAAGTAAAGGGTAAATTGCTTTGTTATTTTGAAAACACTGAAAAAATAAAAACATTAAACTATGGCGATGAATTAATCATTGTTTCAAACATTCAAAAAACACAAGCCCCTAAAAATCCAAATGAGTTCAATTATAAGCAATATTTATTCTATCACCAGATAAACTTTACATCTTACATTAATGAATCCTCATGGCAAAAGACAGGAAAAAACTCTGCCTATAAAATATTTGAAAAAGCTTTTTGGCTGAGAAATAGCATTATTGAAGCGCTAAAAAGTCAGAGGCTTGATAAAAACGAGTTAGCAGTTGCTTCCGCTTTAATGCTTGGCTACAAAGATTTAATTGAAGATGATTTACAAAGAGCTTACTCAAGTGCCGGAGCAATGCATGTACTTGCTGTTTCTGGGCTTCATGTTGGAATTGTATATGGTATTTTTACATTTTTATTGAGTTTTCTTGGAAGATTTAGGTTTGGTAATACTCTAAAAACCTTATTGTTAATTCTACTTATATGGAGTTATGCTCTTTTAACGGGATTATCGCCTTCTGTTCTAAGGGCGGCCACCATGTTTTCTTTTGTAGTTATTGGTCAAAATTTAAAACGGAGTACCAATTTTTTTAACACACTAGCTGCTTCGGCCTTTTGCTTATTGCTAATAGACCCCTATTTGTTAATGGAAGTTGGTTTTCAACTTTCATACTTAGCCGTTTCCGGCATTGTATTAATGTACAGCTGGTTTTATCATTGGTTTAGCTTTGACAATTGGCTGTTTGATAAAGTATGGCAGCTTACTTCAGTATCTTTAGCAGCACAAATAGCCACCTTTCCATTAGGGCTTTACTATTTTCACCAATTTCCTCTTTTATTTCCGGTTTCAAACTTAGTTGTTATTCCTGCTGCTGCGCTTATACTCATACTTGGCATAGCTTTTTGCGCTGCGTTACCCATTCCCATATTAATTGAGTTTATTGCTTTTCTGTTAAAATGGATTATAAAATTTACAAATGATATCGTTTTTACCATCAACAACATTAAATGGTCTCTACTCGAAAACATTCGTGTTGAAATGATCGATACCTGGCTGCTTTATGGCTCAATAGGTTGCTTTCTGATTTTTATTTCAACCTTAAAAAATAAGTATCTCTACTTTTTGTTTGCCGGCATTAGTTTAGTCATTTGCTTACAAATAATAAGGTATAATAAATATAACGAACAAAGAGTAATTTCATTTTATAATGCCGGAAACCAAGCACTTTTACAATTAACAGATGGAAGAAGTGCTGTTATAATAGGTGATTCATTAATTACTCAAGATTACTATTCACTATTATTTTTTACTCAAAACAACAGAATTAAATTAGGGTTAAGAGAACCTCTGACCTTAAATTTTAGCGACTCATTACTAGCTCAAAACTTTTTCTACAACGCACCATTAATAGGATTATATAACAAAAAATTGCTCCTTATTCGAAATAAAAAAGATTTAGACTACCAATTCAACACTACTTTCGATTATGTTATTTTAAGCAATAACGTTAGGGTTTCTATTTCCAGACTAAATAAATTAGTAAACTTCAAAACTCTTGTTTTTGATAGCTCCAACAATTCAAAACAAATCAGGTATTGGACTAAAGGGTGTGAGGAAAATCAAATAAAGTATCTCAATATAAAACAAGAAGGAGGGATAAATATCTGCTTTTAGGAGTACGACAAAACATTCAATTTAAGAAATTAAATTGTTTGAAGTTATAAGTTTAATGTTTAACTTTATCCGTCTTAAATTTAATCGCATGAAAAAAATCGCTACTATTTTACTTGCAGTAATTATTTCTGCATCTGCTTTTTCCCAATCCTTTTATGAAAATTATCAAGACGGGAAAATATGGTTTAGAGTTAGCTCTAACTTTCCCTTTAGCCAAGTAACCGACAATTTTAATACTCCTATTGAAACGCTTCCTTTTCTTTTTTCAATGGAAAAAAAATATGGCATTACTAATCTTTCAAGACCATTTTTTGCTTTAAAAAATGAAGATAATCTTCAACGAACTTTTAGAGTTGATTTTGAAAATATTCATTTAGTTGAGCAGTTTGTTGCTGAATTAGAGGCTACAGGATATTTGGATTATGCCGAAAAAGTTCCTCTGGATAAAATAGACTTAACGCCTAATGACCCTTCTTATGGAACTCAATGGCATTTAGCTAAAATTCAAGCTGATTTAGCTTGGAATGTAAGTACAGGAAGTTCTTCTATTGTAGTGGCAACTGTTGACAACGCAGTTGACATTAACCATACAGACATTACGGCCAGCAAATGGGTTAATTCCGGAGAAATTCCTAACAACAATGTTGATGATGATGGTAATGGATATGTAGATGATATTAATGGATATGATGTTGCCGATAACGATAACAACCCTACTCCTCCTTCTTCTTCATTTAGTCACGGAACACATGTTGCAGGAATTACAGGCGCAACTACAAACAACAATACTGGAATTGCTTCAATTGGATTTGGAATAAGGGTTATGGGTGTAAAAGCAACCAAAAATTCCGGAAGCGCTTTATCTATAACGGATGGGTATGCAGGCATAACTTATGCTGCTGCAGCCGGAGCGCATGTAATAAATTTATCTTGGGGAGGAAGCTCTTATTCCGCTACAGCGCAGTCTGTAATTAACGGAGCATATAATGCAGGTGCAATTTGTGTAGCAGCAGCAGGAAACAATGGTGATATTGAGCCGCATTACCCTGCCGCATATGACCATGTTATTTCTGTTGGAAATACTACTAACACAGACGCAAAAAGCTCAACTTCTAGTTATGGTGGGTGGGTTGACGTTAGTGCTCCCGGCACTAGTATATATAGTACTTATCCATTCAATACTTATCAAACTATTTCAGGAACATCGATGGCTTCGCCACTAGTAGCAGGTTTAGTTGGCTTAATGCTTTCACACAACTCAAACTTAAATATGACTGATGTTGAAAATTGTCTCTATTCAACTTGTGACCCTGTAACAGGAAGTATCTCGCAATGGATGGGTGCGGGCCGAATTAATTCTTTTAAAGCCATGAATTGTGTTACTTCTACTAAAACAGCTAACCCAAATGTAGACTTTTATGCTGATGTTACCACATCATGTAACGGTGAGGTAAACTTTACTGATTTAACGCTCAATTATCCTAACGCTTGGTCATGGAATTTTGGTGATGGAAATACATCAACGCAACAACACCCTTCACACACCTACGCAAGCCCTGGAATTTATAATGTTTCCTTAACAGCAACAAATACAAATGGAAATACTTCTGTTACTAAAAGCGCATACATTAATGTTTCGTTTGCAAATAGTCCAATATCCATAACTGACAGTGTTTGTATAAATACACCTGCCTCTTTCACTTTTACAGGATCTGGAACTTATAATTGGTTTTTCTCTTTTGGATCAACAGTTCCTTTCCATACTGGAACCACTCTCAACACATCTCCTGTCTCTAATAACTCTACGTTTTATGTTCAAAATGTAGTTTCTCAGAATATATCAAAAGTTGGCCCTGCAAACAACTCTATTGGAGCCGGGGCTTACCATCCTAATCCTGCGTTTTTGTTATTTGATGTTGCCTCTCCTATTGAGTTTATTTCAGCTATTGTTTATGCAAATTCATCGGGAAATAGGACGTTTTCTCTTTATGATAATTATGGAACCCTTATGGAGTCTAAGACTGTTAATTTGACTTCTGGTGTGCAAAGAGTTTTCTTTAACTTTAAAATTCCTGTGGGACAAAATTATAGAATAGGTGTTTTTTCAGGAACTGTTGACTTATATAGAAATAGTGGTGGAGTGAGTTTCCCTTATTCTGATAACCTAAACAGAATTCATATAACTCAAGGAAGTGCTCAAAACCATTCATATTATTACTTCTTATATGATATTGAAATCGGAGACTACCCATGTGCTTCAAATAAAATTCCTGTTTATGCAGTAATCAAAAATTGCAGTGGAACCGGGATTGAAGAAGGCTTAATTTCCGATTTATCTGTTTACCCAAATCCTTCAAGCAATGTTTTTAATATTGAATTATTTAGCCATGAAACAATTTCGTCCAAATATGTTGTCGCTGATAATACCGGCAGAATCATCATGAATGAAAGTGTTTTATTACTTAGTGGAAAAAACAAACTTGAAGTTAATCTTTCAGGTTTATCCAAAGGTATTTATTATTTACAAATTATTAATGATAAAGGGGATGTTCATCAAAAATTGATATTGCGTTAGACTCTTGAATATTTGTTTTCTAAGCTGTGCAACTTTTAATACCTATTTTGAGTCTACTTCATAAATTATATTTGTCCATTAAAGTGATTATTTTAATATTTTTGGGTTAAACTATTTTAATTTTATATTTCAAAACCTACTGCTATGAGAAAAAAAGAATTCCTGCTGATGCTTTTTGCTTTTATAAGCATCATGTCCTTTTCACAAAACAATATTTTAGTTATTGATTATAATAACTCGTTCTCAAGTGACCAGTCAAATAATGCTAGCAATATTTATAATCGTCTTGTTGCTACTCAAACAAGTGTAACTAGAGTTGCTTCAGTTCCTGCCGTTATAAGTAATGTAACCTATAATCAGGTTTGGATTTTTGGAGATATGGGTGCTACCACAGCTGCAAATCAAAACCCTGTTGTTACCTTTATGAATAATGGTGGTGCTGTTTATGTTCAATCTGAAGTAGGCTGTTGTAATAATCAAGCTAATTATCTTGACGCCTTAATCAATGCTACCGTAACTGCTGGCAGCTCAATAACTCACAGTGCAACTAAAAGTTCCTGGTATCAGGCTGTTAGTAACGGCTGCACCCCTATGACTGTTCATGGTGCCGCAGCAAGACCTTTTCCCGGAACACCCGCAGTAAATATTTTGTTTGGGGCTAATAATACTTGTGGTGGTGCAATTACTACAGGTGATGTAATAGGTGTTCAATTTAGAAATTGCGATATGATTTCAGGTCAAGGAGCATTAATTGGGACTGGAGATTTTAATATCTTCCCTACATCAGGAACTTGTACTGCTACAGGTATTTTAGGAACACCCAACAATAATACCTTAATTGATTTTATTGCAAATCAATTCTCAAGCCTATTAAATTGTTCAACTGGAGGAACTGCAACTCCAACTATGACACAACCAAATAATATTGTTGTTTGTCATGGGGACCCTATTCCAGCATCGAATTATACCACTAACCCCACCACTGCTACAACTAATTGGACAAATAGTAACACCTCTATTGGTTTGGGAGCTTCTGGCACAGGAAATACTCCTGGTTTTACAGCCAACAATACTGGAACTTCGCCAGTTACTTCAACCGTTACTGTTACCCCTGTTCATAATGGATGTTTTGGAACACCAGTAACTTATACTATTACTGTAAATCCACTAGTTGACTCTTCTTGGACAAACCCAAGCCCACTTTGTGCTTCAGGAGGGCCAATAAATTTAAATACATTGATTACTGGTACAACTGGCGGTACTTGGAGCGGAACCGGTGTTGTTGGAAACAACTTCTCGCCTTCCTTTGGCTCTCAAAGTATTACCTATACTGTTGGTTGGGCACCATGTCAAAAATCATTAACACAAACTATTAATGTTATCCCTGATGTTGACTCTTCTTGGACAAACCCAAGCCCTATATGTTTGGCTTCAGGAATTATTAATCTGGACAGTCTTGTTACAGGAACTTTAGGTGGAACTTGGAGTGGAAATGGAGTTACGGGAAATACCTTTAACCCTGCTGCAGGTTCACAAAGTGTTACTTACACCGTTGGAACCCCACCCTGCGTAGAAACATTTACTCAAACAATAACTGTCGTTTCTGTTGATGCATCTTGGACAAATCCAAGCCCTATATGTGCTGTTAATGGGGCGATTAACCTTGATAGCCTTATTACGGGAACTCTTGGTGGAGCTTGGAGTGGAAATGGGGTTACTGGAAATCTATTTAACCCAAGTGTTGGAACGCAAAATATTACCTATACTATTGGGACAGCACCATGCCAAGACACAATGACACACACTATAATTGTATATCCTGATGTTGATCCTTCTTGGACAAACCCTAGTCCGGTTTGTGCAAATTACGGTTTGGTAGATTTAAATAGTCTTCTTACGGGAACTCCTGGTGGAACATGGAGTGGTCCGGGTGTTAGTGGAAATTATTTAAACCCTTCTGGTCTTGGTAATACAAATATTAGTTTAACTTATACTGTCGGAACAAGCCCATGTGCTGAATCTCAAACTCAGATTATAAATATTCATGAAGTTATTGCGCAAATAAACGCAAGCCCTGAAAGCGGATTATCTCCTTTAACAGTATTTTTTGGAAATGGCAGTACCGGAGCAACCAACTATTTTTGGGATTTTAACAACGGAAATACAGACACCTCTTTCACTTCAACGCAAACATTTCAATCTGGGACTTATAATGTATTGTTAATAGTAAATGATGGAATATGTTGGGATACTGCTAGGGTAATTATTGAAGTTATTGACGAGTCAAGCATTTTAATTCCAAACGTTTTTACTCCAAATGATGATGGTAAAAATGATGTATTCAAAGTAACGTCTATAAACTTAAACTCTTTGAATGTTCAGATTTATGACCGATGGGGGCTTGAAATGTATTCATGGGAGGGTGTAGATGGATATTGGGATGGAAAAGCTCCTTCAGGAAAAAATTCTCCCGATGGAACATACTATTATCTCATAAATGCAGAAGGTAACGATGGAAAAGTATACGAAAGAAAAGGAGCATTTACTCTAATCCGATAGTTTTTTACTCACGTATGCAACTTTTTAATTACATTTAGAGTCTTGTTATGGATTAAAAACTATTGCTATGAAAAAAATGCTTTTTTCTGCCTTATTAATTTTAGTAGGGTTTTTAGGGCTCAATACTTCGTTAAAAGCTCACGTTGTTCAAATCGGATATTGTGTTAACTGTGATGACCAGTTAAGGTTATATTTAGAACATTGGCATGGAACTGAAGACCCTTCTACAACAACAATGACAATTTCTGTAACCGTTAATGGAGTAACTACTACCTATACTGGTTCTCCTTTAACAAACCTGCAAGATACTCCTGCTTCAAAACTTCCTGGCTGTGCTACCCCTCTTACGGTATTTGCAAGTTGCCCTGGATCAGGCCCACAAACAGCTAATTATTATAATGATTGGGTAAGTTATGATTTTCCGAACGTTCCTTGTGGAGTACCCGTATCATTTAGTGTAATTTCAGGTAGTACTGCCTTTACTATGGATGGATGCAATATGTTCCCTGCTAACTCCGGAACATTTACCGTTCCTTGTGGAAAATCTTCATTACCTGTTTCAAACTTGACTGTTTGCGCTGGTGATTCTTTTCCTCCTGTTATTTTTCCGCCTCAACCAGGAGTTGTTTATACATGGAGTAATAGTGACACCACTATTGGATTGGGCTCATCAGGAGTAGGTAACGTACCCCCTTTTTTAGCATTAAATAATACTCTTACTCCTATTGTTTCTGTTTGTTCAGTTTATTACAGTTGTATCGATACTGCATTTACATTTACTGTGGCTCCACTTCCAAGACCAAGTTTCTCTGAAGTAACCTATTGCCATGAAATGGTATTTACTGGTGGTGCAGAAACTTCTACAAGTACAGGAAATGTAACGAAATGGGAGTGGGACTTTAACAATGATGGTGTAGTGGATACAACAGGCCCCAACCCTGAATTTAGAAACTTCCCAAGAGACGGGAGTTCTTTTACAATGAAACTTACTATTACCTCTGAAAACGGATGTACTAAAGATACAGTCGTCAGCGTCACTCCATCTCCTCCTCCTACACCAAATATTATACACACCAATATATTCACTCCAAATGGAGACGGTAAAAATGATTTATTCCACTTTGGAACACAAGATTTAACAGCCATTGACGTACAAATTTATGATCGATGGGGTAAAAAAGTCTACTCTTGGTCTGATGTTAATGGTTCCTGGGATGGGAAAACTTTATCAGGTAAAAAAGCTGCTGAAGGCACCTATTATTATTACTTTACCGCTGAAGGCACCGATTGCGTAACTTACGAACATCAGGGGTTCTTTACATTAAGTAGATAAAATAAATTGTTTGTTCTTTTAAAGCCACTCAAGTTTGAGTGGCTTTTTTTATAACAATTTTTATTGTTTTCCGTTAAATTGGCATAAGGTTTGTTTTATTACCAACAACCCTTAAAATCGCTAAATATGAAAAAGTTGGTTTTATTTACATTAAGTGTCTGTTTTGTAGGATTAAGCGCCTTTAATCCACAAACTAAAATGCCTGAATACAATAAAGACGATAATGGTTATCGTAAAATTATTCATAAAGCATTTCAACCCGGAGAAAAACTAAAGTACAGGCTGCATTACGGTATTATTGATGCGGGTGAAGCAGTTCTTGAGGTAAAAGAACATCCAACAACAATAGCCGGAAGAAAAATTTATCACATGGTTGGCAACGGATATAGTAAAGGAACTTTTGACTGGTTTTTTAAAGTTAGAGATAGATATGAAACCTATATGGATGTTGATGGAGTTTTTCCATGGCTGTTTGTTAGAAGAGTTGATGAGGGTGGTTATAAAATCAATCAAGATTATAAGTTTTATCAAAACAAGAATAAAGTGGATAATGGTGAAGGAAAAACATTTGACACTCCTGAAGGAATTCAAGATATGCTAAGTGCTTTTTATTACGCTAGAACAATTGATTTTAGTAAGGCTAAAAAAGGAGATGTTTTTACGGTAACCACCTTCGTTGATGATGAGATATTCCCTTTACAAATTAAATATGCCGGAACAGCCGTGTTGAAAATGGATGGAGTAAAATACAATACGCTTAAGTTTCACCCTGTTGTACAAAAAGGTCGTATTTTCAAAAATGAAGAAGATTTAACCGTATATATCTCCAATGATGGAAATAAAATTCCATTGATGGCACAAGCTAAAGTTCTTGTCGGCTCAATAAAAATGGAGCTTATAGAAAGTGAGGGCTTGGCTAATCCACTTAACATTGTTGAATAATGATTTTTATCAGATAATCCGTAAGTCTTTTTTAACTATTTTTAGAGCCCTTAAACAAAAGGGCTTTTTTAATGGGAGATTTTAAACCGGAAGTACTTGAACGATTAAAATTATTAGAAGAAAAGTATGCCGCTATGGGGCAAGACTTAACTTCTTATTTAGATGGTTTGCTATATGCAGATTATTTGACTTATTGGGATTATATTCAAACCGATACATTACTAAGCCTTCAAAAGCCTAAAACCAGCTTTCCTGATGAGAAGATTTTTATCATGTATCATCAAATTACTGAATTATACTTTAAGCTGAGTTTACATGAATTAGAACAAATTGCAAACCATGAAAATCTAACGGCAAAGTTTTTTTATGAAAGAGTTAGAAGAGTAGTTAGGTATTTTGAAGCACTTACACTTTCATTTGATATTATGTCAGAGGGCATGGAGCAAGAGCAGTTTTTAAAATATAGAATGGCACTGCTTCCTGCTAGTGGCTTTCAATCTGCTCAATATAGGCTGATAGAATTTTCATGTACAGACTTGATAAACCTTGTTGATAAAGACCACAAAAGCAAGTTTGATGCTAACTCCTCTCCTGAAGATATGTATGAATTTGTTTACTGGAAAAAAGGAGCCACAGAATTAGCCACAGGTAAAAAAACTCTGACACTACGGCAATTTGAAGAAAAATATGCCACCCAGTTTATTAAACATGCCTCAGAGTATCGAAACAAAAACTTAAAAGTATTGTACAATAAACTTAGTGAGGAAGAAAAAACAAAGTATGATATTAAAGAACTGCTGAAGAAACTTGATTTACAAGTTAACGTTCTTTGGCCTTTAGCACATTATAAAACTGCTGCAAGGTATCTTCAAAAAAATCCTGAAGATATTGCTGCAACAGGAGGAACAAACTGGCAAAAGTATTTACCGCCCAGGTTTCAAAAAAGAATTTTCTTTCCTGAACTATGGACAGAACAAGAAAAAGAAGAATGGGGAAAAAGCTGGGTTTACGAAAATATTTTTTCAAAAAAACTATAATGAAAAGGCTTTTAGGATTTATAGTAATCGGTTTTATTGTTAATTCATGTAGCTTCATTGACAGCAATGAAGTTGTAGACGATGTAATAGATAATGTAGAAGAAAGGTACATCCCTAAATTACATTATGGAATTAATATTGACTCATTAAATGTTTTCAAAGGAAAAATCAAAAACAATGAATTTCTCTCTAACCTTTTGCTTCCTTATGGTGTTTCATACCAACAAATTCACCAACTGAAAGAAAAGTCAAAAGATATTTTTGATTTAAGAAAAATTGCAGCCGGTAAAAACTACTCCATTATCTTTAAAGAAGATTCAGGTAAAAGTTTGGCAACTCATTTTATTTACGAAGCCAATCAAATTGAATATGTTGTTTTTCAGTTTATAGATAGCTTAAATGTTTATAAAGCTGCCAAAAAGACTTCTCTAAAGCAAAAGCAAACATCAGGCGTTATTCACTCCTCTTTGTATGAGTCCATTCAAAAATCTGGCTCAGACCCATTACTTGCACTTGAAATGGCAAATATTTATGCATGGAGTATCGATTTCTACAGAATTCAAAAAAATGATAGCTTCAAAGTAATATATGACCAATTACTTGTAGAAAATAAACCCATTAAAATTGACAAAATAAAAGCAGTTATTTTTTACCACAATGGTAGAGAGTTTCAAGCGTACAGATACACTGAAAATGATGTGACTGAATATTTTGATGAGACAGGTAAAAACTTAAGAAAGGCATTTTTACAATCTCCGCTTAAGTTTGGTGTATTAACTTCAGGCTATACATTAAAACGATTTCACCCGGTTCAAAAAGTAAACAAACCTCATTACGGAACCGATTATGCCGCACCTACAGGAACACCTATTTTAGCAACAGGTGATGGAAAAGTAATAGAATCTGCTTTCAAAAAATATAACGGGAATTATGTAAAAATTAAGCATAATGGTGTTTACACCACTCAATATTTACACATGAGCAAAAGAGCCGTAAAAACCGGTGATTATGTTAAACAAGGTGAAGTTATAGGTTATGTAGGAAGCACCGGTCTTGCAACAGGGCCTCATGTCTGCTATCGTTTTTGGAAAAATAATTCACAAGTTGACCATAGAAGAGAAGAAATTCCATCTGCCGAACCGGTAAAAGATATGGAAGCTTTTCAAAAAAATATTGAGGCTTTTCAACAACTATTAAAATAATAATTACATTTGCTCCATGATTAGAACAAACGCATATTACTATTATTCATCGATAAGCTCGGTCGGGTAATAGTTTGTGCTATAAATATTTGTTAACCCGAACCGTTTGGCTCGGGTTTTTTATTTTATAAACTTTTAATAATGAAACAGAACTACAACAATTACACAAAAGAAGACCAAGAGGTTTGGGGCATTCTTTTTAAAAGACAGGTGACTAATTTAAGAGATAAAGCATGTCGCGAATATTTAGATTGTTTAAGTGAAATGAATGACGTTCTTCATGCAAAAAGAATTCCTGAGTTTAGTGAATTAAATGCCGTATTAACCCATAAAACCGGTTGGAGTATTGAAGTTGTTCTCGGTCTAATCCCTGTGGATGACTTTTTTAAATTACTAGCTCAAAAAAAGTTTTGTTCGTCTACCTGGTTAAGAAAGAAAAGTCAATTAGACTATCTTGAAGAACCTGATATGTTTCATGATATCTTCGGACACATTCCCTTATTTATGAATGATGTTTTCGCTGACTTTGTTCACCGATTTGGATTGCTTGGAATGAAGCATCTTAATAGCCCAACCATACTTACACAGTTACAGCGACTATATTGGTTTACCATTGAATTTGGTTTATTCAATCAAAAAAACAGTATTTATGGAGCAGGTATAATTTCCTCATTTGGTGAATCAAATCACATTTTTAATGATAGTATAGAGGTCATTCCATTTGATATCCATAAAGTACTGAAACAAGATTTTGTTAATAGTGAAATTCAGCAGCTTTATTTCTCCATTAATAGTTTTGATGAATTGTATAACTCTATTTCTGAAGCAGAAAAAATATTCCACAACAATGAAGTAACAATGTTTACTTAACTTTGCGGCTGCATGGTAAAAATTGCCGATATAGAATTAGGAGATTTTCCTCTGTTGCTTGCGCCAATGGAAGACGTTAGTGATCCGCCTTTCCGTAAATTATGTAAAGAAAACGGAGCAGATTTAATGTACACTGAGTTTATCTCTTCAGAAGGTTTGATTAGAGATGCCGCCAAAAGCAAGATGAAGCTCGATATTTTTGAATACGAAAGACCCATCGGCATTCAAATTTTTGGTAGCGACATTGATTCTATGAAGCAAGCAACTGAAATTACAACAGAAGCAAATCCTGACATTATTGATATAAATTATGGTTGTCCGGTAAAAAAAGTGGCTTGCAAAGGGGCCGGAGCCGGCATTTTACAAGACATTCCGAAAATGGTTTCGTTAACTGCGGAAATTGTTAGGTCAACCCATCTGCCCGTTACGGTTAAAACAAGACTAGGATGGGATGAGAACACAAAGTACATTGTAGAAGTAGCTGAAAGACTACAAGATGTAGGAATAAAAGCAATTTCTATTCATGGAAGAACTAGAAAGCAAATGTATAAAGGTGAAGCTGATTGGACATTGATTGGCGAAGTAAAAAATAACCCGAGAATGCATATTCCTGTTTTTGGAAACGGTGATGTAGATACGCCTGAAAAAGCCTTGGAGATGGAAAACAAATTTGGGGTAGATGGAGTGATGATTGGAAGGGCAAGTATTGGCTATCCCTGGATATTTAATGAAATAAAACATTTTTTAAATACCGGTTTACATTTACCAAAGCCTACACTATCTGACAGAGTAAAAGCCGCTAAACGACATTTACAAATGAGTGTGGAATGGAAAGGCGAACATACAGGAATAGTAGAAATGAGAAGACATTACGGGCAATATTTTAGAGGTATTCCCAACTTTAAAGATTACCGAATTACCTTGGTTACTTCGGAAAACTTAGAAGAACTTTTCCAGTGTTTAGATAAAATTGAAAACGTATTTGAGGAAGTGATTTTTTAAGCCCACACCATACTGCCTTCACTGCAATTGGCGCATATATCTATCTGCTTTCTTGAGGT
>ERZ869936.1117-NODE-1117-length-20685-cov-4.751285_pt1 | contig 20685 bp, 24 predicted proteins | sample MGYA00520876_ERZ869936 | MGnify/ENA primary metagenome ERZ869936 (study PRJEB32218, sample SAMN09650985) | biofilter metagenome | isolation source: enrty point of leading RO module | place: Saudi Arabia: Thuwal, RO plant located on Red Sea | collected 2016-02-17 ...
GCGGTGTGGATCACGTGGATGGTGGCCTCCGCCAGCCTGCTGCTGTGCTGCCTGGCCTGGCGGAAAGCCCTGCTCGCAGCGGAAATTCGTGATCGCAAAGTGCAAATCGCGTGCGGCATCGTCGCGGTGGGTTTGCTGTTCGATTTCGCTGGGGAGATCACGATGATCGTTGCCGGATTTGGGGCCGGAAATGATGTCGATGACTTCGCGCAGCGCGTGCGCCTGCTGCGCCTGCGCGGCCTTGGCCGCGATCGAGCGATCCTGGCGGTTGGTCTGCAGAATCGGCAGGTCGATCTGCACCTGCAGCGTGACCATGTCGCCGAAGGCCGAACCACGGCGGCCGTAGGCGAACTCCAGGCTCCAGTCGGGCCGGGTGGACAGGCCTGCGAGCCGCGCATCGGTCTCCGCCATGCGCGCCTGCGCCTCGGCGACCGCCACTTCGGGATGTTCATGCAGGCCATCGCTTGCGACCGTGACGCTGAACGTGGGTGCATCAGTCGGCAAGGGCGCGTCGGCCAGCTCCCCGATCCAGCGCGTGAGCGCCGCGCGCGCAGCGCGCGTATCGCCGTCGAGTTGCCGCGCCCGGTCATCGAGCAGGGCCAGCGCGACGCGGGCCTGCGCGACGTCCGCCGTCGTCGCCCGGTTGTTGCGCAGCGCGATCGCCAGCGCCTCGACTTCGATGCGCGCTTCGCGTTGCTGCGCCTCGACCAGCGCCCGCGCGCGCTGCGCGGCCCAGGCGTCCAGCCATGCCAGTCCGGCGTCGCGGCGAATCTGCCGGCGCAGTGCTTCCAGTTCGTGCTGGCCGGACTCTCCGGCCAACGCCTTCAACTCGCCCTGCAGCGTGCGCTTGGAGGCCCTGGGGAACTCCTGCATCAGGCCGACCATCGTCATCGTCATCGCCTCGGCGCCGAGCGACAGCGCGTCGGCGCCGCTGACCGGCACGTTGACCAGCCCGAGCCTCAGCTTCGGGTCGGGCAGCTGGCGGGCGGCGACGGACGCCTCCTGCGCGGCGGCGATTCCGGCGCGCTGCGCGGCGAGCCGCGGTTGATCCACTTCGGCGAAGCGCTGGGCGGCGCGCAACGACAGCGCCTGCGCCCAGGCGCTGCCGACGGCGATGCTGAGTGCGAGCGCGCCGAGCGCGCGCTGCGCATACGAGACAGAAAACATGTGAGCCTCCGGAAGACGACGACACAAGACCGCGGCGGTGCCGCGGCCTGGCTACGGTCTTCCAGGGGCTATAACAGGAACGTGCAGAAACGGATCGGCGGCGCCGGGCCGCTTGCCGGAAGCGGTGCGCTGCGCACCGGTCCGGCGATTGCGACGGACTGCAGCACGGGGAGCGTGAGCACTGCCACCGACGGCGGCGCCGGGATGGCGACAACCGGCGAGGCGCTGTTCTGGCTGTCCGCGGAACATTGGGCGACGCAGCTCGCCGGGCTTTTGACCTGCTGCTCGCAATCCGACATTGCCGACATAGCGACCGCTTTCGCGGCCGACGCCTGGGCATGAACGCAGGCCTCGGCAGCGTACACCGCCTGCGCAAATACCAGCGCAGCCGCGGTCACACCCGCCACCAGCTTGTATTTAGCCGCCCCGAACATGAACACCTGTGTACGTCGCTCCGATTTCCCGCGCCCGCAGATTCTAATTCGAACCCCGCCTCCCGTCACGATTCTCTGGCCTGGGACCTTGAGGCGTGCGTTCAGACTGGCCCCGGGGCGCAAACCCTGCATTGATCTGGATCAGTCAAGGTTAACGGCGCGCCGCCCGGTTACCCGGCGGAGGGCGCACCGGATAGACGCATGAGCTTGTCCACGGTCAGGACAAACGGGTCGCCGCCGGTTTCGGCGACACGCCCGGTAATGTCGGCCGTCGCACCAGCAGGGGCGGCAATCAGCGCTTGCCAGTGAGCACTGCCAGGGCCACCAGGCTGCAGCCGGAACGTCGTTCCCGGCGCGATGGCGAGTTCCAGCTTGCCGTCCCTTGACACAAGTTTTCCGGCTGCACGAACGTAGCCATCCATTGGCGTGAAACCGCCATCGAGTATTCGGCGACGGATCTCCTGCAGGGTTACCCGGTTGCCCGGCGCCAGGATTAGCCGGACTTTGCCCTCGTTCAGGCGCACGTTGACGGTGACCACTCCCTGAAGTCGGTTCAGACTTTTCTCGACGCTGTACGCGCAGGGCGCGCAGTCCATGCCGAACACCGTCTGTTCGACTTCCAGCAGGCCGTCCGCAGTGGCAGGCGCCGACAGCACGGCGGCGATGAGAGCGCCCGCGGCGGATGTCAGGCGGGGTTTGGAAGGTCGAGAGGTCCAGTTCACGGTAAAGCCCTCCGTCGATGCGTTCGTCAGAACCAGTAGGTGAGAACGAACTTGGCGCGAAATCGTTCCTCCGGCTGCGCGCCATTGAGTCTCTGCCTGACCGGAAAGAGCACCCCGCCGGAGATTCCCCATTTTCCGTACAGTCCAAGCAACGAAGGACCGACGAGAAGTTTTTCTCCACCGCTGTCGGGATTCTCTGAGCCCGAAATCTGATCGCGCTGCGCACGCTCGCCCAGCGCTTCGATGAAGATTCTCCAGTCCGGGTTCGGATAGTCCCGCCGGAAAAACGGCGGACGATAACCCAGCACCGCGCTTACATAGCCAAGATCTCCCAGGCGGTCGGCGCCGTCCGCGAAATAGCGCTGCAGGCCGCCGCCCAGCCACCAGTAAACACTGCGCGAGGCGTAACCCGTAACCAGTCCGAGGTGCACCGACGGGCCCACCTTGACTCCGGCGCGGCGTTGCTCGGTCGGCGTGGCGGCGCCCAGGATCAGCGTGGTTTCGTAGCGGGTGCCGACTGCGGGTGCCACGCGGTGCGCCCGCCAGAACAATGAGGCCTCGATGTCGCCGAACGAGCCCATCATGGCGCCCAGTCTGGTTCGTGGCGCCCGGGTCAACGCGTCGCCGCCACGCCCGAGCGGAACGCTCAGGTTTGCCTGCACGTCTCCCGTGACCCCGTAGCCGATCGTTTCGCGCGCCATGTAGCGAGTACCCTCTGCTGTCGTAATCTGCATCACTGCGGTGTCGCTGCTCCACTGTCCCTTGCCGAGTGTCGGGGTCGCGAGTCCGAACACAGGCCCATGCCCTTCCGCGTGCGCGGCGCCCGAAAGCACCGCTGCCGCGACAAGAGCTGCCGAGTGAATTGCCCATGTGCATGTCTGCCATGGAGTCATGGCCGGTTCTCGTGCTAGACGTCGAGCCAGATGCGGATCGGCAGCAGCAAATACGCCGCAGAGAAACCAATGCCCCAGATCGTGGCGGCGGCCCAGAAAACCCGCGTGTTCAGTTTGCGCAGCCGGGCGCACAATGCCGCCTGATCCGGGTCGGCAGGGCACAGACGCCGTTCACGGTACACGATCCAACCTGCGGAAACGACCAGCAACCCTGACAGGAGAAAAAACCAGGCCTTGTATTGGGCCAGCGTAACGAAAATGGGCATCGCGCTGGTCACTGCGGCGACGGTTGCGCCCAATCCGACCGTAACGAGAAGTACCGGCAGGGCGCAGCAAATCAGCGTGCCGGAGGAAAGCAGCAGCGCTAATGTGCCCAGCCGCCGGTCCCTGCGCATGGTCGCAATGTCCGCCACGTTGTTCATGCCGGTCGAGTGCTGAAACTATTTAGGGGACTGAGGCAGTCTAAACTCTGGACTCTGCTCCAGAGTCAAGTTTCACGCCTGGACCGTGATCGCTGGTTGACTGACGTCCGGGCATCACGCGTCGAGGGTTCGTATGCAGAAACTTACGGTAGGGAGGGTTGCCAGAGCCGCAGGCGTGTCGATCGATACCGTTCGATTCTATGAGCGGCTCGGGCTCATTGCGGCGAGCACGCGCACCGAGGGCGGATTCAGGGTGTTCGACTCGACCGCCGTCGAGCGCATTCACTTTGTTCGGCAGGCAAAGGCGCTGGGGTTCACCCTGAAGGAAGTCGCTGAGTTGCTGTCGCTCAGCGAAATGCCTGATGCGAGTTGCGCCGACGTCCGGCGGCGGACGGAAGCCAAGCTGGTCGAAATCGACGGGCGCATCGCCCGACTTCAGCGCATACGACAGGCGCTTTCAGCGTTGTCGCGTGCCTGCCCGGCGAAGGGCCCGGTGTCTACCTGCACGATTCTGGACGCTCTGCATACCGAGCGGTTGCAGTGAAGCGTTATCTGGCCGGCTTGCAGCTGCCGGCAGCACTACCTCAGGAAGTACGGCTCTTCGATTTATCTTGCTGCTCGATACCCAGCACCTGTCCGCGCGCGAGCCAAAGTATGCACGGCGGCAGCAGCAGCCACTGCAGCAAGGGCAGCAATCCGGTGCCCAGCCAGGGCAGGGTCGGCATCTTGCCCGCGTACTGCCAGCGGTCGAGCATCCCGGTGGCGAGTGCCTCGAACACCACGGTAACCAGTACGCCGATTGCCAGGAACACAGCCAACTGCATGCCTGTCGGGGCCAGCAGCCAGAATCGGGCGCGGCTGATCGCCGCAACCGTCCAGAAGGCGAACAGGGCGATGGCCACATCGCCGAGCGTGGCCCGCGTGCAGATGATGACGCCCTGCCAGTGGCCGCCAGCGCCGATCCCGTCGAAGAAGGGCACCTGCCACATCTCCCACACGAAGTTCAACAGAAATGCGAACAGGGCGATGAACGGCTCCGGCGCCGGACGCTGGGTCGGCATCACGCGGCCGGTGCGGACGCGGCATGCCGCCCGCGCCCCAGCAGGCGCGCGTTGATGGCGACGATGACGGTGCTGGCCGACATGAACACGGCACCGACGGCCGGCGACATGATCAGCCCGGCGCCGGCGGCGACGCCTGCGGCGAGCGGAATGGCCACCGCGTTGTACCCGGTAGCCCAGATCAGGTTCTGCACCATCTTGGAATAGGTCGCGCGGGACAGCCCGATGATGGCGGGGATGTCCAGCGGATTGCTGCGCACCAGCACGATGTCGGCCGATTCGATGGCGACATTGGTCCCGGCGCCGATCGCGATGCCGAGGTCCGACTGCGTCAGCGCCGGTGCGTCGTTGACGCCGTCGCCGACCATGGCGACGGAAAGCCCGCGTGCCTGCACTTCCTTCACCTTGGCCGCCTTCTCGTGCGGCAGCACCTGGGCGAAAAAATCGTCCAGCCCGAGCTCGGCGCTGACGGCGCGGGCGACTTCGCTGTTGTCCCCGGTGATCATCAGGCACTGCAGGCCCATCGCCTTGAGCTGCGCCACGGCTTCGCGCGATTCGGGCCGCACCACGTCGGCCAGGGCGATCGCGCCCAGCGGCTTCGTTCCGCGCAGCACGAACACAACCGTCTTGGCCTGCGAGGCCAGCGCATCGATTCTCTGCGGGTCGTCGACCGACAGTCCATGCTCGCGAAGATACCCGGGCCCGACCACCGCGATGTCCGCGCCGTTCATGCGGGCGACCGCGCCCTGTCCGGTGAGGTTGCGAAAATCGCTTACCCTGGCGGGCGTGATGCCCAGCTCGCGGGCATGTGCGGTGATGCCGAGCGCGATCGGATGCTCGGACTGGCTTTCCAGCGAGGCGGCCACCTCCATTACCTCGCGCTCGGTGCTGCCGGCGAACGCCACGATGTCGGTGACGCCGAAGCGCCCCTCGGTGAGGGTGCCGGTCTTGTCGAACAGCACCGCTTTCAGGTTGCGCGCCCGCTCGAACGCCGCGCGGTCGCGGATCAGCAGCCCGCTGTTCGCCGCCAGGCTGGTGCTGACCGCGACCACCAGCGGCACTGCCAGGCCGAGCGCATGCGGGCAGGCGATGACCATGACGGTCACCATGCGTTCCATCGCGAAGGGCAGGTCCTGTCCAAGCGCAAGCCAGGCAGCGAAGGTGAGCGTGCCGACCCCGAGCGCAATCACGGTCAGCCAGAAGGCGGCGCGATTGGCGATGTCCTGGCTGCGCGAGCGCGACGCCTGCGCTGCCTCCACCAGCCTGATCACCTGCGACAGATAAGTGTCGGCGCCGGTCTTGCGGATTTCCAGGGTGAGTGCGCCTTCGCCGTTGATCGCGCCGCCGATGACCTCGTCACCCGGGCCGCGGGTGACCGGTTTCGACTCGCCGGTCAGCATCGATTCGTTGAGGCTGGAGCGGCCGTCGGTGATCACGCCGTCGGTCGGCACCTTTTCGCCCGGCTTGACCAGCACCCGGTCGCCGGCGCGGATGTCGGACACCGGCACATCCTCGGTGCTGCCGTCGTCGCGCAGTCGGTGCGCCACCGCCGGCAGCAGTTCGGCGAGCGACTTCAGGGCACGCGAAGCGCCCATCACCGAGCGCATCTCGATCCAGTGGCCGACCAGCATGATGTCGATCAGGGTGGCCAGTTCCCAGAAGAACTGCGTGCCGCCCAGGCCGAGCACCACCGCCGCCGAATAAAAGTACGCCGCGCTGATCGCCACCGCGATCAGCGTCATCATGCCCGGCTGACGTTTGGCCAGCTCGGAGAACAGCCCGGCGAGGAACGGCCAGCCGCCGTAGAAGTAGACAACGCTCGACAGGCCGAGCAGCCAGTAGTCGCTGCCCGCAAACGCGGCGGCCTCGAGACCGAACGCGTGCCGCACCATCGGCGACAGCCATAGCACCGGCAGCGTCAGGGCCACCGACACCCAGAAGCGCCGGCGGAAGTCGGCGATCATCGCCTCATGGTCGTGACCGTCATGCGCATGGCTTCGGTGAGCCTGTTGCCGCAAAGCGCCGTTATCCGCCGGGGAGTGCGAATGTATTTCTGATCCGTGCGTTTCCGACTTCATGTGAGTACCTTTGCAACTAGTTCATCGACCGCAAAGGCCGCAATTTGCTGCAAGACCGTGGCCGCGGATGTCAGTTCACACAGAGGCCGAGACATCCCATGTCACAGTGCGGCCACCCGCGGCCGGTTTGTCTACCCGCTTACCCGAAACGACTTGTATCAGTCTGCCTGCTGTCCGTTTGGGAATCGCGGGACAGACCAGACCGCTGCGCGAAATCGACTTGGCGTTCGCGGCATTTGTCGATCTGACTTGTCGGGCGGTAATCCCGCAATATCGTCTGGCTCGTTCGATGAAAATGAAAAACGAAGTCGGCAAATGCCACCCAACGCGCGGCCGGCTACTGCGTGTTCGCGTTTGGCCATTCGACAAGCTTTGGCAGAAAGCGCGTGGTCCGAGATACATATTGCCGATATTGATCGCCGAACGCCGCGATGGCCATACATTCCTCATGCAGCGCTAGCCGCCAGTACATGTAAACAAGGACCGGAAACATCAGTAACGTCAAAACAGTCGGCCACTGCAGCAGAAAGCCGAACATAATGAGTACGAATCCGACGTATTGCGGGTGGCGAATGCGTGCATAGGGGCCGCTGTCCGCCAGCGTGCCAGCGCGCTGCGCCCGGTACAGCACGGGCCAAGCCGCGCCAAGCAACCAGAACCCGCCGCCAATAAAGACAAAGCTCAGAACGTGAAACGGGCCGAAATGGGGATTCGACTGCCAGCCAAACAGCGTCTCCAAAAGATGACCCGCGTCATGGCTCAGCAGATCCACGCCTGGCAGACGGCTTCCGAGCCAGCCGGAGAACAGGTAGATCGTCAGCGGGAAGCCATACATCTCTACGAACAACGCGACGATGAACGCCGAGAATGCGCCGAACGAGCGCCAGTCTCGAACGCTTTTCGGCTTGGAAAAGCTGAACGCAAAGAAGATGAATATCAGGGAGTTGAGCACCACCAACCCCCATAACCCATAGGCCTGCATATGGTCAGTGCCTGCGCTTTGCATCCTGCTCGCCTTGGCCATGATCGTGGCCATGTCCGCGATGCATGAAGACATGCAGCAGCGGACAAGCCAGCAGGATCAAATACGGCAGCCAGCCCAGCGCGTGAGTCCGGTGTTCCAGGATCAGCAAAAGCAGGCCGATCGCCATGAATACCAGAAGGACCCGGTTCGCCGGCGAACGAAACCAGGATGCGCGGTCTGGGATGTGCTGTTGTCGCTCCACGTCGAGACGCTCCGATCGGGTGTCTGCGATGTACCCGCGTCAGCGAGCTTCGAGCTTGCGTTCCATCGCCTCGTGATCGAGCATCTGCTCCATCATCGATTCCATCATGTCCATCCGCCGCTGCATCATCTTGTGGCGCTTCATCATGCCCATCATCATGTGGCCGCCCATCATATCGTCGCCCATCATGTCGCCGCCTTCGGCGCCGTCGCCCTGCGCATGGCCCTGGCCGTCCTGGGCGGAGTCTTTTCGCTTGCCCCTCATGCCCATGCCGCCGCGCATGCCGCGCATCATCTGCATGCCTTCATGCATCGCCTGCATATGCTCTTCGAGCAGACGCTGGCGCTTGGCCGGATCGGACGCCTGCCGCATCTTGTCCATCAGGTCGCGCATCTTTTTCATCTGACGATCCATTTTCATCATCTGACGGCCGCCATCCGCGTCCTCTGTGGCGGCAGCGTCGTCTTCGGGATGGTGCGCGGCGTGCTCATCTTGTGCCGTCGCTGCAACAGGAAAGGAAAGCGCCGTCGCCAGCGCAAGCGTCATTAGTATCAGCTTCATCTAAGTCTCTCTTAACTAGACCGTAGTCAATAACAAGGCCTCAATCCGTTTCCTACGCCGTTTGTCCGGGAGCGCACAAGATAACAGTGATGGGTACTTGGGGAATTGACCAAGATCAATCGCTCGCTACACGTCGAATGTCGATTTATTTCCCGCGATGGCCTCCGAGGTTATCAAGCCGCGTCAAAATGCCCAGCAGCAAACAAGCAACCTACAAAGGCGCGCCTTTTTGTAGGGGCAGATGGCTCGATCAACTCTCCTGAAAACGAGAACAACTGTTTTCGACAGGTCTTGCCGACGGCACACGAACTGACGCAGTTCGAATGCGGGCGTATCGATACTTGCGCCTCTTACTCAAGGCGTCATACCGTGCGCGGAGCCGCCCTTAAAAAGCACATTTGTATGCCGCCCATCATGGTTCGCTTCTGCCATTCCTCGTTGCGGAGAAACTTGCGGAGCACTTGCCCGGAGACCATCTAAGTGGTGGCCGTTTCGTCTTGATCATTGTCATCGTATTTCAGCGCGCGCTTCGAAATTGCTGCGCAGGTTCGAGCCTACTTAGGGTCGCGAATGACATTTCATTGCAGAATGCAGATCAGGGAAGTACGCCCGCTGTACGGGGCGTCCCGGAATGTGAAGCTCGAGCGATGCCGTTTCTGGACTTCCTATTTCGCTCAAGAACCCCGCCAGAACGCTCTTCCCCGAGGGGTGTAGCGCTACGCCACGACTCTTCTGAGGGTACTTCAATCTGATGCGTGCTGTTGTGCCTTCAACTTCGACGGGAGCGCCGTTATGCAAGTACGCCCCCACGAACAACCGAATCTCGCTACGCTCTACGCATAATTCCAACAAATATTGGCCCGCCCGTGTCACGGCTCCGCCGTAGAAACCGTTGCGAGAACCATCTTGATGGGCGAAGCTCGGTGCAGTTGCCGAAAAGCTCCATAGGGCAACCGCAGCTACGACGGTACCGAATGATCGCGTCACGCAATGACTGGCCATCTCATTGCCTACTGCAGCGAGAGAATGCGGGTGATGTGGAAGTCGTCGCCCATCTTCACGAGGTCGAACTCCACTCGGTCGCCTTCCTTCAGTCCCTTGAGCAACGAGGCGTCGCGCGTCTTGAAGGTCATGGTCATGGCCGGCCATTTCAGGCTGGGCATCGGCTCGTGCCGAAGATCGATTTCGCCCGTGGCGGCATCGACCCATTTCACCAGGCCCTTGCCAGTGTGCGCTTCACCCGAGGCCGGCGCGGCGTGATGCTCGCCGTGCTCCGCTTCCGCGGCATGGCTGAACCACGGGCTTGCCAGAGCCAGTAGGCCGGCGAGAACCAGCGCAGTTCTGAGCATTTTCATCTCTGTTCCTTTCGGTTGAGTGTTTCTAGAAAAACATCTACCTGAAACGCGGCCGTTTGGCCGTGCGCTTGCAATATCTCATTCGTGATGGTTGTGGTGGCCGGTTCCGCCTGCCGCAGCCGCGGTTTCCCGCACCGGCGCCGGCGCGCTGCCGTTGAGCTTCCAGGCCACCGTGCCCGGGGGGTGCTGGTACCATAGCTTGCCGGCGCTTAAGGCGACGTAGTCAAGTGGCATGCCGGCCATGATTCCATTAGTCCACTGAACCTGAGAAGTGCGGGACAGGTCTTGCACCCGCCTCAATTTCGTTCTGGGCCGGACCATTCTCCTTGATGTCCGCTATCAGCCACTCCATTTCCTTGATTTCCCGACGTTGCGCTGAAATGATTGCATCCGCGAGGGCGCGGACTCTGGGATCGGCAATTTGTGCGCGTTCGCTCGTTAGAATCGCGATCGAATGATGCGGAATCATTCCTTCCATGTAGTCCACCTCATCGATGGTCGCTTGGCTGCGCACCAGCCAAATTGCTGAGAAAAAGAGTGCCAAGGCCAAAAGGTAAATGGCAATGTTCATCCCCTTATTCCCGTAGTGACGCGCCATAAACGTCAGCATGATCGCCATCATTGAAGAGCCCATAAGCAGCGTCATGAAAAGACGCGTTTCGCTGAACCATGCATGACCGAGAATCTTCTCGGAATTGAGGTACGTCAGGAAGAACATGGCAAGTGTTGACGTGCCAACCATCGATAAGAAAAGCATGTACGGTGCTAACGATCGCTCAGTTTGTTTCATTACGCAGTGGTCCCCTGAAATTGCGTTTCATGGAAGGTGGCCGATTTTGCGAGCCAATCGATTGGTTGATCCTTCTGGCACGGACAGCTCATTTGGCTTGAATGAGCTTCTTTCTCGCGTCCAAGTGCGTCTGCGACTACGTTGTCAGTCCCTTCGAAGGCGTTGTATGGCGTTGCCGCTCTACAGGGGACGACTCTGCGGCGCGGATCGGCAAAGAGCATTGTGCAGCTTGAAGTGGCATAAGTTGAATGCGCCAAACTTGCCGGCCTAGCGTCGAACGTTGATGGACGCTTTCATTCCTGCCTCATAGTGGCCGGGAACATGGCAGGCGATCTGGAAACGTCCCGCCTTGCTGAAGGTCCAGATCAACTCGCGCGTCTTCCCCGGATCGACGACGATCACATTCGGATCGTCGTGCTTCATTTCCGGCATCTGTTTCATCATCTCTGCGTGTGCCCGCTGCTCCTCCAGCGTGCCGAGGCCGAACTCATGGGCGAGCTGCCCCTTGTTCTGCACCACGAACCGAACCGTCTCGCCTTTTCGCACCGTGATAGAAGACGGCTCGTAGCGCATGGTGTCGAACATCGAGACGGCAACCGTGCGATCGACGTCCGCGGCCTTTCCGGGGCGACCGGCACCGGAAGCATGCGGCGTTTCGCCTTGATGGTCTTGCGCGCCGTGTTGGTGATCATGGTGCGCGCCGTGTCCAGATTCGGCGGCGAGAGCGGCGCCCGCGAAGCCGGCAAAGAAAGCGGCTGCCGCGACGGTGACAAAGCGTTTGAACATGACAGGTACCTCCGATTGTGCCGGCCGCGGCACTGCGCCGCTGCCGGCGGGGTTGAGTTGGATCAGTTCAGGCGGACGATTCGCGTGATGTGATACTCGTCGCCCATTTTCACGATGTCGAATTCCACCCGGTCGCCTTCCTTCAGGCCCTTGAGCAGCGCGGCGTCGTGCGCCTTGAAGGTCATGGTCATCGCCGGCCATTTCAGGCTGGGCATCGGCTCGTGCCGCAGATCGATTTCGCCCGCGGCGGCATCGACCCATTTCACCAGGCCCTTGCCAGTGTGCGTTTCACCGGCGGCCGGCGCGGCGTGGTGCCCGCCATGCTCCGCTTCCGCGGCACGGGCAAACCACGGGCTTGTCAGAGCCAGCAGGCCGGCGAGTACGAGTGCGAATCTGAACGCTTTCATGTCTGTTCCTTTCGGTTGAACGTCACTTGGGTACACATCTGCTTGAAACGCGGCTGCATTGCCGTACGCTTACAGTGAGTCATTCATGGTGGTCGTGATGGCCAGCTCCGCCGCCTGCGGCCGCGGTTTCCCGCACCGGCGGCGGCGCGCTGCCTTCGAGCTTCCAGGCCACGGTGCCCGGCGGGTGCTGGTACCAGCCCGGGTCGCGATAGTCGCCGGGCGCCAGGTCGTCGCGAATCTTCACCACGGTGAACATGCCGCCCATCTCGATCGGGCCGAACGGTCCGTCGCCGGTCATCATCGGCAGCGTGTTCTCTGGCAGCCGCATATGGCCCATCGCGGTATGGGCGGCGTGCTCGGCCATGCCGGTCTCGCCCATCGCCATGTAGCCGGGCACCAGCTTGCGGATGCGCCGTGCGATGTCGTCGTGCGGCACGCCGATCATGTTCGGCACCTCGTGGCCCATGGCATTCATCGTGTGGTGCGACTTGTGGCAATGCAATGCCCAGTCGCCCGGCAGATCGGCGACGAATTCGCCGACGCGGATGTTGCCCACCGGCACCAGCATCGTGGTCTCGCGGTAGCGCGCGGAGGGCGGAATCCAGCCTGAGTCGGTGCCGGTCACCTCGAACGCGGTGCCGTGGATGTGGATCGGATGCTCGTGCATCGACAGGTTGGCGATGCGGATGCGCACCCGTTCTCCGGTGCGCGCGACCAGCGCATCGGTGCCGGGAAACACCCGGCTGTTGAACGACCACATGTTGAAGTCGGTCATCACCGACGGGTCAGGCGTCGCGGTGCCGGCATGCACCGCGAAATTGTGCAGCATGATGCAGTAGTCGCGGTCGATGCGAACGCGCTCCGGCTCGCGCGGATGCACGATGAACATGCCCATCATCCCCATCGCCATCTGCACCATCTCGTCGGCGTGCGGGTGGTACATGAAGCTGCCGTTTTGCCGCAGCGTAAACTCGTACACGTAGGTCTCGCCGGCCGGAATGTGCGGCTGCGTCAGTCCGCCGACGCCGTCCATGCCGTTCGGCAGGAAGATGCCGTGCCAGTGAATCGAGGTGTGCTCGGGCAGGTTGTTGGTGACCAGCAGCCGAACCCGATCGCCTTCAACCGCTTCGATCGTCGGGCCGGGCGAGGAGCCGTTGTAGCCCCAGCAGTTCACCACCATGCCGGGCGCGAATTCGCGCTTCACCGGCTCGGCCACCAGATGAAAGACCTTGACGCCGTTGTCCATCGTCCAGGGCAGGGCCCAGCTGTTGGGGGTGACGACCGGCGTGTAGCGGGCACCGGTCGGGGGTTTCAGCGGCGGCTGGGTGGCGGCGGCGCGGCGCTCGGCGGCGGTGGCCGGCCGGAACACCGCACCGACGGCGCCGCCCGCAAGCAGCGCGGCGCCAGTCTTCAGCAGATTGCGTCGGGACATCATGTCAGTGCTCTCCATGCGAAGGTTCGGAAGCCGCCGGTTCGGAGTCGGGCTGCTCGGGGAGCGGAAGATCGCCTCCGACGGCGTGCTCGAGGTCGGCCCAAGCGATCCAGAAGTCGCGCCAGGCGGCGATGTAGTCGCGCGCGGCGTTGACCTGCGATTGTTTGGCGGTTAGCAGTTCGTACACGCCGACCAGCATGCCGTTGTAGAACTTGAGCGTTTCGTCGACCACCCGGTCGGCGAGCGGCAGCACGGCGCTGCGGTAGTGCTCCACCGCGCCGTGCGCCACCCGGGCGCGCACCGCGGCTTCGCGCACCTCGGCGCGCACCTCGATGGCGCGCTGCGCGTAGTGGGCCTCCGCCTGCTTCACCTCCGATTCGAGCCGCGCGATTCTTCCCTGGCCGCGGTCGAACAGCGGCAGGCCCAGTACGAGTTCCGGCCCGCGCGCGTAGCTGCCGTCCATGTCGCGCTTGACGGTGAAGCCGATGCCGAGCGCGGATAGCCAGCGCGTCTGACGCGTGTAGTCGAGCGCCAGGTTGACGGTTTCGACGCCCTTGCGTTCGGCGGCGAGATCCAGCCGCGACGATACCGCCTGCCGCTCCAGCACCGCGGCATCGGGCAGCGTCGCCGGCACGGCCGGCAGCCGATCCGGCAGGGTCCAGCCGGTGTCATCGCCCCACAGGCCGAGCAGCCGGTTCAGCCGTTCGCGGTCCACCCCGAAGCGCGCTTCGGCGCGCGCGGCATCCAGCGCCGACTGCGCGTGGAAGGATTGCTGAAGCGCCTGCTCGCGCAGGCTGAGATTGCCGGCGCGGTATTGGCGACTGGCCAGCTCGGCGGCGGCTTCGGTGGCGTCGATCACCTGCGTGTACAGCTCGATCGCCTGGCGATCGGCGACCAGCGCGTAGTAGCTGCGCTTGACCTCCGCGATCAGCGTCAGCGCGTGCTGGGCGACCTCCAGGCGGGTGCGCTCCAGTTCATGGCGAGCCAGATTGCGCCGCGCGGCGAGGGTGAATACGCCGAGAAAATCCTGGAACACGGTGTACTCGCGTTCCACGCCCCCATCGCCGTCGAGCAGCGAGAAACCGAAGGACGGATTCTCCAGCAGGCCGGCCTGCACCAGGTCGGCGCGGGCGATGCCGGCGCGCGCCAGCTGCGCGCGCAGCTCGCGATTGTTGACCAGCGCGACGGCGATCGCCTCGTCGCGCTCCAGGCCGTCGGCGAGCAACGTCTGCACACGCGCTTGCACGGCTGCGTCCTCCGGCGTGCCCGTTGCCCACGCGGGCTGGGCGGCGCGCTCGGCAACCTGCTGCGCGATGTCCTGCTGCACACGATCGGTCGACACGGTCGCGCAGGCGCCGAGCAGCAGCGATGCGGCCGCGGCCATCAGTCGAAGCATCCCGCTCATGGCTGCGCCTCCTGATGATCGTGGGGGTGATGACCGCGGTCGTCCTCCATGGTGGCCGGCGGCGCGGTTTCTGCGGGCATGCTGCCGCTGCGATAGCGATCCAGCGCGGTGATCGGCACGCTGGCGCCGGTCGGCGCGCCGGGATCGGCAGGGTGTCGGGCGGGCGGCTGCCAGGCGGTGCCGGCGCAGCCCGATAGCGTCAGGGCGCTCGCCAGCGCGAGCGCAAATACGGTGTTCGTGGACATAAGCTCCTCACGGTGGCGCGGATCGCAGATCCGCGACGGTGAACATCCGGAAACGAGAGCGCGCCTCGGGCGCGCGGTCGCTCAGGCGAGGAGCGGAGGTCGGTTCAGCAGTGCGGGAACGACGCCGGCGATGACCGGCTCGAGGCCGGCGGGCAGGATTGCAGTGCGCGACGGCGAGGCCGGCAACCCGGCCACCGGCAGCGTGGACGCCGCGCTCAGATGGCAGTGCCCGCAATCGTCGCAGGGTTGCAGCGGCGCGAGCGACGAATCATCGGCGTGTGCTGCATGCAGTGCGTGATCGCCCCCGGCGTGGTCGTCGGCGACGGCATGCGACATGTCGTGGCCGACATGCAGCGTCTGCGCGCCGGCGTCCAGGCTGTGCTTGCAGAACGGCATGACGATCGCGGCCACGCCCTGCAGCGGCAGCCACAGCGACATCAGCAGCACGATCAGTGTTCTCCAGCGAAGCATGCGCACAGTATAAACCCGCGTTGGACTCTGGTCAGACGCGGCCGGGGTGCTTAGGTTCCCGGCCCTGCGGCTCGCAGTCTACCGAAACCGGCCGCGCGGCGCGGCGCGACGACCCGCCGACAGTTTTGCCGGCGGTCGGGACGGTTCTGCCAGGCCATCGAGAATCGGACAGTCCGGCCGGTCGTCGCCGTGGCAGCGCTGCGCCAGCAGTTCCAGGCTGCGCTTCATCTCGAGCATTTCCTCGATCCGCGTCGCCAGTTCGGCGGCATGCATCAGCGCCAGGCGTTTGACCTCGCTGCTCGATCGGCGGCGGTTCTGCCACAGACCGAGCAGCGTACCGATTTCGGACATGCCGAAGCCGAGATCGCGCGCGCGCCGGATGAAGCGCAGGCTGTGCACTTCGGCCGGCGTGTACTGCCGGTAACCGGAACCGCTGCGGCGCACGCCCGGCAGCAGGCCGAGCGCTTCGTAATGCCGGATCATCTTCACCGAAACGCCGGAGGCGCTTGCCGCTTCGCCTATCGTGTAGTGCCGCTGCGGTTCCACCGTCGCCTCCTAGTGATGGGCGTGCACCAGCGCATGGCCGCGCCCGCGCGCGAGCAGCCAGCGGTTGACCGGATACGCGGCGATGCCGGCTACCAGCAGCGCGAACCCGAGGCTGCCCCAGAACAGCGCCGAGTCCAGCGGCGCGCTCATCGCGCCGGGAATCGCCAGCATGATGGCATTGTCGACGATCTCCATGGTGGTGATCGACGCGGTATCCGCCGCCAGCGCCAGGGTGAGCGCGCGCCGGACCGGGAGGCCGGCGCGCAGCAGCGGCACCGTGGTGAACAGGTAGCCGCGGGCAAACGCCACCGCCACCGCGAGCGCGAGCGTGACGGCGGTACCCAGGCCGAGCGCATTGCCGAGCACCATGCCGAGAATTTCGCCGATGCTACAACCCGTCAAACAGTGAACGGTGGCCGACAGCGCCAACCGGTTGAGCGAGCCGGCCTGCCCGTGGGATTCGCCCGGCCGCTGTTCGTGCCGTTCGTGGGCGCCGGCTGAATGGTCGTGATGCATCTGCAAGTCGTTGAGATTCATGACCCTGTCCTCCGTGGGTTGAGATCGAGCCCGCAGTCTCGGGCTTCCCACGATGGGAAGGTCAAGCGGATTTTTTGCGGCCGCGATGCAGCGCCGCCGCTCAGAGCGCTGCCTCGATGCGCTCGCTCAGTGTGCGCAGCACCTTGATGCGCGCGTGATGCTTGTCGTCGGCCTCGACCACGGTCCAGGGTGCGTGATCGGTCGAGGTGCGCCCGATCATGTCGGCGGCGGCACGCTGGTAGGCGTTCCAGCGGCGGCGATTGCGCCAGTCGTCGTCGGTGAGCTTGTGGCGCTTGAAGCTGACCTGCTCGCGCGCCTTGAAGCGACGCAACTGCTCCTCCGGGCTGATCGCCAGCCAGAACTTCGCCAGTACGATGCCGGCTTCGCTGAGCTCTTCCTCGAAATCGTTGATCTCGCCGTACGCCCGCATCCAGTCCGACCGGCTGCAGTACCCCTCGACCCGCTCGACCAGCACCCGCCCGTACCAGGAGCGGTCGAACAGCGTGAAGCGCCCGGCGCGCGGAATACGGCGCCAGAATCGCCAGAGATAGGGTTGGGCGAGTTCCTCGTCGGTCGGCGCAGACACCGGCACCACCTGGTAGAAGCGCGCGTCCAGCGCCCGGGTCACGCGGCGGATCGCGCCGCCTTTGCCGGCGGCGTCCAGGCCCTCGAACACCGCCACCACGCCGCGGCCGCGAAAGCGCTTGTCGCGCGACAGGCGATTCAGCCGGCCCTGTTCCTTCGGCAGCAGCTTGTCGTAGCGCCGCTTGTCGAGATCGACGCGGGGGCCTGTCTCGGCCAGCCGTTTCTTGCCGTCGTCGCGCATCGGGGGCGCGGAGCGCCGGGCCGGCGCCGGCTCGCTGGCGCCGATGCGCGCGCGCATTGCTTCGAGCAGCGTGCGGCCCACGGCGAGAGCGCGGTAATTGGCATCGGTGCCGTCGACGAGATACCAGGGCGCGGCCGCGGTGCTGGTCGCCCGCAGCATGCCTTCGGCGGCTCTGATCAGACGCTTGTAGCGCGCGTGCTGGGCCCAGTCCTCGGCGGTAACGCGCCAGCGGGTGTGCGGGTCGCTTTCCAGTTGCTTGAAAGCCCGGCGCTGCCCTTTGCGCGACAGGTGCAGCCACAGCTTGAGCAGCAGGGCGCCCTCATCGGCAAGCATGCGTTCGAAGCGCACAATACCCTCTATCCTGCGCTCGAAATCGGTTTTGCCCAGATCGCCGCTCACCCGGTCGTGCATCGGCCCGGCGTACCAGGAGCCGAGATAGATGCCGAGGCGGCCCTTGGGTGGCAGCGTGCGCCAGTAGCGTGCCATGCGTGGATGCGCGAGGTCCTCGCCGGCGGGCAGGCCGAAGGCGTGGGTGTGGATGTGGCGCGGGTCCATCCACTCGTTCAGCAGAGTAAGGATTTCGCCCTTGCCGGCGCCCTCGACGCCGGCAATTACCAGAATGACCGGAAAGCGCGCCTGCTCCAGCACTGCGTACTGCGTTTCCAGCAGCGCGGTTCGCAGGCCGGGCAGGCTCTGCCCGTAGGTTTCGTCGTCGATGCGGTGGCCGGTTTCAGCGGTGTCGAACATCAGGGCGCAAGCTCGGTGAGGGATCAGAGCATTTCCGGTGACACTACCGCGCGCAGCACGATCTGGGATTCCGTGTGGCGCACGCGATGAGTGAGCCACCAGATCGAACCCTTGCGTACGCTCCATGGCAGTTCCTGCCCCGACAGCAGCATCGCGGCGGTTTCGCCGAGCGTCGGCTGGTGGCCGACCAGCACCACGGTGTCACCGGCGTCCGGCCACCCGGCCGCCGCCAGCACCGATGTGTAGCCAGCACCCGGGGCGATCTCGCGCACGATCTCGAACTCTTCCGACAGGGCGAGTGCCGTCTGGCGACAACGCGTCGCCGGGCTCGACAGCAGCCGCCAGTGCTTTGGCAAACGCGGCTTGAGCCACAGTGCCATCGCGTCGGCTTGCTTGCTGCCCTTGTCGGTGAGCCTGCGGTCGAGATCGGGTGCGCCGTCTTCGGCCTCCGCATGTCTCCACAAAATCAGGTGCATCGAACGTCCTCCGCTGCCGACCGTTACCAGAATGCCTTTGCCTTGCGGGCACGCTTCCAGGCGGCATCGAAGCGCGCGAGCGTGGCATGTGCGTCGCCGGCAAAAAAACCTCTCAGGTACGAGACCACCTCCTGTGCGCCCGGTTCGCGCAGCTTCGGCGCAAGTTCATCCAGCCTTTGCTGCGCGGCGGCATCGTCGTTCAGGCGGCCTAGCACGGCCTGCAGTGTCTCCAGTCGCTTGAGAAACGCCGCCGCAGGCTTCCGGCTGTATAGCGCCGAAAGGAACTCGCAGCAGTAGCGCAATTTCTTGACCTGGATGCGCAGCGCATGCAAGTGGGCCGCGTTGCCGCGGTCGGCGTGCCGACCGCGCTTGCGCATCTTTTTTGCGCGCGCCGTGAGCACTGTATCGGCAAACGACTTCAGCGGCAGCGCCGCGGCCTCGGCGCAGGATTGCGCACGCTGCGCCTGCCAGGACATGACCGCGAGCGCCCGCGCAAAGCGCAGCACCGCAAGCGAATAGCTGCTTGAGGCAAGCAGCGCGCGCGCCTCGCGACGTGCGCGACCGCGCAGGGCTGACGTCCGCCGGCGCAGGCCCTGCGCGGCGTCGGCCGGCAATCCCGCCAGCGCGGGCGGCAGGACTTCGGCCGCGAACACATCCCAGTCCCGCGCCGTGCCAAGCGCGCCGGCAATGTCGCGCAGGCGCGTAAGGTGCTCGGACAGCGCCGACTTTGGCACTGCATCGGCGAACACGTTGAACGCCGAGCGCAGGCGGCGAATGGCAACGCGCGCTTGATGCACATATTCCGGATCGCTGCGCTCCAGCACGCCGGTCTCGTTGGCCTGCAACTGCTGCAGGCAAGCCCCGGCGATCGTCTGAAAGGCAGCGTCGACGCTCATCTCCGGATACAGCGCTACGGCCGCGGCTTTCACCGGCTGTATGCCCTGGCCGGCGGCCAGGCGGTAGCCGCGCTCGGCCTTGGATACATTGTCCAGGCGCAGCGGCAGGGCGTGCATCAGCGCCTCGGCCAGGTCGAACAAGGCATCCGGCTCGCCCTGCTTCAGTTCGAGCTCGACTTCGCACAGCGTGTCGCGCCGGCGTCCGCTAACGACCGCGCCCCGGTCGACGCTCACCTCAATGATTGTTCCGGGTGCAGGCTCAACCACACTCGAGGTGCGTGAAAAATCGGTCACGAACACGACGGTAATGGCGCGCCGGATCGCATCGTCTTCGATCAGATCGCCGGCGCCGGCCTCGATCATGGCGGTGAAGCTCACCAGCTGGGCGGCGACCGGCGTCTCGTGCTCCTGGCGGCTGTGCAGCCCGCCGACGGCGCCGCCGCCGCGTTTCAGGGTCTGTATCCACTGCTCGCCCTGTCGGCGCAGGCGCAGCGCCGCACCGTGGCGACGAAGATGCTGATCCGGCGTGTCGTAGTACGCCGAATACAGATGCTGCCCAACCGGCGACGCGTGCGGCAGCGTCGCCAGTGCGGGGCACTGCCAGAAGGCGTGCACCGCTTGGGGGGGAAGCTTCAGCTTGAGTTAGATTTCCTGGGGCAATCGGCGGTCCGGTAATTCGAGTTATACGCGAGGTATACCGGCCCGCGCGAGCTGGTCTTCGCGCCCAGTAACTCGAGCAGACTGCCTTGCGCCGATACCGGCTTGCCGCGGCTTGGCCGAACCGGATGATACTGGCCGTTGCTGTCCATCTCCCAGGCCTGCGCGGTATCGGCCAGCGCGGCGCGCAGCCCTTCGTCGACAATTCGCTTCTTGAGCCTTGAATCGAGTACCGGGAAGCACACCTCGATTCGGCGGAAGAAATTGCGGTCCATCCAGTCGGCGCTGGACAGGTAGATCGAATCCGCCGCCACAAAGTAGAAGACCCGGTGATGTTCGAGGAAGCGGCCGATGATCGAGCGCACCCTGATGTTGTCGGAAACACCAGGAATGCCAGGCCGCAGCGCGCAGACCCCGCGCACGATGAGGTCGATCGGCACCCCCGCCTTCGACGCCTCGTACAGCGCAGCAATGATCTCCGGTTCGAGCAGGGCATTCATCTTGGCCATGATGCCGGCCGGTCGCCCTTCGCGCGCCGCCGCGAT
>ERZ869936.1118-NODE-1118-length-20660-cov-6.421306_pt1 | contig 20660 bp, 18 predicted proteins | sample MGYA00520876_ERZ869936 | MGnify/ENA primary metagenome ERZ869936 (study PRJEB32218, sample SAMN09650985) | biofilter metagenome | isolation source: enrty point of leading RO module | place: Saudi Arabia: Thuwal, RO plant located on Red Sea | collected 2016-02-17 ...
ATCTCGCAGATCTCGTCCCAGTGGGTGTAGAGGAAGTTTTCCTGGCCATGGTGGATCGACCACTTGGCCATGATCGAGCCGCCGCGGGAGACGATGCCGGTCATCCGCTTGGCGGTGTGCGGCACGAAGCGCAGCAGCACGCCGGCGTGGATGGTGAAGTAATCGACGCCCTGCTCGGCCTGCTCGATGAGCGTGTCGCGGTAGAGTTCCCAGGTCAGGTCCTCGATGCGGCCGTTGACTTTTTCCAGCGCCTGATAGATGGGCACGGTGCCGATCGGGACCGGCGAGTTGCGCAGGATCCACTCGCGGGTGGCGTGGATGTTCTTGCCGGTGGAGAGGTCCATCACGGTGTCGGCGCCCCACTTGGTGGCCCAGCGCATCTTCTCGACCTCCTCGTCGATGGTCGAGGCGACCGCCGAGTTGCCGATGTTGGCGTTGATCTTCACCAGGAAGTTGCGGCCGATGATCATCGGCTCGTTTTCCGGGTGGTTGATGTTGGCGGGGATGATGGCACGGCCGCGGGCGACCTCGTCGCGGACGAACTCGGGCGTGATGACCGGCGGGACCTGAGCGCCCCAGCTCTGGCCGGGGTGCTGATGGTTCATCGCATTGCGCGGGACCTGGGTGTGGGGGTCGATTTCCGAGGGGCGCGGCATGTTGTAGCCCTCGGGAGTCGAGCAGAGTTGCGCCATGCGCTCGCGAGCTTCGGGCGGGGCGTCGTCGGGGTTCGGGTAGCGGTCGCAGATGGTCTGGTATTCCTCCCGGCGGCCGAGGTTTTCGCGGATCGCGACGAACTCCATTTCGGGCGTGATGACGCCTTGGCGGGCGTAGTGGAGCTGGGTGACGGGGTGACCGGCGGACGCGCGGAGCGGCTTGCGTTTCAGACCGGGGTATTCCTTCAGCTTGTTCTTCGCCGCCTTGTTCTCGTTGTATTTCTCGGCGTGGGCGTCGGAAAGGTAGCCGTTGTCCTCCGGCTTCACGTTGCGGCCCTCGTATTCCTCGACGTCGCCGCGGGCGAGGATCCAGTCGGCGCGCAGGGCGGGCAGGCCCTGGGTCACGTCGCCCTCGAAACAGGGATCGCCCCACGGGCCGGAGCAGTCGTAAACGCGCACCGGCTCGTTGGGCCGTTTGGTGCCGTCGGGGAGTTCGGTGTCGGCGAGACGGATCTCACGCATCGGCACGCGGACGTCGTCGTGGAGGATGCCGTTCACATAGACCCGCGACGAGTTGGGGAAGATGGTCGGGTCGGCCTCGATGGCGGCGAGTTCCTCCGAGTTGTCGATGTCCTCGACGAAGTTGCCGGTGTAGTCGGAGCGCTGGTGGGCGGTGTCCGGGGAGAGGGTGTCGTGCGGATTCATGGTGGCGTGGAGTTGGGAAACGAGAAAGGCCGCGCGGAAGGCGCGGCCGGGGAAGAAACAAGGGCGACTTCCTACGGCGGCACAACCCGCGTCAGGTTCGGAGGGTCTTTCCCGCGCGTCGGAAAATCTCGGCCCTGCGATCGGCGGGCTCCCCTGTCGTGTTCGACCAAGATGAAGGCAGCGGCCGTGAAGTCAAGATGCGGCGCCGAGCGCCTCGATTTCGGACCGGGCGATCTTGATGAAAACGTCGTCGAGATCCCGTCCGGAAAACCTCTCGGTGAGTTCCTTGGCGGTACCTTCGGCGAGGATCCTGCCCTCGTGGAGGAACAGGACCCGGTCGCAGACCTCCTCGATGTCTCGCATGTTGTGGGAGGTGTAGAGGATCGCCGGATGCCGCTCGCGCTGCACCCGGCGGACCAGCTTGCGGACCTTGTCGGCGATGTCGGGGTCCAGCGAGGCGGTCGGCTCGTCGAGGAGGAGGAGGTCCGGATCGTTGAGCAGGGCCTTGGCGAGATTGACGCGCGTGCTTTCCCCGGCCGAGAGCTGGCCGGTCACCTTGTTGGCCAGTTGCGGGATCTCCAGCAACTCGATGAGTTCGGCGACCTTTTCCCTCGGCCGCTTCACCTCATAGAGGCTGGCGAAGACCTCGAGGTTGTGATGGACCTTCAGGTTGCCGGGCAGGGTGGCGTAGGTGGTGCAGAAGTTGGTGCGCTTGAGGATCTCGATGCGGTGATGGGCGAGCTCCAGGCCGAAGGCGCGGATGGAGCCCTCGGTCGGCGTAATGAGGCCGAGAACCATGTTCATCAGCGTCGTCTTGCCCGCCCCGTTGACACCCAGCAAGCCGACGGTTTCGCCCGCGGCGACATCGAGTGAGACACCATCGACGGCCGTGAAGCTGCCAAAGCGCTTGGTGATGCCTTCGATGGTGAGAATGGCCACGCGGGAAGAACACCACCGGGATACACCAGTGGTCGAGTCCGAAGCCGGGGCGGAAGGATGCCGTCGGGATGCGCGTAGGGACGGTATCATGAAACTCGCCGCGTCGTTCCTCTCGCTGTCGTTCGTCCTCGCTTCCACCTCCGGGCTGTCGGCGGGCGAGAAGCTCAAGGCCCTGATCGTCGATGGTCAGAACAACCACGCGGTGTGGCCGAAGTCGACGATCATGATGCGCGAGTATCTGGAGAAGACCGGGCTGTTCGAAGTCGAGATCGCGCGCACGGCGTCGATCTGGAAATGGGAGCGCGAGGAGGCGTGGTTGCCGATGGCGGGGGTGGGGGAGAAGAAGCGGCTGAAGAAGCCCGAGCCCGATCCCGATTTCGCGCCGGATTTCCCGAAGTACGACGTGGTCGTGAGCAACTTCGGTTTCAACGCCGCGACCTGGCCGGAAGCAACCGAGGCCGCCTTCGAGAAGTACATGAAGGAAGGCGGCGGACTGGTGGTCGTCCATGCGGCGGACAACAGCTGGGGTGACTGGCCGGAGTTCAACAGGATGATCGGTCTCGGCGGATGGGGCGGACGCAACGAGAAGTCGGGGCCCTACGTCTATGTCAATGCGGAGGGCGAAGTGGTGCGGGACGACTCGCCGGGCCGGTGCGGCACGCATGGCCCGCAAAGCGAGTTCCTCGTCACGATGCGCGACCTGGGCCATCCGATCACCAGGGGCCTGCCGGATTTCTGGATGCACGGAAAGGACGAGTGCTACTCGCGGCTGCGGGGGCCGGCCGAGAACATGACGATCCTGGCCACGGCCGCCGACCCGCCGGCGCTGCTCAAGGAGGGACGCCACGAGCCGATGCTGATGGTGATCGACTACCATCAGGGGCGCGTCTTCCACACGACCCTGGGTCACGACACGCCGGCGCTCGAGTGTGTCGGCTTCATCGTCACATTCCAGCGCGGCACCGAGTGGGCCGCCACCGGAAAGGTGACGCAGAAAGTCCCCGATGACTTCCCCGGCAAGGATGAGGCGGCAGCGAGGACGTTTCCCCTGAAGCCGGGCGAATAGCGACGCGGTCTTTTCCTCAACGCACCTCGATCACCGCCTTGATCGCGCCGGTGGCGGGGTCGGTGAAGTCGGCGAAGCGCTGCGGCACGTCGTCGAAGGCGACGCGATGGGTGATCCACTTGTCGGTATCGACCTCGCCCTGGCGGATCAGGTCGATGATCGCGACGAATTCATGCGGCACCGCGTTTCGCGAGGCGAGCAGCGTCAGCTCGCGTCGGTGGAACACCGGGGCGTGGGGGAACTGCAGGTCGGTGGTGGTGATGCCGACGTAGACGACCCGCCCGGTGAAGGCGGCGTATTCGAAGCAGGTCGACATCGACTTCGGGCTGCCGGTCGCGTCGATGACGACATCGGCGAGGTGGCCGCCGGTGAGACCCTCGAGGAGCGGCAGGGGGGATTCCTCGGGGTTGAAAAGGATGCCCTGGTTCAGTCCGAGGTTCTCGGAGCAGAAGTCGAGACGGCCGCGGACCATGTCCATGACGATCACGTTCACGCCGTCCATCAGCTTGAGGAACTCGAGCGCGGCGAGGCCGATCGGACCGGCGCCGATGACGAGCACCGTCTCGCCCGGCTGCGGGTTGCCGCGCTGGACCGCGTGATAGCCGATGGCCAGGGTCTCGACGAGCGCGAGCTGGTCGTAGGAAAGGTCGTTGCCCGGGTGCAGCTTGACGGCCGGCACGTTGTAGGTGCCCTGGCGCAGGCCGCCATTCATGTGGACGCCGATGACCTGCACGCCGGGGCAGCAGTTGCTGTGGCCGGCCTTCGAGGTGCGGGTTTCCGGGTCGTTGAAATACGGCTCGAGCGAGCACTTGTCGCCGGGCTTCACATTGGTGACGCCTTCGCCGACGGCGATGACTTCGATGCCGAGCTCGTGACCCGGCACGCGCGGATAGGCGAAGAACGGGAACTTGCCGAGGTAGCACGACAGGTCGGTGCCGCAGATGCCCATGCGGTGGGTGCGGACCGTCGCCTCGCCCGGGCCCGGTGCGGGCGCGTCGGGCAGGTCGATGACGGTGATGGTTTTCGGTTCGGTGAATTCGATGGCGTTCATGTCGTGGATCGGAAAGGCGGATGTGGCATGACCGTCCCGGTCATGAAGGGTGAGGGGTTTGGGCGAAAGGTAGGCTCGGTTCTCGCGGATGAGGGAAGGCGGAGCTTCGCGGAAAAAAGGGAGGGCCGGATGGCGGGCTGGCTCCTTTCATGACCGGGACGGTCATGCCACAGGCAGGCCCGGCATACTTAGTTGTTTTCGGGCAGTCCGGAGTCGTGGCCGATGTTCTTCACCGGCTCGAAAATCGCGAGGACCTCGTCGAGAAGCTCGCGGTCGACGGGGTCGGCGAGCCATTCGGCCCACTTGCGCACGTTGGCGGGATTGGCCGAGCCGGCGATGCAGGTGGCGAGGTCCGGGTGCTCGCAGGAGAACTGGAGCGCGAGCTTGGCGATGTCGGTGCCGCGTTCATCGCAGAGCTTGCTCGCCTCGCGGGCCGCCTGCTTGACCTCCTCGGGTTCCATCACCCAGTCGGGCGCGCCGGTGCGGGTCAGTAGCCGCGCCGAGAACGGCCCGGCATTCATCACGCCGAGGCCCTTGGCCTTGAGCCGTGGCAGGAGGTCGTCGACCAGCGTCGTGTTCTGGAGCGTGTAGCGATTGTAGCAGAGGATGCAGTCGATCAGGTCCTCGACATGGTCGAGCACGGTGTGGAAGGTCTTCAGCGGATAGCAGGAAAAACCGACGGCCCTGACCTTGCCCTGTTCCTTCGCCTTGAGCACGGCGGGCACCGTTTCCTCCCAGACCTGCGGCAGCGGGACGAACTCGACGTCGTGCAGCAGCAGGATGTCGAGGTGGTCGGTGCCGAGGCGGTGCAGCGAGGTGTGGATCGATTCCTCGACGCGCTTGGCGGAGAAGTCGAAGTGCCGGTCGGTGTAGCGGCCGAGCTTGGTGCAGAGCTGGTAGGAATCGCGCGGCACGTCGCGCAGCGCGACGCCGAGCAGCACCTCCGACATGCCGCGGCCGTAGAAGGGCGAGGTGTCGATCAGGTTGATGCCGAGATCGAGGGCGGTGTGGACCGCTTGGAGGGCCTCGTCGAGGCGGACCTGGCGGAATTCCTGGCCCAGCGACGAGGCGCCGAAGCCAAGGACGGGAAGGTCGAGACCGGTGTTTCCGAGAGGACGTTTCTTCATGGGATGAGTGACTTGATGGATTCGATGGTTCGGGCCGCCGCGGTGTCGGCGTCGGGCAGGGGAAAGATCTCGGCCGAGAGATAGCCGCGGTATCCGATCTCCTGCAAGGCTTCGAAGATCGGAGCCGGATCGGTGTGACCGAAGCCCATCGCCCGGCGGTTCGAGTCGGCCCAGTGGACGTGGCCGAGCCGGCCGCCGATGTCGCGCAGGCTGTCGGCGATGGCGCGCTCCTCGATGTTCATGTGGAACAGGTCGGCGAGGATGACGATGTTTCTGAGGTTCTTTGCGTCCAGCCAGCGGGCGGCGTCCGCCACCCGGTTGAAGAGGTTCGTCTCGTATCGGTTCAGCGGCTCGTAGATGAAGGGGACGCCATGGGCGCCGGCCGCCCGGTCGAAATGACCCAGGAAGCCGCCAAGAAGGCTCAGCGCCTCGTCCCGATCGACCTGCGGCCCCCACCGACCCTGCATCGAACCGAGGATCGCCGGGGCTCCCAGTTCGCCGCCGACGGCGATCATCTTCATGATGAAGCTGAAGGCATCCAGTCGCTTGTCGTGATCCGGATCGGTGAGGCTCAATCCGTGCTTCACCATCCCGGCGCCGGTGCCGACCGCGGCGATGGCGAGGCCGTGTTTTTCCTGAAGGGCCTTGATTTCGGCGACCGGAACCTCGTCCGGCCCGCCCAGGAAAAGCTCGACCGCGTCGAATCCCAGGGCGGCGGCCTTTTCGAAGCCGGCCTCTAGCGGACCGTGGAAAACGAAGGGCCCGGCCGCGGCTTCCGCAACCCGGCACAGGGTGACGGCCGACTTCATCAGACCGACTCGATGATGATGTTGCCGTAGGCGGTCGGATCGCCGGTGCGGATCAGTCCGATGGCCGACGGGACCATGGTTTTGAAGGTGACGTGCGGCAGTCGCTCGACTTCCGGAATTCCCTCGAAGGCCCCTTCGAAGGCCTTGAGGGTTTCTTTCGGGTTGGTGTCGAGAAACTCCTCGGCTTGCCAGATGCGGCCGATCTTGAAGTTCGGTCGGATCAGGCCGAGCACGTCGAGAATCGTCGGAATGCCGCGGGTCAGCGAGATATCGACCGTTTCGACCTGCGGCCAGAAGGGGAAGGCCCAGTCGGCGATCACCAGCGTGTTGGTGTGCCGGATCCTTGCCAGCAGGTCGAGAATGTGGGGATTGAGGATGCCGTTCTGGAGCATGGCGGGGAAATCCTGCCTCCGGTGCCGGGCCGGACGCAACCCCTGCGGCGGATTTTCCGCGAGTCCGGGGTTGCCAAATCCTCCGAGCTGGATAGCAATTCGCCGCCTCGCGACCCGGTCGCCTGACAATCAATCACCAACGACCCGATGACGGACCTCAGCACCTACCGCAACATCGGCATCTTCGCCCACGTCGATGCCGGCAAGACGACGACCACCGAGCGGATTCTCAAGCTCACCGGCAAGATCCACAAGCTGGGCGAGGTCCACGACGGCGCCGCCACCACCGACTTCATGGAGCAGGAGCAGGAGCGGGGCATCACCATCCAGTCCGCCGCCACCACCTGCTTCTGGCCCGGCAAGGATCAGCAGTGGGCCAAGGACCCGTTCCGTTTCAACATCATCGACACCCCCGGCCACGTGGACTTCACCGTCGAGGTCTACCGCTCGCTGAAGGTGCTCGACGGCGGCATCGGCGTCTTCTGCGGTTCCGGCGGCGTCGAACCGCAGTCGGAAACCAACTGGCGCTACGCCAACGACTCGAAGGTCGCCCGCCTCATCTACGTCAACAAGCTCGACCGCATCGGCGCGGACTTCTACCGCGTGGTCGAGCAGGTCAAGAACGTGCTCGGCGCCAAGCCGCTCGTCATGGTCCTGCCGATCGGCACCGAGAGCGACTTCGTCGGCGTGGTCGACCTGCTCGAGGAAAAGGCCTACTACTGGGACGACACCGGCCTGCCGGAGAACTACGAGATCAAGGACATCCCCGACGACCTGAAGGAAAAGGCGGCGCAGTACCGCCACGAACTCATCGAGATCGCCGTCGAGCAGGACGACGAGGTGATGGAGAAGTATCTCGAGGGCGAGGAGCCGGACGTCGACACCATCCGGAAGTGCATCCGCAAGGGCACGATCAAGCTCGACTTCTTCCCGACCTTCTGCGGCTCGTCCTTCAAGAACAAGGGGGTCCAGCAGGTTCTCGACGGGGTCGTGCACTACCTGCCGAGCCCGACCGAGGTCCCGCCGCAGCCGGAAGTCGATGCCGAGGGCAACGAGACCGGCAAGTTCGCGACCGTCACCGCCGATGGTCCGCTGCGCGCGCTGGCCTTCAAGATCATGGACGACCGTTTCGGCGCCCTGACCTTCACCCGCATCTACTCGGGCTCGCTCAAGAAGGGCGACACCATCCTCAACAGCTTCACCGGCAAGACCGAGCGCGTCGGCCGCATGGTCGAGATGCACGCCAACGACCGCAACGAGATCGACTCCGCGCAGGCGGGCGACATCATCGCCATCGTCGGCCTGAAGAACGTCCAGACCGGTCACACGCTCTGCGACGAGAAGAACCCGGCCACCCTCGAGCCGATGGTCTTCCCGGACCCGGTCATCTCGGTCGCGGTCGCCGCCAAGGACAAGGCCAACGCCGAGAAGATGAGCGTGGCCATCGGCAAGATGGTCGCCGAGGATCCGTCGTTCCGCGTCGAAACCGACGAGGAGACCGGCGAGACCATCCTCAAGGGGATGGGCGAGCTTCACCTCGACATCAAGGTCGACATCCTCAAGCGCACCCACAAGGTCGAGGTCGAGGTCGGCGCGCCGCAGGTCGCCTACCGCGAAACGATCACCAAGCCGGTGTCCGACAGCTACACCCACAAGAAGCAGTCGGGCGGCTCCGGCCAGTTCGCCAAGATCGACTACACCATCGAGCCGCTCCAGCCGGGCGAGGGATTCGTCTTCGAGTCGAGCGTGGTCGGCGGCAACGTGCCGAAGGAATACATCCCGGCGGTGCAGAAGGGCTTCGAGCAGTCGATCGAGAAGGGACCGCTCGCCGGTTATCCCTGCCTCGACTTCAAGGTCACGCTGACCGACGGCGGCTTCCACGCCGTCGACTCCTCGGCGGTGGCCTTCGAGATCGCCTCCAAGGCGGCCTACCGCCAGACCATGCCGAAGGCTTCGCCGCAGATCCTCGAGCCGATCATGAAGCTCGACGTCTTCATCCCGGAGGAAAAGGTCGGCGACGTGATCGGCGACCTCAACCGCCGCCGGGGCATGATCCAGGGCCAGGACCCGACGCCCACCGGCGTCCGCGTCAAGGCCGAGGCCCCGTTGAGCGAGATGTTCGGCTACATCGGTGACCTGCGCACCATGACCTCAGGTCGCGGCCAGTTCTCGATGGAATTCAGCCACTACTCGCCGTGTCCGAAGAACGTCTCAGACGACGTCATCGCGGCTGCCAAGAAGCGCGAGGAGGAGAGACGCGCCGGGAAGTAGGCAAACGCCGTTTCATTTAGGAGCCCGTCACCCCGAGTAGGGTGGCGGGCTTTTTCGTTGGGGAGGGCGGACTTGCAATCCGCGGTTGGGTTGGATAGGAAAGAGGGGTGAGGAGTGTGAGCGCGGCGATCATCGCGTTGGCGGGAGCGGTCATCTTCTCGGCTGGCATGGGCGACGAAAGAAGCGCTCCGGCGAACGCCCTCGGGATCCTGATCGGGTTCGTCGGCTTCCTGGCTTGGGTGCGGTTCGTCAGGACGGAGAAGTGATGGCGAAGCCGCCGTCCGGTTGCGGATTGGAAACCGCGCTCCCTGTTTCACACCCGCACGCGCTCGACCCGGGCGCCGAGAGCTTCGAGCTTCTCGTCGATGTGCTCGTAGCCGCGGTCGATGTGGTAGAGGCGGTTGATTTCGGTGGTGCCCTCGGCGGTCAGCGCCGCGAGCACCAGGGCGGCGGAGGCACGCAGGTCGCTGGCCATGACGGGCGCGCCGCTCAGGCGCTTGACGCCGGTGATCTCGGCCTGGCCGTCGGCCACGTGGATGTTGGCACCCATGCGCTTGAGCTCGGCGCAATGCATGAAGCGCTGCGGGAAAATGGTGTCGGTGACCTTGCTCTTGCCGGGCGTGGTGGCGAACAGGGCGGTCATCTGCGCCTGCATGTCCGTCGGGTAGCCGGGGTAGGGGTCGGTGGTGATCTCGGCGGGCATCGGCGTGTCGCCGCGAAGAACCGTGCAGGCGTCGCCGCTGTCGTTGAAATGGACCTGATGTCCGGCCTTCCGCAGGGCGCCGGTGATGGCGACGAGGTGTCCTTCGTGGACCCGGCGCAGGGTCACGCCCTCGCCGGCCAACGCGGCGGCGACCATGAAGGTGCCCGCCTCGATCCGATCGGGGATCACGTTGTGGACGGTGCCGTGAAGTTCCCCGACGCCCTCGATGGTGATGGTCGAAGTGCCGGCGCCGGAAATTTTCGCGCCCATCGAATTGAGGAAGTCCGCGAGGTCGACGACCTCCGGCTCGCAGGCGGCGGAGGTGATGGTGGTCGTGCCCTCGGCCAGGGTCGCGGCCATCATCACGTTGTCGGTGCCGAGCACGGTCGGCCCGTTCTCGCCGCAGAGGTCGATGGTCGCTCCCTTCAGGCCGTCGGGCGCGGAAAGGATCACGTTTCCCCCCTCGACCTCCGCCTTCGCGCCCAGCGCCTCGAGGCCGCGGATGTGGAGGTCGATCGGGCGGTCGCCGATCACGCAGCCACCGGGCAGGGCGACCACGCAGCGGCCTTTGCGGGCGAGCAGGGGGCCCATCATGCACACCGAGGCGCGCATGCGGCGGACGATGTCGTAGGGAGCCGTGTCGGAAATCTCGGTGGCGGTCACGCGCACCGTTCCCGAGAAGCGCTCCACGTCCGCGCCGAGCCCGGTGAGGATCTGCACCATGTAGTTGGTGTCCGAAACGTCGGGGACCCGGCGGATCACCACGTCGTCCTCGGTCAGGAGCGTGGCGGCGAGGATGGGCAGCGAGGCGTTCTTCGATCCGGAAATCGTGATCGCGCCGTGGATCGGCGTGCCGCCGTGAACGAGGAGTTTGTCCATGAGATGGGAAAGGGAGGGCGGACACTCCTGTCCGCCGATTTGGAAAGGCGGAGTGTCCGCCCTCCCCTAGGCCTTGCGGGCGATCGGGAAGCGGGGGATGCCAGAGAGGTCGTTGAGGGTCAAGACGTCCGTGAGTCCGGCCGCCCCGAGCAACCGCCCGACTTCGGCCGACTGGTCGTGGCCGATCTCGAGCGCCAGGCAACCGCCGGGCTTGAGACGCTTCGCCGCCTCGGGAATGAAGCGACGGATGACGTCCAATCCGTCTTTTCCGCCGAAGAGCGCGAGCGCGGGGTCGTGGCGGACCTCGGGAGCGAGCTTCTCGCCCTCCGGAACGTAGGGGAGATTGGCGACGATGAGGTCGAAGCGCCGGTCTGCCGGAATGGCGGTGAAAAGATCGCTTTCGATGAAGTCAAGACCGCCTGAAGCCGGCCCTCCGATGGCCTCGGCGTTCTCCCGGGCCAGGGCGAGCGCATCCGCGGAAATGTCGGCCAGGGTGACCGTCGCGCCCGGGAAATCCGCCGCCAGGGACAGCCCGAGGCAGCCGCTGCCGGTGCCCATGTCGAGGATGGCGGCGCGGTCCGGCAGCTTGACGTTCCTCGCCAGCCACTCGGCGAGTTCCTCGGTCTCGGGGCGGGGGATGAGGGCGCGGGCATCGGTCCTGAACTCATGCTGCCGGAAGCCGACCGAGCCGACCAGATGCTGCACGGGCATTCCGTCGCCGCGCTTCTTCAGCGACTCCCTCAGCGGGTCGAGGTCGCCTTCCTCCATCGGCTCGTCGAAGCGCAGGTAGAGTTCCATGCGGGTGCAGCCGAGTTGGTGGGCGACGAGCATCTGCATGTTGCGCCGCGCGTCCTCGATGCCGCGCTTTTCCAGGTAGGCCGTGCCCTTGTCGAGGATGTCGAGGACGGTGGTCATCGGGGAAGACGGAACACTCAAGACGGAAGATCGGGGAAGGGGTTGATGACGGGGACACCCGCGGCTTTGAAATCGGCGATGTTGCGCGTGGCGACGGTGAGCGAGTGCCGCAGCGCGGTGGCGGCGATCAGGCTGTCTTTGATGGGGATGCTTCGGCCCCTGCGGCGCAGGGTCGCCAGGAGTTCGGCCCAGACAAGCGCGCATTCGCCCGTCCACTCAAGTCTGCGGAGTCGCGCGATTCCCCCCTCGAACCACGATTCGAGAAGTTTTCTTTTCCGGCCCTTGGGCAGAATCAGGATTCCGTAGCGGATCTCGCCGAGAATCACCGGGTCGATCACCAGTTCGGATTCGTGCTCGCGCAGCCACGCCGTCACCGCGGGCTCGGGCCGGGACCGCGTCGGCTCCGAGAGCACGTTCGCATCGACCAGGAATCTCACGAGAACTCCGGGCGGATGGAGTCGGTGGAGTCGCCCCGCGGCAGCGGTTCGAAGCAGTCCTTCACCGGGCAGGAGAGCAGCCAGTCCACGATGCCGTCATTGGCGGGCGCCCGGCGCAGCAGCCGGTATTCCCCCGCGGAGATCCGTTCGATCTCGAATTCCTGCCCCGCACGGACCCCGTCGCGCTCCCGCAACTCGGCCGGCAGCACGATCTGCCCTTTGCTGGAAACGCGCGTTTTCACGTCGGGTAAGATGCAGTCTTACCTGCTCGGGGTCAAGCCGTGGCGATCTGGCGGATCAGCGAGGTGAAGAAATCCGCGCCCTCCTTGAGCGCGGCGACTTCGATGAACTCGTCGCAGGTGTGCGCCTGGTCGATCGACCCGGGGCCGAGGCAGACCGAGGGGATCCCGCCGGCGGAGAGGTGGGCGGCATCGGAAAACCAGGGAGCGCCCACCGGTTTCGATTCCGGCCGCACCGCTCGGATCCGCTCGATCCATGGGTGGTCGCCGGGCGTCGCCATCGGCGGGTTGTCGTGGGGCTCGACCAATTCCAGCGGGGTTCCGTCGAGGCATTCGCGGACCAGCGCCAAGCCGCCACCCGCCTCGACGAGCGATGGCGTGGTGCGCAGGTCGATCTCGGCCTCGCACAGGTCCGGCACCACGTTCGGCCGGCTGCCGCCGCGGATGACGCCGATGTTGAGCGTCGAGCCGCCGAGCACCGGATGAGTGAAGCCGCTCAGCCGCTCGCGGAGCGCTTGCTCGAAGGCGGGCAGGGCCCGGACCATCTTCACCACCGCGTTGTCGCCCTTTTCCGGCTGGGAGGAATGGGTGGCCTTGCCGGTGGTCCGCAGCGTCGCCCACAGCGAGCCCTTGGTGACGTGGACGATGTCGAGGTCGGTCGGCTCGCCGACGATCGCGAATTCGTAGTCGGCACCGTGCCTGCGGGCGAAATCCCGCGAACCCCACTGGCCCGATTCCTCGCCCATGAAGGCGACGAAATCGACCGCGACCCGGGCTTCGCGGAGCAACGCAGCATTCTGCTTCAATCCCCACAGCATCGCCGCCATCGGCCCCTTCGTGTCGCAGGCGCCGCGGCCCCACACCCGGCCGTCGCGCACTTCGCCGGAGAAGGGCTCGATCGTCATGCCCTCGATTCCGACCGTGTCGAGGTGCGGCCCGAGCAGGATGCGCGGTCGGCCGTCGAGCGGCGCGAAGCGGGCGATCAGGTTCGGACGGCCGGGCTTGATCTCTTCGAGGTCGACCGTCGCTCCGATCCGCTCGAGCCATTCGGCGAGCCACGCGGCCAGCCAGCCTTCGCCGGTCCGGTCGGTGCCGGGCGCATTGTCCGGATTCACCGACGGGACACGGACGAGGTCTTGGAGGAGATCGGTGACGGACACGCCCGAAGGGAAACTTGAAAGCCGAAACTTTAAACCTCAAAATCCACGTTTGATGAACCTTTAGTCGCTGAGGCGGCAGGATCAAAAGTCGTTGGGCTCATCGCGGATTCTGGCACTCTTGGCCTCGATCTCGGCGAATGCGGCATTGGCCGCAGCTGTCGCTTCGGGCGAGAGTCTCATCTGTCGCATAAGCGCTCGGATGGGCTTCTCGGCAGGGTTCACCATGGGTTCACCGGGGGTTGGCGTGGCAAAAGGATCGCTGGAGACAGGGACGACCTGAGTGCTTCGGATGACATCAAGCAGCAGTTCTTCCCGGGACGATTGGTCTGGAATTTTGACGATTAGATCAAGAAAGTGCAACTCGTCTTGGTCGAGATGGAGATCGATCAAGGTGCGCATGGATTCGGCGGCGAGATGAATATCGCCAGACTCGATGACTTGGTTGAGAACAGCTTTGGTCCGATCAGAGATTGGGTGGTCTGCGTGATGCAAATAAGCGATAAGGCCAGACTTGATTACTGTGTGGGAGCTGATCGACTGCTCGGGATCGGGGTTGTTTGTGGGGCTCCTTCCCTTGATGCGAAATTTCATGATTAGATCGGCATACCATTCGAGGGTGGCCAAAGGATTCTCAGCCAGCCAGCGCGCAGCGAAAGGTGTTGGAATCGAGGTTTCGTATCCACTTTTGCGTTGATCTGCTTCCGTGAGTGCCCTTGAGGTGAGTGCCCGCCAGTCCTGCCCATCAGGAAGCCCGAAAGCGTAGGCCTCGACAATTTGGTCGAACTCTACGGAGTCCCAGGCGCGCCCGGTGAGAGCCTCCCAACTGGCGTCTGGATCGCTCTTCGCCCATTCACTGATGATGGCTTGAAGAGTCTCACCTGTTCCACCAAGAGCGCGTAAGAGCTCTGGGACGGCTTCGTAGTCGCTGTAGCGGCTCCATGCTTCCTCAGGGTTCCGGCGTGCGTGGCCCTTGAACACTTCGCAGAGTTCGTATGAGACGTATTCGGCATTGTAGTTTTTGTCCGCAGCGTAGGCCTCGACTGCCGCGTGAGCGGTGTTTGGTTCGCGGAACGCCCATTCACGAAGTAAGGCGTGGCTGAGGGCTCTGTTGTGCGAGAGTAAAGAGATGTGTGGCAGGGGGCCCCTCAATTGCCAGTCAGCGAGGATCTTGATCTCGCGGGTGCCGAGATCGGCAACTCTCTGATCGAGGTGGGCGGCTTGCAGGCGATGAAATCTTCGATTGCGGGGGTGCTCTCGTTGCCACTGGGCTGCTTCGGCTTCAATCTGGATTGCAAGGTTCCGAATCGTGTTTGGTAGCTTTCCTTTGTCTGGAGCAAGCTCGGGGATGTAGTCAGCGGCTTCATCGTGACTGACTTGCGCTCGGTCACTGGATTTTGGTGAGGGTTCTCGGATCGATGCATCAGGCTCCACGTGAGATGGCCGAGGCAGCCACTTTCCGATCAGCACTGCTCCTACAGCAGTTGGAATGAGGATCCTCAAGAGAATCGATGCTCGTGGCCGGGGCATTTTTGAGGGCGGTCAGTCTATTCTCTTCGCAGCTTGCCGTGGGGCCTCGACGAGAAGAGGGGACTGCACGAGGTCACCCGGGGCGACGACGGTTTCGTCGAGGGGCAGGTTGCCGAGGCCGCCGTAGCGCTGGTCGATGATCGCCTTCACCGTGGGGGCATCGAGCTTGTAGTCGCGGAAGGTCTTCGGGCGGCACAGCTCGATGCCGCCCTCCCTGTAGAGCTTCCAGACGAATTCCGAGCAGTAGAGCGCGCCCTCGTCCCAGCGGAACTTGAGGTCGTAGTCCTTGCCGAGCTGACGTCCGGCCCAGGCCCGCGCCTTCTCGACGCCTCCGGCTTCCAGCTCCTGCTTCAGGCGGTAGGCGCGGTAGGTGCCCGGCAGGCTGCGCCCGATCCATTGGTCGAGGGGAGTGGTGCGCACCGGCTGCACGGCTTCGACGACATGCCATCGGCCCTCGTGTCGGAACACCACGCCGCAGTGGGTGAAGGGCGAGCCGGTGGCGTCGCGGATGGCATCGGATTGGGCCCCCGGATTGCCCTGGAAGACGATGTCCCCCTCGCGCAGATCGTAGTCCGGCACCACGGGCCCGGCCTTCTTGGAGCCGCCCCAGACCGGCAGGACCATCATGGCCACCAGCAGCGACAGAATCGTACGGAGCATGGGTTCCTGTAGGAAATGCCGGCGCGTCGGGCGAGTCGATTCTTCGCTTGGAGGCGGGGCCCGGGCTTTCCTAGAGTCCGGCCGATGCAGCCGAAGACTCCCTTCGAGTACACGATCCTGAGCCTGCGCGTGATCCTCGGCGTGTGGTTCGCGGGCATCGGGGGCGACAAGCTGTTCCGGGTGGGCGCCCCGGCCTTTTCCCGCCAGGTCGCGGAATTCGGGATCCTCCAGGATCCGTGGAACCTGATGGTCGCGTATTTCGTGCCGTGGCTGGAACTGCTCACCGGCCTGTGCCTGATCGCCAGCTTCCTGCACCGCGGGGCGGTGCGGGTGCAGCTCGCGCTGACCATGGTCTTCCTCTTCGTCAACGGCCAGGCGCTGGCGCGGGGCCTGGATCCCGACTGCGGCTGCTTCGGAAAGCTGTTCGAGCTCGGGTTGTCCGCCAAGATCGGACTGCTGGCAGTCCAGTTCGGTGCGCTCGTCTTTCTGATGGTCACCGAGCGCCAGGTCGGTCGCAAGGTCTTCCGCGGCACCCGGATGCGGCTGCCGGGTTGATTGGAGGCGGGTCGCCCCCGGCCCGCGAACCGGCTGCGTGGCATCCGAACCGAGGGTTGCGGCGCGGGGGCGCGCCGCCTCCAAACGCCTTGCCCTTGCCGACCCCGGGCGATGGAGCCAGAGTGCCGCCATGCGCTACGCTGAACGACTTCAGGCCCGGATCGAGGCCACCGGCTCCCGGCTCTGCGTGGGGATCGACCCGCGGCCCGGTGACGACGGGATCGAGGCGGTGCCGGAATTCCTCCGCTGGCTGGTCGACGAGACCTGGGAGTACGCCGCCGCCTTCAAGCCGAACATGGCCTACTTCGAGGCGATGGGCCTGCGCGGGATCGAGATCCTCGGCGAGCTTCTCGAGGCGATGCCCGACGAAGTGCCCGTCATCCTGGATGCCAAGCGCAGCGACATCGGCGAGACCCAGAAATACTACGCCCGTAGTTATTTCGAGCACTGGAAGGTCGATGCCGTGACGCTCAATCCGTTCCTCGGCTTCGATTCCATCGAGCCCTTCCTCGATTGGGAGGGCAAGGGGATCTACCTGCTGGCGGTGACCTCCAACCCCGGCTCGGCCGACTTTCAGCGCCAGTCGCTGGCCGACGGACGCTCGGTCTTCGAACTGGTGACCGCCCTGGGTGACCGGGCCGGCGGGGAGGGACGCGCCACGGACACCGGCTACGTCGTCGGGCTCACCAATGCCGCCGATGTGCTGGCGAAAATGCCCGAGGCGCCACTGCTGGTCCCCGGTCTCGGGGCGCAGGGCGGCGACCTCGCCGTGCTCGCCGGTGCCGGCCGCAGCGCTCCGGACGTGATCAACGTGTCGCGGGGGATTTCCTACGCGGGGGACGACCGCAGCTTCGCGGAGCGGGCCCGCGATTGGGCGGACCGCATTTCCAAGGCGTATGCGTCGGCGGCGGGCGCTTGATCAAGGGGCATGGACAAGAAGCGACCGAGGGGGAAGCGCGCCAGCGCGCACTATTCGGGGATCCTTCCACAGAAGGGTTGGCCGCAGCGCAACTACAAGTTCTTCCGTCACCGCATCGTGCCCGGGATGTTCCGGAGGCGGAACGGCGAGGTCCAGATCCCGGTGCTTGAGCCGCCGGAGGACGGTGCGGTGAGGGTGACCTGGATCGGCCACGCCGGCTTCTTCCTCCAGTTCGCCGATCACACGATCGTGATCGATCCGAACTGGGCCCGCTGGCACGGCATCGTGAAGCGCCAGCGCGAGCCGGGGCTGCCGCTCGACCGGATCCCCGAGCTCGACCTGGTGCTGGTGACCCACGCCCACTTCGACCACCTCCACAAGCCCAGCCTCAAGGTGCTGCAGGCCCGCGATGGCATCGTGGTGCCCAAGGGCAGCGGGTCGCTGGTGAAGAAGCTCGGCTTCCCCGAGGTCCACGAGATGAAGGTCTGGGAGCAGCTCGAACTCGACGAACTCCACATCGTTCATACGCCCAGCCACCACTGGGGCGCCCGATACCTGCACGACACCCACCGCGACTACGGCGGCTACCTCATCAAGGCCGGCGGCAAGAGCGTCTTTCATTGCGGTGATTCCGCGTGGTTCGACGGCTTCGCCGAAATCGGTCGCCGCTGTCCGGGCATCGATGTCGCGCTGATGCCGATCGGCGCCTACGACGCGCCCAGCGGACGCGACGTCCACATGAACCCCGAGGAGGCCGTCCGCGCCTTCGCCGAGATCGGGGCCAAGATCATGATCCCGATGCACTACGACACCTTCCCGCTCGGCAACGAGGCACCCGGCGAGGCGGTCGATCGTCTGCTGCAGGAGGCCGACCGGCTGGGCATCAGCAAGCACATCCTGATCCCCGAGGAAGGGGTGGGGATCGAGTGGTGAGTCAGGAACGGCTCGGGCCCCTCGGGCGGTCGTTCCGGATCACGGCCCGGTGGACCCGACTGCCGAAAGATGCTGCTGCATGATTTCGACCGGGCTCAGCCTGCGGTCCCAGATGGCCACCTCGTCGATGCTGCCGACGGGGCCGGGGTCGCCTTGCTGCGGGTGAGGCCGCCCGATGCGCAATTCGGAGAAGGTGTTTCCGGGCGAGCTGCCGTGCCTTCGCTCCCCGGCAACGGGCACCCCGTCGACATAAAGGTCGGCGGTGTAGGCGGTCCAGGTGGCGGCAAGATGGTGCCACCTACCGCTGTGCAGTGACGATTCCGATTTCAGCAGGATGTCATAGCGCCCATTCTCCATGAAGAAGCGCGCGGTTCCGTCGGCATCGACCTCGAGATGCAGCGAATCATCCGCCGGATCGGCTCCCACCGACCAGATGATGACCGGTCCCCGGGTGTCCGGATTGCGCCGGAACCAGCAACAAATCGATCCTGTCCGGCTTTGAATCGACAGCGGACCATCGGCCCTCGGGTTCAGCAGCTTCGGGTCGGGCGCGCCGTCGGCGGACAGGGAAAAGCGCACGATCCTCGCCCGGGTGTCCTCGCCGGTCAGCGCGATGCCGACGGAATCGATGTCTTCGTTGGGCAGCCGTGTCCGCTCGCGGACCCTTCGGAACCCGGGATCGCCGGGCCGACGCGCATACCAGGTTGCCGCCCACGCTCCGCGACCCTCGGTGGTGTCGAGCACCACCCGGAGCTCGATGTCGCCGCCGGCACCGCCGCTCCAGTCGAGCCAATCCTGCGGGTCGGAGATGCCGCTGAGGTGGCACCGGTGCGCCGGGCCTTCCGGGGATTTCCTGAAGAGCATCCAGGCACGCCCGACCACTGCATCCCCGAGGAAGCGGTGGTTTTCGCCAGCTTCGTCGGATTGTCCGCTGGCAAAACCGATGGCGATCCAGTCTTCCACCAAGCCGTGGCCGGTGAGGCCCTGGATGCTTGCCTCGAGCGTGTAGATCACGCCGTCCACCGGTTCGAAGGCGAGCGTCGCGCTGCCCGGTCCTCCAGTGACCTTTCCGTCGGCGTGGAACTGGGGCGCTGCCTTCCAAGGCTTTCCGGCGATCAAGCGTCGGGGCTCACGTCCGTTGAGCAAACCCGTCGCATCGAAGGATTGCTCGAAGAGAAGACCTTCGTGCCGCGGAACCGCCCCAAGCGAGGCGCCGGTTCCCGCGACCCTCCGGCTCAATGCCAGGGCGCGGTTGCGCGGGGCGAAACCCTGGTAGCCCTCTGCCGTTCCCGCCCCCGGCTCGCGGGTGACGGCGTTCAGATTCAGAGTACCGGTGGGTCCCGCATCCACCTCGTTTCTCAGGCTGAAACCTTCCGTTTCGTCAAATGTCCAATACCCGGCGGGATTCTGGCTGCGGACCACCGTTGCATGGGTCGCCGGAGCCGCCAGCAGGTCGGCCAGTTGCGGAAAGGGATCGTCCGCGAGTTCGATCGCCACCGGATCCTCGAACTCCGGCAAGGCGAGCCCCGTCCCTTCCGCCGTGATCCCGAGGGTTTGGTCCGGCGTGGAGGTTCGAACGAGCTCGAGTTTCCCGCTGATCAAATGAACTTCCGGGGGTGCCTGAGGCTGCGCCCCGACCCCGAACCGGGTGCCGAGGTTCCGGATCCGCAGGCCGGGTGCGGCGACTTCGAAGGCCTGCCGGGACGGTCCCGAGTCCACCCAGAGCCAGCCGCTGTGAACCACCGGTTGATCGGGTGTCGGCAGGCTGATGTCGGCCGGCCCCTGCACGAGCATCACCGCATCGTTCTCCAGGCGCATCTCGAGCACCCCGGAATTCACCCGCACGCGGGCACCCGGGCGCAGGCGCGCCTCGCGTGACCGGACATCCTGATCTCCTCCATCGATTTGCCAGCGGGTTTCCGCCGCTGCCGTGAGCTTCAGCGTGGGAGGCGCGGGTTGGGAAATCCTGATCAGGGTCGCGATGGCGACACCGAGAATCAGAATTGCCGCCGCCGCAGTCAACGAACGCATGAACAGCCGCCTCGATCCGACCATCGGCAACCGGACCTCCTCCGCCACCGTCGAGGCCTCGACCGCCAGCAGCGACGAAGTCTCGAAATATTCGAGGTAGGCCCGCTGAGCCGCCGGCGAGTGCTCGATGAGGGCCATCAACGAGTCGCGCCTGGAAGGGGGAAGCGTGCCGGCCTCCAACTCCAGCAGCGCCATCGCCAGCTTCGGTTGATCGAGTCGGCCGTCAGCTGTCTGGAACTCGTTCATGACTGGATGCCCCCCAGTTCGATTCGTCGTTGCATGCAGGCCTTCAGTGCGGCGCGGATCCGGTGGAGCGACACCTTGAGGCTGTCCTTCTTGCGGCCGACCTCCTGGGCCAGTTCATCGAGGCTGAGGGCGCCGATGTAGCGTCGCAGGACGAGATTGCGATCCTCGACCCGCAGGCGGGACAGGCACGCCCGCAGGGCCTCCTGGCGCTCCTCGGTGGCACCCAGCGCCCCGTCCTCGATCCGCTCGATCAGGCGGGCCAGTGTCTCGTCCGGCACCGCCCACACCCGGCGTCGCTGATGTTCCCGCCACACCGCCATGACCTTGAACTTGGCGACCGAGAACATCCACGACTTGAAGTTCGTCCCGATCCGGAAATCGCCCCGTTTCTCCCAGATCGCGGCATTGGTTTCCTGGATCACGTCGTCGACATCCGGGCTGCC
>ERZ869936.1119-NODE-1119-length-20649-cov-9.033748_pt1 | contig 20649 bp, 21 predicted proteins | sample MGYA00520876_ERZ869936 | MGnify/ENA primary metagenome ERZ869936 (study PRJEB32218, sample SAMN09650985) | biofilter metagenome | isolation source: enrty point of leading RO module | place: Saudi Arabia: Thuwal, RO plant located on Red Sea | collected 2016-02-17 ...
CCTCATCTCCGTTGTGTCTTGGACGCAGAGAGTGAGGGAACGGTTCCCACCCGAAAGTGAACTGTGCCCTGTAAGAGGACCGCGTGGTCAGCAGGTGCCTGGGGAATCTGTCTAGCGACTGATGCCCAGTGAGAAGCCTCCGTCGATGTCGAGAACCGCCCCGGTCACCCATTTGGCGTCGTCGGAAATCAGATAGGCGACCGCACCTGCAACATCCGCGCCTTCTCCGACTTCGGGTAGCGCCTGAAGCTTCGACGACCTGGCCCCAATCGTGCTCATCTCCTCCTCTTCGGTGAGGCCCCGCAACTCCGACGGCACGATCCCCGGGCGCACCACGTTGACTCGCACCCCGCGGTCGCCGAGGTCACCCGCCAGCGCGAGCGACATCGATTCGAGTGCCCCCTTGGACGCCACGTAGCCAAATCGATTGCGTGGTGCCCTCACCACGACAGTCGAGCCGATGTTGACGACGGCACCACCCGTCTCAGCGAGGTGAGGGAGAGCCGCCGTCGTGCACAGGTAAGGACCAAGGACGTTGGTGCGCAGCATCTTTTCGAAGTCCTCGATCCCCAGCTCATCGATCGATCCTTGGACTTCCATGCCGGCATTGTTGACCAGGGCGTCGATCCCGCCGAAGCCCTTCACCGCCTCTCCGATCATCGATGCCACGTCCTCCTCGTCCGTGACATCGGCCTCCACCGTCAGAATCTCACCGGCGGCGTCAGCCAATTCTTCGGCCAATTCTTCGAGGAGCTTCCTCCGGCGGGCGGCCGCGACGACCCGGTTGCCGTCGGACACGAGCCGGCGGACGATGTGGGCACCCAAACCACTGCTGGCGCCTGTGACTACTACGGACCTTCGTGTCAACTGACTGACCTCCCTGTGCGTCGGTATGATACGAACGTCCCCAAGCGTGTCTCGCAAGCCAGGTCCCAACCTCCGGCGTCGGCTGCGCTCGGTGGCAGACGAGCCGATTGGAGAGTCATGTGGCGCGGGAAGTCGAGAGCGAGATGGGTTCAGCTCACCGCTGGTGTCATCATGGTTCTCCTGTCGGGTTGTACCGGCGACGCGACGAGCGAGACGACCACCAGCACGAGTGGAATCCTCGCGCAACCCTCGACAACAGCTCCGCCGGAAGCGAGCGATGTCGAACTGATCGTTGATCTGTGGCAACGACAGACGACCTCATGGGTAGGCGGTTTCGACGCAGGAGTCGAGTTCTGGGTCGATAACAACTATCCCGAGATGAATTGCACTTTCTCGGACTACATGTCGAGCAGGTTCCCCACCGGCCCGGTCGAGGGCCTGATCGTCGAGAGAATCGCTGATCCCGATTCGGTTGAGCGCGACGATGGATGGACCATTCCAGGAGGCAGCCTGGAGGGAGAGGTCGCTCAGGGCCGGGTCTACAAAGTGTCGGTGGAGAGCCGCAGGTTCGAGGCAGGAGAACCCACGCCGGAGCCAGAGACCCTCGAGCTGCATGTCACCATCATCGAAGGAGAGCCCTACTTCTTCCTGGGCTGCTCCTGAGTCACCCAAGGGATCGATTCGCGGCGTTAGTTCGCATTATCTAGGTTGCTGGCCCCCATGGAGAACACGCTCTTGCTCGCAGTCGTGGCCTTCACCGGCCTGATGATCGGTTTCGGCAAAGCGGGAGTCGCAGGGACCCTCGGCCCGTTCGTCACGGTGCTCATGGCGCTCGTCCTCCCGGCCGATATCGCACTCGGTCTTCTGCTACCGATGCTGATTGTCGCCGACGGTTTCGCTCTGGCCGCCTACTGGAGGCAATGGGACAAGACCATCCTCCGCCGGTTGCTGCTCGCCGCGTTGGTGGGCATTGCCATAGGCACATTCACGATCAGCTCCGTCGACGAGACAATCCTCCGTCGACTGATAGCGCTCTCGATCCTGGCATTTGCCGTGCTCTTCGTCCTCACCAGAGGAGCCCGAATGCCACTGTCCGGAGAGAAGCCGTGGGCCGTGGCCGCAGGCACGACGTCGGGATTCGTCTCTACCGTTGCCCACTCCGGCGGGCCACCAATAGTTGCCTACATGATCTCGGCCCGTGTCGAGCCGATACGGCTTGTTGGCACCACGGTGGCCTATTTCGCAGCCGTAAATCTGATAAAGGTGCCCGGGTACTTTTACGCCGAGCTGTTCGACGGCGCACTTCTCCTGTCGACCTCACCGGCTTGGATTTTCGTCCCCCTGGGGATCTTTCTCGGAAAACGACTGGTACACCGAATCAACACCGAGGCTTTCGAGAGGTTGATGTTGCTCCTACTGGTCGGCGGCGCCGTCGTACTTCTCATCACCTGAGCTTCAACCATGGTCGAAGAGGTCAAAAGAAACCCTGGAACCAGTTGACGGGGCAGGGAGACGGGGCGTATTGTCGCAGTAATCGATTATCGAAGATTGATGAGTAGCGACCCATCGGGTCACTCACCAGGAGGAGGCGTTGGTTGGAGTTCATCGGTGACTCACTAGTCATCGGGCTGACGGAGCATGCCCCCCTGGTCCTCGCCGCAATGGGATTCTTCCTGTTGTATCGCCTGACTGGCCTGATCAACGTGGCCTACTCGGAGACCGTCACCCTCGGCGCGTACTTCGGGATGTGGATGAACACGACATTCGACCTGGGCTTCTACACAGTTCTACTGCCTGCCGGCATCCTCGCGGGCCTGGTGAGCGTCGCCACCTACTTCCTCATCTTCCGACCGGCCCGGGCTCGAAACGTCGGCGCCCTCGAGCTGATCATCATCTCGCTCGGGCTGTCCGTCTTCCTCCGCCACGCGCTGCAATTCGTATTCGGCTACCCCGTGAGGTTCTACGACGTGCCCCCTCCCGACACCATCAACGTGCTGGGTGTAGGTGTCGGCTCCTTCCGCATGCTTGCACTCGCCATGGTGCTGCTGGCCGCACTTGGCCTCTATTACTTCATACAGAGAACCAACCTGGGACTTCAGATCCGGGCGCTGGCAAGCGACGAAGGTCTCGCCGAAGTGAGTGGCATCCGGCCATTGCTCGTCACGGTGCTCATCTGGTTCGTCGCCGGTGTGGCAGGCGGTCTCGCCGGCGCGTTCTACGGGGTGGGCTCCTCGGTAGCTCCACTCCTCGGCTGGAGACAATTCCTGCTCATCCTGCTCGTTGTGCTCGTCGGAGGAGCGCGCTCGATACGAGGCGTCATCTTCACCGGGCTCGCCACCGGAATCGCCCTAGCCGCCATGTCGCTCCAGTTCGCACAAGTGCTCTACGCCCAACTCGTCCTGATCGTGGCCTTTGTCATCATTCTCAAGATCCGCGGCAACCCACTCGCCGACACGGTGAAGGTGTGAGACGATGAACCTCGACTGGCTCGACGCGTTCCTGATTTCAGGCCTCTTCTTCGTCGTTATGGTCATCGGCCTCGCCCTCCTCCTCCACCTACAACTCGGGCTCGCCCGCATCGCCAACTTCGGCGTCGTCGGGTTCTGGGGTATCGGGATGTATTCCTTCGGCGTCCTGTTCGTCCAGGTCGACTGGACCATTCCAGAGCCGTGGCCCTTCCTCATCTCGGTCGCGTTCGGAACGCTCGTCGCCGGCGTGTCGGGGCTGCTGGTGGGCTGGCTAATCGCCGACCTCGACACCGATGGTGTCCTGGTTGGCACCCTCGGCTTCGCCACAGCCGTGTTCATCCTCGCAACTACCGAACAAGAGCTCACAGGTGGCGCTCTGGGACTTGGCGGACTTGGGTTCCCCTATGACATCGGAACCGTAAAAGCAAACGAGGCCTTGTGGCTCGTGATCCTCACCGTTGTCGTGGGATTGATCCTCTATTACGTCCATCGAGTCCATCGCACACCATATGGACGTTTGCTGGTGGCTCTCGGTGACAATGAGCCCCTGGCCCGCAGCCTGGGCAAGGCCACCTACCAGCGAAAGCTCTGGCTCTTCGCCTTCAGCTCTGCAGGCATGGGCCTGCTCGGCGCCATGAACGGAGTGATGGAGAGGTTCCTCGCCACGTCGAACATCGGAATCGAGATCACACTTGCCGCCATCGTGGGCCTGGTGCTCGGAGGCACGGCACGCGTCTGGGGAGGCGTCGTCGGAGTTGTGCTGGCTGTCGGTTTCTTCGACATCATCGTCCAGTCGTATCTTCCCCTCCCTCAGGAGTGGTACACCCAGGCGGTCCCGGTGTTTCGCGAGATGATCTTCGGTGCCGTCCTGGTCGCCGTCCTCATGTTCCGGCCGTATGGAGTCCTGGGGGACATGCGGCGTGACAAGTTGATACGGAGTCTTCATGGCAGCTGAGTCAGCCGTCGAGACGGGCACCGACACACGCGCTCGCATCCATCTGAAGGATGTGGCCAAGAGCTTCGACGGACGAACCGTCGTCGAGATCGAGGAGCTCGTCTTCGGCGAGCACCCCATCGAGGGCCTCATCGGGCCCAATGGGGCCGGCAAGACCACTTTGATGCGCCTGATCATGCACTCGACGGCACTGGACCGGGGAACGGTTACGTTGCTCCCGAGAGGCCCCGGCTCGGAAGCCGTCGTCCTATCCGAGACTCCACCACACCGAATGGCCCACCTGGGAGTGGTGAAGAGCAACCAGGTCATAATGGACTTCGAGAAGCTGACGGTTCTCGACTCGCTTCTGCTGGCAGCGGCCGAAGCGGAGGCGGAGCGACCCTACCTCCTCTACAACGAGGACGATGTCTACGACGACGCTCGTAGCGAAATCCAGTGGTATCTGGATCGTTTCGAGTTCGAGGACCCTCTCGGGTTTGCACGGTCGGCCGGCGAGAAGAAGCTACTCGACATCATCCGATGCCTCCTTCTCCGGCCTCGCCTTCTACTGCTCGACGAGCCGACAGCCGGCCTTCCCGACGAGCTGCGCGACCGACTGATGGAGCTCCTCAAAGAGAAGTGCCAGGAAACCGGCATGTCCGTGGTCGTGGTCGAACACGACCTCAGCGTCATCTGGACTCTCAGCGAGTACGTCCACTTCATGGCCGAGGGCAGCGTCATCCTCCAAGGAGACCCTGAGTGGATCCGCCAGCACGACACGGTCGTCGAGAAATATCTGGGAAGCGAGCATGTTGGGGGCTGAGGGAATCCGGTCCGGATATGGCGGGGTAACCGTCATCAAAGACGTAGACCTCGACGTCGGCCATGAGATCTTCGCCATCCTGGGAGCCAACGGAGCGGGCAAGACCACTCTGTTGGCGACTCTGGCCGGGCTCATTCCGATGACGGGAGGGAGATTGACTCTCGGCGGTGAAGACGCCACGGACCTTCCATCATGGGACCGAGCCGCCTGGGGCCTGGGCTATGTGCCCCAAGAGAAGGGCCTTTTCCCCGACCTGACAGTGCTGGAGAATCTGTACGTGGGTGCGATGGTTGGTTCTCGCTCACGGAAGGAGCGTATTGATGAGGTCGTCGACCTGTTCCCCGACATCGGCGCTCGGCGCAACCAGCTAGCCGGCACTCTGAGCGGGGGCGAATCGCGTATGGTCGCCTTCGGGAGAGCTCTGATGCAAGACCCGAGGCTGCTACTCCTGGACGAGCCCACGGCGGGGTTGTCTCCACTCTATGTCGAGCAGTTCTTCGAGAAGATCAGGGAGATTCATGACGTCAAGGACGTCAGCATCGTCCTCGCCGAGCAGAACGCTTCCAAGGCACTCGAGGTGGCGGATCGCGTAGTGGTCCTCAATCTCGGACAGGCGACCGAAGCAATGGACGTCACCAGCGTCACCCTGGACCAGCTCAAAGAGGGATACAGGATTTGAGAGCCGATGAGTACATCAATTCACCCAGCAAACGAAACGAGGAGGAATGGCCACCAACGAGAAAGGCAGTCGACTACCCGTCAGAAATTGGACGAAAGAGGAGGAAATATGAAGGTACCCAAGAAGACCACGAGAACGTACCTCGCGGTGTTCGCCGTGCTCGCCATGATCCTCGCCGCATGCGGCGGCGGAACCGGATCATCGGACACGACAACCACGACCGAAGCAGGGCAAACGACCACCACGGCTGACGGAGGAACCGACACGACCGCGCCGATGGATGACAGTCCGGTCGCAGTTTGTGAGCTCGCCTACTACACCGGCGAGTTCGGGGCGTTCGGCCCGTCGCTGACAGCTGATGTGGTGTTCCCTGTTGAGCAGGTAATCAACGAGGACCCGCCCCTGGGCAGAGAGTGGCAGCTCTTCCATGAGGACCTCGGCACAGTTGGCGAGGCACAGGCCGCTCGGACCTGCTTGGAGCAGCACGACGCAGACATCCTCGTAAGCGCTGCACACGGTTATCGGACCTATCGGGACTTCATGATCGAGTGGCTCGAGGAGAACGATGGGCCGCTCATGCCCACGGTCCATGGCGGCACCATCCCGGGCAACCTGGGTGGGACCGCTGAAGAGCCGATCTTCAGGGCCCAAGGCCTCGACGAAGCCCTGGGCATGACAGGCGTGCTCTACGCAGAGGACATCGGCATCGACAGCCTTGTTGTCTTCGCAACACAGGTCGAAGGCTTCCAGCTCGCTGCCGACGCAGCGGTGAAGGCAGCCGAAGCTGCCGGCATCGAAGTCCTGGCAAGGATCGACGTGCCCGCCGAGCAACCTTCCTACCGAGCAGAGGCCGAGCGTATTGCCGACCTCGAGCCGGGTGCGGTAATCGTGCAAGCTGGAGCAGTCGAGTCAGCGACCCTGATCAAGCAGGCAGCCGAAGCCGGTCTGTCCCTCGAGTGGATCGGCGAGACCGGATGGATCCAGCCGGAGTTCATCGGCACTCTGGGAACAGAGCCGTTGACAAGCCAGGCAGGCATCGGTTATGCCGCCTTCAGCTACAACGCTGAATCACCGGCGTGGGAGTTCTTCCAGCCGCTTTGGGACAACACGCCTGGTTACGGAGATGAGTTCGGGCCGGCAACGGACCAGTACCACTTCTCCACCTATGACCTGATGGTCCAGACGGCACTGGCCGTCGAGTACGGAGGGTCCTACAACGCCAGCGACTGGGCACCAGCAATGCATGAGGTCGGTGAGGCCCCCGGCACTGTCTGCTACACGTACGCAGAGTGCCTCGAGCTGATCCGGTCCGGTGAGGACATCGACTACGAAGGGGTCACCGGCCCCGGGACGTACACCGAAGGTGGCGTCAACGCAGTGGTCCAGTCCTACACCCCCTTCACCGCCGACGGCGAGGTAGGGGAAGCAGTGATCCTCGACCCACAGCGCTTCCTCGATCTCTTGAACGAGATCGCGGTTGTCGCCGAGTGCGACGAGAACAACCAGTGTGACTGGTAGGCGCCAGGCATAAACAACCCGATACCAGGAGGGGAGGAGAATTCTCCTCCCCTCCCCCCCGGGCAGGAGAAGCGCCCGCTCCCTGCCCACTCGAAGAGCTAAGGGCAGCACACAGTTTCGAAGACCGGAGGAACATGGTCACCCAAGTCACCAGAGACGAAGCCCAAGTACACAATCTGCCGGGTCGCGACTGGTACCTCTACGTAGGGCCCGAGACCACCCCGGCGAAGAACATGACCGTGGGTTACGCAACTTTCCCCGAGGGCTCGGCCCCCGAGGGACACGTTCACCCCACCCAAGAAGAGATCATTTACATCATCTCCGGCCACGGTGAGCTGGTCACGCCCGAAGGAACAGCCAAACTCGAGCCGGGAACCGCCGTTTACATCCCAATAGGCCTTCACCACGCAACCGTCTCACACGGCCCCGGACCTCTGGAGATGGTGACGTCGTTCTCGCCTCCCGTTGTGCCTGGCTCGTATGAGAAAAAGGACGAATGAGGCAGTGGAGTAGCCGATGAGTAGATCCCAAACGGTTACCACAGGGGCCAATCTCGAAGAAATGAGAGATCTCGCCCGCCAGGCCAGGGCCCATATCGTCAGATCCATCGCGACCGCTCACGGAGGGCACCTCGGTGGCCCACTGTCGGCCATCGACATGCTCATCGCGCTGTATTTTCGCATTTTGAACGTTCGGCCCCAGGAGCCGGACTGGCCCGATCGAGACCGCTTCGTCCTGTCCAAAGGCCATAGCTCGATCGCCCTCTACACCGCGCTGGCGATGCGCGGCTACTTTCCTACCGAGGAACTGGCCACCTTCGACGCGATCGACTCCAGGCTCCAGGGACATCCCGACATGACCTCGACTCCAGGCGTCGACATGTCTTCGGGCTCGCTCGGCCTCGGGTTCTCCGGGGGACTCGGCATCGCTCTCGGCGCCAAGCACCTCGGCAAGGATTTCAATACCTATGTGATGCTCGGCGACGGCGAATGCAACGAGGGCATCGTTTGGGAGGGAGCCCACGTTGCCCAGCGATACCAGCTGGACAATCTCATCGCCATCGTCGACCACAACAAGCTTCAACAGTTTGGATGGCACGGCGAGACCGTGTCGGAGCGCCTCCCACCCTATACAGGTAGCGAGTTGGTCGATCGTTGGGCTGCCTTCGGATGGGAGATCTTCGAGATGGACGGCCATGACATGGCCGACATACTCACCACTCTCGAGAAAGCTGTAGGGACCAGTGGTCGCCCGAAGGCGGTCATCGCCCACACGGTCAAAGGCAAGGGAGTCTCCTATATGGAGAACGATTACAAGTGGCACAGCCGAGTTCCCACCGACGACGAGTTGAAAACAGCGATGCGCGAGCTGGGGGAGGCGGCGCCATGACGCTGACCATGGGAAAGCCGCTGCGGGTCGCATTCGGGGAAGCAGTGGCGGAACTTGGTGAGAGCGACGACCGAATAGTGGTTCTCGATGGAGATCTTGGCAGCTCAACACGAGCAGACATCTTCGAGGAGGCCCACCCAGACCGGTTCTTTCAGATGGGCATTGCCGAACAGAACCTCCTGGGTGCGGCAGCGGGTATGGCCACGCTGGGGCTGATTCCCTTCGTTTCCACATTTGCCTGCTTCGCCGTCGCCCGAGCGCTTGACTCGGTGCGGGTGCTGATAGCCCAGCCTGAGCTCAACGTAAAGATCACCGGCGGATATGCCGGGCTGCTTGCCGGCATGACAGGAAAGACTCACCTGATGTTCGACGACGTTGCGATCATGAGGGCAATGGGCCACATGGTGGTCGTGGCCCCCGCCGACGAGGTCGAAGCCCGCCAGGCAATTGCGGCGATCGTCGACCACGACGGGCCGGCCTACATCAGGCTCACCCGGCCCGCGACCCCCATCCTCTTCGGAGATGACTACCGGTTCGAGCTCGGTGAGGCGACCACCGTCAGGGAGGGCAACGACGTGACCGTCTTTTCGACCGGCGTGCACACCACTCGGGTGTTCGAAGCTTCGGAGCTGTTGGCCAGCGAAGGGATCGACATCCACCTGGTACACGTGCCGACTATCAAGCCGCTCGACGTCGATGCCATCGTGAACGCTGCCAAGAAGACCGAGCTGGTCGTGACGGCCGAAGAGCACACGATCATCGGAGGGCTCGGGGGGGCCGTGGCCGAAGCTCTCGGTGAGAATCATCCGGTCAAGATGAAGCGGCTCGGCCTCGCCGACACCTTCGGGGAGTCAGGGCCCAACGATGCTCTCCTCGACAAGTATGGAATATCGATCTCGAAGACCGCCGAGCAGATCAAGGCTTTCATGAACAAAGAGGCTCGGTGATCGAGATCGGGTCTCAGAGAGGAGACACATGAGCATTCTCGACATTTTTCGACTCGACGACCGGGTGGCGATCATCCCGGGCGGTAGCGGCGGCATAGGCTCCGAGCTCGCTGTTGGCTTGGCCCGAGCCGGTGCCCGAGTGGCGATCGTGGGGCGCACCGAAGAAACCGTCGCCAAGGCAACGGCCAAGGTCGAAGAGACAGGCTCGGAAGCCCTCATCGCCGTTGGCGACATGACTTCCGAGGAAGACGCCGAGCGAGTGGTCAACGAGACCATCGACCGATTCGGGCGCCTTGACATCGTCATCAACGCGATCGGAGGCGGGGCAGGCAAGGTCCTTCACGACGCCCAGGACTACCCACGGGATGACTGGGATTGGATTTTCGAACTGAACATCCGAAGCACCCTGCTACCCACCCAATACGCAGTTCGCTCGATGGTGGACTCCGGGCGACCGGGCCGGGTCCTCAATATCTCATCGGTGCGCGGCCAACTCGGAATCGACGCCGGATACTCGGCATACGTCGCCTCCAAAGGCGCCATTGATGCCCTCACCAGGCAATGGGCGACCGAATGGGCGAAACACAACATCACCGCCAATGCGATCGCTCCAACCTTCGTCGACACGCCCCAGGTTGCGATGCTGCTCGACGACCCCGAGTTCAAGGCCAAACTCGTTTCGCGCATTCCCCTTGGCCGGGTCGGCCAGCCCATCGACCTGATGGGAGCCGTCCTCCTCTTCTGCTCTGACGCCTCGTCCTACATAACGGGGCAAGTTCTCACGATCGACGGCGGTTTGACCGCTACTCAGTAGCCTGGCGAAGGGGATACACCATGGACATGGAGAGGGTGACAGCGAACGTCTACACGAATACAAAGTTGAGGGGGTGCAATCCGAGCTTTGTGATAACCAGTGATGGAGTAGTCGTGATAGATACGCCACAACTGCCTACGAAGGCCGTCGAGATGCGGGGGCTGGCAGAGTCGCACGGAGAGATCCGGTACCTGGTGAACACCGAGCATCACATTGACCACATCTTCGGCAACTACTTCTTCAAAGGAGCCGGGCAGGTCATCCACCATCAGGGCGTTTATGACAACTTCATGGTGGTGACCCCGGACCTCGACCCTTTCGCATATGCCGAGGAGGCGATCCCCACCGACGACCCGGATGGACGAGAAATCTTCCCGGAGCGCGACACCTATTACGAGGATCCGAACAAGGGCGACATCGTGTTCACCGGAAACGTCACGCTACACGTTGGCGACCACGTCTTCGATTTGATCCACACACCAGGCCACACACCAGGTCAGGTGGCGGTGCATGTTCCTGCTGAAGGCGTGATCTTCACTGGCGACACCATCTTCAGCGAGTGCCAGACATGGTTGATGACCTCAGATGTGGACCAGTGGCTGGCGGCATTGGACCGCATCGGCAAGCTCGATGCCGACACCATCGTCCCAGGGCACGGTCCGGTGACCGACAAGGGCTACCTCGGCGTGCAGCGGTCGAATCTCCTCGAGTGGCAGGCCGCTGTGGCCGCCGCTGTGGCCAAGGGGTGGAGTCGGGAGGAGACTATCGAGCGAGTCAGCTTTGCCGAGCGCTATCCAGTGGACATCGGGCAGGAGTACATGATGGACCACATCCAGACCCTCAACGCCGCTTCGCTATACGACAAGTTGACGGCGAGCCGCTGAGGCCCGGCGGGCTGCCGAGGTCCGGGCTATGAGCAACATCTCATCCCCCGCCGCCCCTGCCAGGCCCCGGGTCGCGTCTGCTCTGTTCCTGGCGATCTTCATCGAGGGCCTCATGCTGGCGGTTCCCGGACCGACCCTCGACGTCCTGTCGCAGAACACCTCATCCACAATCGGTCGGATCGGGATCATCTTCACGGCCAACGGCCTCGGGTTTGTCGCAGGAGCCCTCATCGCCGGCCGCTGGTATGCCCGCGTGGACGGCAACAGGGTCCTCTCGCTGGCCCTTCTCGCCATGGCGATCGCCACGGTCCTCGTTCCGATGGCGACATCACTTTCCTTCCTCCTATTCCTCTTTGTCATCATCGGGACGGTCATCGGGCTGATTGACGTGGGCGCCAACACCATGCTCGTCTGGGAGTACGGGAAGCGCGTCCCTCCGTATATGAATGCCCTTCACCTCTTCTGGGGCATCGGAGCGTTCGCGGCGCCCCTGGTGGTGGCTTGGCTCGCTGAATCGACGGGAGATGCTTTGCAGGCGTATTGGGTGTTCGCAGCAATGATGATCCCATGTTCCCTTTGGGTCGCCCTTGCGCCGGCAGTCGATGTTCCTGCGGACGCCGGCCGGGAGGCCAGTCCGGCGGTCTGGCGCCGCCACACGAGGCTCATTCTTCTCCTCGGCGCCCTCTTCTTCCTCCATGTTGGCGCCGAACTCTCCTTTGGGGGTTGGATCTTCTCCTATGCCGCCGCAGGCGACCTCGGCGCCGACACGACAGCTCGCGTCCTGAACTCGATCTTCTGGGGCGGGCTGGTCGTGGGCAGGCTGTTCGCCATACCGCTCTCGCTCCGGCTCAGCGCTCGCGCCATGATCTGGCTCGACTTGTCGGGGGCCGGCGTGGCACTCGCGGTCGTGGCCTTCCTCGGCAGCTGGGGCCCGGCGATTTGGCTTGGTGCAGCCCTGTTCGGAGTCTCGATCGCCTCCATCTTCGCCAGTTGCCTCAACTTCGCCGGGCAGCACATGCCCATCACAAGCCAGGTGACATCCGTTTTCCTCATCGGGGCGAGCATTGGATCGATGACGCTTCCCTGGCTGACAGGTGTTCTGTTCGACAGAACCGGACCTTGGACCATGCCGTTCGTCGTCGGCGCCACGATCCTCGGGGCACTCGCCCTGTTCCTCGTGATTACCAAACACACCGCCGGCGAGTCGGTGGACGCGACCGCCTAGACAACCCGAGCCGGCAGGAGCCTGAAGAATTGGGTCAGGGCTCGACGATCACCTTGAGAGCACCGTCGAGTCGCTCGTTGAAAGTCTTCAGCGCCTGATCGAAGTCCTCCAGCGCGAAGCTGTGGGTGTGTAGCTCCTTGACCCTTATCCGCCCGTCAACGACCAAAGGTATGACTCGTCGCATCTCGCCGGCCGACGCCCGCACACCTATCAGCTCCTTCTCGTAGAGGACGAGTTGCTGCAATTCGAGACTCACGTCTTCAACCGGGATCCCGACCGCAGCGCAAGTGCCACCTTTTCGCAGCATTTCGATGCTCCACCGGAAGCTGTCGGCAACCCCGGCACAGTCAAGGACCACATCGGGCCCACGTCCATCGGTCATCTCCCTGACAACCGGAACCGGATCGGAGTTCTCGTAGTCGACCGTCTCGTGACCCATCTCGCCTGCCTTGATGAGACGGTCGCCCCTGCCCACGACAATTACCCGGCCGGCGCCCAAGGCATGGGCGGCGTCCGCGGCGAGGAGCCCCACTGGCCCAGGACCCAAGACGGCCACGTTGTCCCCGGATGAGATCCGACCCCTATTCGCAGTGTGCAGAGCGATCGACGCCGGATCGAGCAACGCTCCTTCGAAGAAATCGAGGCTGTCGGGAAGGTGGAAGACAGACTTGATCCCATGAACGACGTACTCAGCAAATGAGCCCTGCCAATTGTGTCCATATTGGCGGTGAACAGCCATGTTCCCGTAGTTCTCACACACGTTGTACTGACCTTCGACGCATGCCTGACAGAAGCCACAAGCGTCATGGGAAGTGCCGGCAACACGGTCGCCTACCGACCAACCAAATTCGCCGGCCCCTTGACCGAGCTCGACAATCTCCCCTGACCACTCATGACCGGGGATGAAGGGGAAAGATGGCGGCCAAAAGCCGGGATAGTCGCCACGGAATAGGTGGGCGTCCGTCCCGCAGATGGCGACCGCTCGAACGCGGCAGACGACCTCGTTCGGGCCCGGCCTTGGTCGTTCAACGTCTTGTACCGAGAACTCGTTGGGTGCCTCGAGAACAACAGCTTTCATCTCGACTCCTCTCTCAGATGACCGCCAGTGGGTCGACCATCGAGCCGGTCGCTCCCTCGATCTTCACCGGCAAAGCTACGAATAAGAATTCGTAGACCCGATCCGCCGACAACTCTTCGAGGTAGACGCTCTCCAGCAGGTAGATGCCATTCTCGATGAGCAGCTTGGTGTGAACCGGCTGAGGGTTGGCGGGCGATCCCCGGTCTGGTGCCGGCTGAACTTCATATGTCTCGGTGTCGGTCCCGGTGGCCACCACCCCCATTTCGAGCAGCCACTCTGCTGCCGAGAGGTCGGGGCCGGCGGTGCGGTGCTCCGCCATAGCTTCCGCATCCGGCCAATATTTGAGATAGCCGGTACGTATCAAGACCACGTCCCAGGGCCTGATCTCCACCCCTTGTGCCTCGGCGACATCGGCCAATTCGTCCGCACCAACCGCCTCCCCTGCCGGCAGGGCGTCCACGCCCCGATGGGCGGCCGGGTCGAGCATCACTCCCCTCGTGAAAAATGGAGGCATCTTCGCTGCGTCTCCGAAGCTGGGGCCATGGTCGGTGAGGTGCTCAGCGGTATTGCCTCCACCGAACCATTGACTGTCTTCGCCCAGAGTCATGTGCCCGAGAGCGTCGATGTGAGCACCGGAGTGCGAGGTTGCCATCACGTACTCCGCCATGTACCCGAGACCAGCCTCGTTTGGAGGACCCCACGGTTGCGCGCCTTCGGCGCGAATCCCCTCCGGTGTTCGGTAATTGAGCACCTGAAATGGTGGATGCCCGGGGAAGAGCGGCATTCCGGGGAACCGTGAGGTGGCGAGCGAGTACCACTTCCCTTGACGCACGAGTCGCGACGCCTCGACGATGGCCTCCGTGGGAATGTCAGCGGCCCTGCCTGCTTCTCCGGGTCTCGGGGCTTTCATGCCTGGTCTCTCCTTGCTCTCCAAATGCGTTCCGGGGTGATCGGCAGGTCTCGCACGAGCAAATCGGTAGCGTCGGTGACGGCCGATCCAACTGCGGCAGAAGTCGCCAGGAGGCCCCCTTCGGAGACTCCCTTGATGCCGAAAGGACCCGGGCCGTCGGCGTTCTCGATGCTCTCACTGATCATTTCGATCGGAACGTCCATCGACGTGAGGATTCTGTAATCGACCGCGCCCATATTGAGGATCCGCCCCGATTCGTCGAGGATCATTCGCTCCATCAGGGTGTGGCCCAAGCCCATGATCGCTGCACCTTCGTCCTGACCCGCCACCTGCCTGGGGTTCATCGATCGCCCAACGTCCCCAACAGTCACATAACGCAGGATGTCGATCGCGCCTGTTTCATCGTCGACCTTCACGTCGCAGGCGGCGACGTGGAGCTCGAAGAAGACAGCCTTGCCTCCCAGCGGGTGTTCCGGATCGCCTTCCACCCTCATCTCGCCGTTGCCGATGATCTCGCCGCCCAGCCGACCAAGGGCTTCGGGCAGCGCTTCTCTGATTGGCACCTCCCGATCAGGAAGCCGTACTTGGCCCTGCTCGACCAGCACCAGCGATGGCTCCAAGCCGGTTTGCTTGGACACGAGAGTCCTCAGCTTGCTCCGTATCTCGCCGCATGCCCGATATATGGCATTCCCCATGAGCACCGAAGAGCGGCTCGCCGACGTCTGCTGGTCGTATGGCACGCGCGAGGTGTCTCCCATGACGACGGATACCTGGTCAAACTCGACCCCGAGCTCCTCGGCGACGAGTTGGGCGAAAATCGTGCGGGCGCCTTGGCCCATGTCCGAGGTGCCCGCGTAAACGACGGCGCTCCCATCGGCGAGCAGGCGGACCGTCGAATAGGAGAGACCGGTCGTTGGACCCGACTTGAGACCCACGGCGAAGCCACGGCCGCCTCCCTCCGGCAACGAGCTACCCCAATCGATTAGCTGCGCTGCCTTTTCCACTGCCTCCGCCCACTCTCCATCGGCCGGCGTCTCACCGGGGATGAATTCCTCGCCTCTCTCCGGCAGATTTATCAACCTCATCTGGACTCGGTCGACTCCGAGCTCCCGGGCGGCCTGATCGATGTTCGACTCTCTGGCCCAACTCAACTGAGGTATGCCAAAGCCACGCATGGCTGTGCTGGGCGTGGTGTGCGAGAGAAGACCGCGCGCAACGATCCGAACGTTGGGAACGCGGTAGGGCCCGGCGGCGAGATAGTTGCTCTTGCCGACGACCCGGTCGGCAATGTCGACGTAAGCACCCATCAGGAAGTCGCTCTCGACGTCCTGGAACACGAGCGTGCCATCCGACTTGAAACCCGACCGAAAACGGATCTCGGCAGAGGTGCGGCGGACTGTCTGAAATGTCTCGCCGAGGGTCAGGACGAGACGCGCCGGTCGGCCAGTTCGCATTGCGATCAGAGCGACGAGAGGCTCATGTTTCGGATTCTGCTTTCCCCCAAAGCCCCCGCCCGGATCGGGGGCGTGAACCCTGACACGAGACAAGGGGAGGTCAAGAATACCTCCCAGCACCTTCTGAAGGAGGAAGGGGTGCTGCACACTGCTCCAGACCTCGATCCCTCCCTGGTCTCCCGGCGCCGCCATGAAGGCATGGGGTTCGATGGCGAATTGGGTGATCATCGGGAAGCTGTAGCGGTTGTCGACGATGAGGTCTGCGGTGGAGTCGTCGATATGCCCCCAGCCGTACTGATGCTCCCTGAAGACATTCGATTCGGCGAGCGGGTCACCCGGGCGAAGCCCTGGATCCTGCACCAGCGGCGAAGCGTTGTTCAGCGCATCTGATACGGAGAACACCCCGCCCTCCAAAGGCTCAAAGTCGACATTGACGAGCTTCGCGGCACGGGCTGCGGCCTCGGGTGTCTCGGCAACAACGGCTGCCACGGGCTCACCGTGAAACTTCGTTTCTCCTACTGCAAGGATGGGCCGATCGGCGAATTGCGGGCCGAAACGAGGCATAGGCGAGGGAAGATCATCGGGCGTGATCACCGCGACCACTTCTGCAGCTTGCGACGCTTTGGCCGTATCGATCGCCCGGATTCGGGCACGAGCGACGTCGAGGGTGACCAGCTTGATGTGGAGGACATCCTCCAGCTGAATGTCAGCCACATACTTCTGCGCACCGGTGACGCGATCGACTCCACCAACGCGATGAGGAGAGGCTCCGATCATGCTGTCACGCATCACTGCGCCCCGGCAGCATCGAGTACAGCGTCGGTTATCTGCTCGTATCCCGCACAGCGACATAGGTTGCCCGCGAGTGCCTCCCGAACTTCGGCCCTGGTCGGTGAGGAATGGGCATCGAGAAATGCCCGTGCCGCCATCAGCTGACCCGGGATGCAATATCCACACTGCGCTGCAGCGTGATCCAGGAAGGCCACCTGCAGTGCCGAAAGGCCATTAGGGGAGAGCCCTTCAATCGTTGTGATCTCAGCGCCGACCACCTCGGCAGCCAGGACCAGACAGGAGTTGATGCTCACTCCATCGATGATCACCGTGCACGCCCCGCACTCGCCCTCGAGGCAGCACTCCTTCGGCCCGGTGAGCTCCAACGTGTCCCGTAACACCTCGAGAAGGAAAGACCCAGGGGGAACTTCGACAGTCCTCGAACGCCCGTTGACTTCGAGCTGCAGGGATATCATCGAGCCGACCTCGCTCTCTCGGTCGCTGTCGCCAGGGCCCTACGAACCAGGATCGGCACCATGGATTGTCTGTATTCCCCTGTGGCCCGCAAATCGTCGATAGGGGTGCAGTCGGCGGCGGCTGCCTGTGCAGCAGCGACGAACAAGTCGTCTGAGGGCTCTGCTCCGACAAGGAGCGGCTCACAGCTGTGGGCTCTAACTGTCGTCGGCGCTACCGATCCCAGACCCACACCCGCCGCAGCGATCATGCCCGCTTCATCGAGCTCGATCATCGCACCCACGCACACGATGCTGATCTCCATGGCGCGGCGAACACCGAGCTTGAGGAACGACGAGCTCGATGCGCCAGGACGTCCCGGAATCGTCACCGCCTTGATGAGCTCCCCCGGGGCCAAAATCGTCTGACGGTATCCCACGAGGAAGTCGTCTATCGTCACCGATCTCTCGCCGTCTGGCCCGATCAGGTCGACGGATGCTCCCAAGGCCATCAGCACCGGTGGTGTGTCGGCTGCGGGAGACGCATTGCAAAGATTGCCGGCAAGTGTGGCGCGGTTTCGAATCTGGACCGATCCGACGACTTCGGCCGCCTCGACGAGACCTGGCAACTCGTGAACCACCCGGGGGTCGCTCTCCAGGTCAGTCATCGAGGTGTTGGCTGTTATTCGAAAACCTCCATCAACTCGAGTGATCGAGGCCGCCAGTTCTGGGATACCTTTCAGGTCGACGACGACACCGGGATCGGCTTTCCCATGTCTAATGGCGACAGCCAGATCGGTGCCTCCTGACAGAGCGCTGGCGTCTTGTCGCGCGGCAAGCAGCTGCGTCGCCTCATCGAGGGATTCCGGTCGCTCATAGGTGGGCGACGTCATGATCCGTCCATCGCCTCGGCCGGAAGAGTCGTCCGAAACAGTCGCCGGCCGAGTTCCTGAATCTCCGTCAGGAGCTGCGGCCCGGCATCATGCCTTCTGTTTCTCTTCCTGAAGCTCGGGATGGGCGAAGTTCTCGAGCATCTCTTTGACTTCTTCGGCATGAGCGCGTGCTTTCTCGCTTGCGAGCTCTGCGTCCTGATCCCTGATCGCGTCGAGTATCCCACGGTGACGGGCACCAAGCCAGTGGAGGTCGATGCCTTCCGCGGACGCAGTGATGTAAGTTCGGCCAAACGGCTCGAGCATCGACCAATGCCTGCGCAGGGTATCGTTTCCGCTCGCCTCGACGATTCGGGCGTGAAAGCGGGTATTGAGAAGGGCGTGATCATGGGGGTCACCGCGCTCGGCGGCTGCACCCATGGCGTCAAAAAGCTCCTCGAGATCTGTGACACATTGTTCGGATCTCTTCTCGGCAGCGAGGCGAGCCGCCAAACCCTCGAGCTCCGCTCTGACCTCGACGGCCTCGATGAGCTCGGCTTTCGAAGGCTTCCGAACCCAGGATCCCTTGTACGGCTGAGTCTCGATAAAGCCGAGGGAGGCAAGATCCCTGAGTGCCTCTCGTATCGGGGCTTGGCTGGTGCCGAGCTGGCGCGCCAACCGGGTCTCGACCAACCGAGACCCGGGAGGCAAGTCGCCTTGCAGAATCCAGGTGAGGATGCGGTCTTTGACCTGGGAGGAAAGTACCTCTTTCTCAACTGGTTCGTGAGATAGTTCTCGCTCGCTTGTCACAACACCTCGACCACGCCGCTTGATCCGTCCACACGGAGACGGTCACCCGACTTGATCTTGGTCGTGCCCACCGAGCAACCAATGACCGCTGGGATCCCGAACTCTCGCGCCATAACGGCCGGATGGGACACCGTACCTCCTGCGTCGGTCACAATCGCGCTGATCATGGCAAACAATGGTGTCCAGGCAGGGTTCGTCATCTGGCAGACCAGAATGTCGCCCTTCTTGACTTCATCGAACTCGTCGATCGAGTTGACCACTTTCGCGGTTCCCTCGACAACCCCGGGTGAAGCAGCAATCCCTGTGATCGTCTCGCCCTCTCCCTGCTCGATGTCAAGCCGGTCCGGGAAGCCCCACAAGCTCAGGTACGGGAACTCGAGTTGCGACTCGGTCGCCGTCCCGATCCAGTCCTTTGGCTTGATCTTCTCGGCCTCCGCACGCTCGGCCTTTCTCTGCTCAATGGTCTCCTTCACCTCGTAGTTCTCGAGATCGCCGATCAGGTAGCGGAGCTCGTTGTATTTGAGGAAGACGATGTCCTCGGCGTCCTCCAGGACACCTGCCTCGACGAGCTTCTTACCGATGCACACCAGGACCACACGGACATGGGCGTTGGTCCCTTGATCGATATAGAAGTGATGGTCGGGGGTGAGCGGAGCCATCTTCAGGTTGATGTCGTTGGCCGCCTTCATCTTGTCGTAGTCGTCACCCTCGAGCCCGTCGAGCAGCTGCTCGGAGGCCGCCGCTATGTCGTCAGCAAGATGTTGGACAGCCTTCTTGTAGTCATAGTCGGAGTCCAGATATCCCTTGATGACGTCAAGAACTGGAGAGGGATCTTCGTAGCGGCTCGGGAAGATGAACTCGTGGCTCCAGACCGCATGCCAGCCGAATTCCTTCTGATAGGGCTTCAAGTTCTCCTCGATGAACCTCTGCCCTCTCTCGGAGCCTTGCAGCGCCTCGTAGATCGCATCGCCCGTGTTGCCCGCAAAGGCGGCACCTATCTCGTCGTCTTCCTTGGCAATCTCTTTCATCTTCCAGAGTGCCTCGATCGCGTCCCAGTTTCGATCGTCTGCCGAATTCTGCAGACGTCCGAGCAGTTCGGCGTCGACCTCACCTCGGACTTCTTCCATTACCGCCTGGAGGTTCAGGGTCGCCGAAAGCTGGGCGAAGTTGAGCATCCAGTGGATCTTCCAGTGACGATCATGGATGTCGATGGCATCCTCGAGTATCACTGCCCACTCCATTAGATCGATATTGTCGACGTCCTCGATCTTCGACTCGAGATAGTCGAGGTTTCTCTTCATCTCGGGAACGAGCCGGTTCCTCCACCAGTCGGCGAAGTTCAGTCCGTACACCGGTAACACGGCATTGAGGTAGTTGCCGATCTTCGAGGCGTAGTCGGGATCATCCTTGGGGACCCGTGCGACGTAGAGACTGTTGTATTCCTTCGACCGGACGTCGAAGTCAGGATCGGCCGGGATCGCCGCAGTGTAGAGATAGCCATTGACGTTCTTGGCTACCCAGTCGGATGCGAAAGGCGTCCCGAAGCGCCGGAACATGTGGTCGCAGGTCAGCCACCAGCCACCAATGTCAAAATACATCGGCGAAAGCGGCCGGGGACAGTGGAGGTCGTCATACACCCAGAAGAGCCCCTTTTCCTGCTCACTCTCCCAATCGATCGGGAAATCGTCGTCCCCCAAGAATTCCTTGACGACCTTGCTCGTATCGGCCATGGCGGTTCTCCTTCCTCCTCAGTGACC
>ERZ869936.1120-NODE-1120-length-20625-cov-5.264171_pt1 | contig 20625 bp, 20 predicted proteins | sample MGYA00520876_ERZ869936 | MGnify/ENA primary metagenome ERZ869936 (study PRJEB32218, sample SAMN09650985) | biofilter metagenome | isolation source: enrty point of leading RO module | place: Saudi Arabia: Thuwal, RO plant located on Red Sea | collected 2016-02-17 ...
GCCCCACCCTGCCCCATTCGCTGCTGGCCGCGCTCCTGAAGGCGATCAGTTTCGCCAGTGGATGAGCCGGCCGCCCCTGGGGGGATGAAGGGCGACCGGCGGGACCTTTCACCCGGCGGGCTTGGACCGAACGGAGACAGTTCCGGTCATGTGCGGATGAAAGGCGCAGACATAATCCATGTCGCCGGGCGCATCGAATATGACGCGCGCCGACGACCCGTGCTCGAGGGTCGCCGTTTGCCATGCGCCGTCGCGGGCCGTGGCGGTGTGCGGCGCGAGGTCATCGTTGATCCAGAGAACGGTGTCGCCGGCTGCGATCTCGATCCGCTTCGGCACGAAGGCGAAGCGCGATATCCGCACCTCGACCACATGCGACCCATCATGCGCCGGGCTGGCGCCAGGCGCCGAGGCCAGGGCCAGGCTTGCGCCCAGCCCCTGACCGAACCGACGCCTGGTGACGAGCGTCAGCTTGCGCATTGCAGCCCCTCGACCATGCGCTCGGCATGGGCCTCGTGCGCCCGGAAGGTGACCAGAGCGTCCTCCAGAAGCGTCTTGAGGGGCGCGACCGTGACGGCGGGAATGAAGGTCTCGGCGACGGTCTTGTTGACGATCTGGTGATAGCCGAGTTCGTTCGTGGCATAGGCGCAGTCGAAATCGGCGCCGGTGAGCGCCACCAGTTCGGCCCGCTTCGCCGCCGCACCTTCGACCAGCGCACGGCTGAAGTCATTGTCCTGGGGCGTCACGTTCAGTTCGGCGATCAGTGCACCGGCCGCGTCGTTCACGGCCGTGTGGTCGCGGATCATGGTGCGGGCGAATTCGCGAACGGCGTCGTTCTCGGAGACCGCGAGCGCCAGGTGTGCATAGCGGATGTCGAGACTGCCGGCGGTGTAGGCCGTATGCGCGATTTCGAGATCGTTCATCGGCTGGTCCGCTTTCGCGGACAGCCCTACGGTCGTCGCGGCGAGGGCAAGAGCGAGGGTCATGGTCTTCATCTGATTTCTCCTGTCATGGGTTGAGGAGCCCATGAAGTGGCACGGCGGGATCGTTTCCTGAATGCCGGGAAGTCCACACTTTCTGTCAGATCGTCCGGATGGCTGGACGGACGCGCATCGTCCCGTGTAACGCTTGACCCATGCTGGACCTTTTGAGCGATATCCTGACCCGCCTGTCCCTCAAGGGGACATTATATTTCCGGACGAGTTTCACCGAGCCTTGGGGTGTACGCGTGCCTGCCTTCAGAAACGTGGCGCGCTTTCACTATGTCCATCGTGGCGAGGCGCAGATCCGTGTCGACGGATCCGAGCGCACCGTGGCGTTGAAACAGGGCGATCTGGTGATCGTACCGCACGGACGCGCGCATGTGCTTTTGTGTCGCCACACCGGTCCCGAGGAGGCCCTGCCGCTTGACGACATCCTTGCCCGTTCGGGCTTTCCCGGCCACGGGACCTTGGTCTGGGGCGGCGAGGATTCGCCCCAGGATACACAATTGATCTGCGGTCATTTCGCCCTGGCGGAGGGGTCGCGCCATATCCTTCTCGACCGTTTGCCGCCGCTGATCCATTTGCGCGGCTATGGCGACGACCTGGGACCCTGGCTTGAAGCGACGCTGCGGGTCATCGGCGCGGAAGCCGGAGCGGCGCGGCTCGGCGGCGATCTGATCGCCCTCAAGATGTCGGAGGCGATCTTCGCCCAGGCGATCCGCGCCCATATCGAGCAGTCGGCAGCTTCGGGCGGAAGTCTTGCCGGATTTGCGGACCCCAATATCGCCCGCGCGCTGACGGCGTTTCATCGCGCCCCCGCCGCGGACTGGACCGTCGAGAAACTGGCGCGCGAAGCGGGTCTTTCGCGCACAAGCTTCGCGGAAAGGTTCACGTCGCGGATCAGCGTCACGCCGATGGCCTATGTCACCTCATGGCGCATGCAGATCGCGCGCGAGGCATTGGCCCATCGCGGATTGTCGGTCGCCGAGACGGCCGAGGTTTCGGGATACGCCTCGGAATCGGCGTTCAGCCGGGTCTTCAAGAAGGAGATCGGCGTGTCTCCCGCGGCCTTTAGGTCAATCGGCGTCCAACGAGAGACGGCCTGACGTATCGTTCGCAACGTCGGACGATCGAGCAAGAATTCCGGACCTTCTGAAATTCTTCGTCCCGAAGTCGCGCGTTATGTCGGGTCGTGCGCTGCCGCGCACCATTTAAAGCTCTGACAAAGGACTCACGACATGCGTTTCGTCACGAAATCCATCCATGCCTGGCTCGACTATCCGGTCGCGCTTGCGCTGATCACCCTGCCCTTTCTGCTTGGCCTGGGCGCCTCGCATCCACTTGCCCTTGCGATATCGCCGGTGGTCGGTGTCGCCGCCTTCGTGCTGACGGTATTCACCGATCATCACCTAGGCCTTTTCCGGGTTCTTCCCTATCGACTTCACCTTGCCGTCGATCTGGCCGTGGGTGTCCTGTTCCTGGTTCTGCCACTGGCGCTGGGTTTCGCCGGTCTGGATGCGGCATTCTATCTTTTGAACGGGGCCGCCGTGGTCGCCGTCATCGCCCTCTCCAAACCCGAAACCGCCATGGCCTCGGCCTGACCCGCTTTCAATTCGAAAGGATGCTTCTCATGACACGTCTTACACAGGTCGCCGACGTCGACGCCGTTTCCGAAACCGCCACGCTGTTCGAAGCCATTCGCAGGAAAATCGGCATGGTGCCGAACCTCTACCGCGTGGCGGGCAATCAACCGGCTGCGCTTGCCGGCCTGCTTGGCCTCAACGAAGCACTGGCGGGCGGCAATTTCGATTCGCGCACACGCGAGGCGATCGCCTTGGCGGTTGCGGGAGCGAACGCGTGCGACTACTGCGCCTCGGCCCATGCGGCCATTGCGACCGGTCTCAAAGTCCCGCCCGAGGCAATCGACGACCATCTTCGCGGGCGCTCGGAGGATCCGCGTACGGCCGCCATCCTTGCGCTTGCCAGGGAAATCGTCGAACGGCGCGGCATGATCTCGGACGGCGATATCGCGGACGCGCGAGCGGCCGGATTAAGTGAAGCCGACATCGTGGAGACGGTGGCCAACGTCGTGGCGAACATCTTCACCAATTACCTGAACCACGTCGCCGACACGGATATCGACTTTCCCGCACGGCGCGCCCGCGCGGCCTGAACCAGGCGGCCCGGCTGCGCGACGGCCGGGCCGCATCGCTTGAAAGGACTTTCGCGCCCAATGTCGCTTTGATGCGCCTCGATACGGCAACGGATGCCAAAACCGCCCTGGGAGGTTATGCTGGCCTCGGCTTCGCGCGTAGCTCACCTGATGCGATCGACGCGGAACAAGGCAAACGCGGGTTCGCGCCTCGCGCGAACCCCTCCCGTTGGACGACCGAAAGAAAGGTAGACCCATGCGCCGTCTTCTCATGATTGCTCTTCTTGTCGGACTGGCCGGCCCGGTCTCGGCGCAAACCGCACCATCGGAGCGCGAGATCGCGGCCTATGACGGTCTGTTCCGCGCCGCACACGAGGGCGACGTCGCCATGATCGAGCGGCTGGTGGCGGAGGGCGTCGACGTCAATGCCCGCGACGCCCGGGGCCGGACGCCTGCGCATGTCGCCGCCTTTGCCTCGGAGGATGACGCGCTGCTCGCACTGGCCGAGGCCGGCGCGGACATGAACGCGCTGGAACATCGGGCCTATGACGTGGTGACCATCGCCGCCGTTGCGGACGATCCGGAATTGATGTCGCTCGCCATCGAACTGGGGAACGATCCCGGCCTGACAACAAGCCCCTACGACGGCACCGCCCTGATCGCCGCGGCGCATCTGGGTCATGCCGAGGTTGTGCGGCGTCTGATCGACGCGGGCGCGCCCCTGGATCACATCAACAACCTGCACTGGACGGCGGTGATGGAGGCGGTGGTCCTGGGCGATGGCGGGCCGGATCACCAGGCGGTGCTCGACGCGCTTCTGACCGCCGGAGCGGACCGGAGCTTGGCCGACCGCGACGGCGTCACACCTCTTGAGCACGCCGAGGCGCGGGGGTTTGCCGAGATGGCGGAGCGGCTTCGCCAGCAGAACTAAGCGCTTGAATTCCGCGCCGACCCGTGTCGCCATCGGGGCAGTCAGGAGGGTTCATGCGCCGCAACGATCCGTTTTCAATCCCCCGTTCGGCCCTGTTTCGCGACGGTGCCGATCTGCCGCTATCGAGCCCGAAGTGGGATGTGCTGTTCCACCCCGCGCGGGAAACCGGCGTTCCGCTGGGCGGCATCGGCACGGGCGGGATCATGCGGTCGTCGACCGGCGCCTTCAGCCGCTGGACGATCAAGGCGGGCGGCGTGAAGCATTTCACTCTGCCTGCCGCGGGGTTTCTCCTGCGCGTGGCGCGGGATGGCGGGGCACCGGAGGCGCGGGCCCTGCAACCCGATCCCGGCAGCGGAGAAATGACGTCCTTCGCCTTCGAGCCCGCCCAGGCATGGCACGGGCTTTTCCCGAAGGCCTGGCACAGCCACGCGCCGGTCGCGGGCGTCCGCGCGGAATGTCTGTCGTTCTCGCCGATTCTGCCGGGCGATCTGGCCACGTCGTCGCTGCCCGTCGCGCTGTTTCGCTGGAAGCTGACGAATGAGGGCGACGCCGTTTCCACGGCCGCGCTGGCGTTCACGTTTCCCAACCTGAACGGGTGGTTCCGAAGCTTCGGTGAGACGCGCCCCAGGCGGACCGCGACGGGCGGTTTCAACGCGGCGCTGGACGAAGGCGGCGCCTACGGTGTGATTCTGGATCAGGCGAATGCGGGTGCGGAGCGCGGGCAAGGACAGGGTCAATGGGCCATCGCCTGCCAGCCCGACACGGGCGTGGAACTCAGCAGGTCGATCTGCTTCGACGGCTATGGCGACGGCGCAGACTTCTGGACCCCGTTCGTGGAGACCGGCACGGCACCCCGGCTTGACGAAAGCTGGGTGGTCGAGGGCGGGTTCCGCGAGAACCTGCCGGGCCTGCCGACCGGGGCCGTGGCGGCGTCGGCCAGGCTGGCGCCCGCGGAAAGCCGGGTCGTGACCTTTGCGCTTGTCTGGGACCTGCCCGCGATCGGCTTTGGCCAGGGTCGGCGATGGTGGCGCGGCTATACCGACGACTGGGGGTGTGACGGCACCTCGGCGGCCGCCATCGCCGATCATGCGCTGAGCCGTGCGACCGAGTGGGAGGCCCGGATCGCCGATTGGCACGCCGGGGTCGAAGAGGCGGCAGGCGCAGAACCGCATCGCGCGGGTCAGGCGATCAACGAGCTGTATTTCCTGGTGGACGGCATGTCCGTCCTGACCTCGGCCCGGGACGCGCCGGACGGGCGACGGCACTTCGGGCTGATCGAGTGCCACGATTACGCGCTCTACAACACGCTGGACCTTTGGATCTATGCGGCAGAAGCGGTCGGGCGGCACTATCCCGAATTGGCCGCGATGGTGGCGGAGGATTACGCGGCGCTGACGCTTGAGACCGATACGCGCCTGCGCCGCCACAGGTGGCATCACGGGCTGTTCCCGATCAACGCGCCGGGCTGCTGTCCGCACGATGTCGGCGGGCCGGGTGAGGATCCCTTCGTCGTGCCGAATTCCTATACGTATCGCGATCCGAACCGGTGGAAGGATCTGAACTGCGACCTTGTCCTGTGCATCTATCGCGACGGACGTGCGATGGGAGCCGAGTGGCGCCGCCGTCTGTTTCCGGCCGTTCAGACCGCCATCGACCATCTTCAGCAGTTCGACACCGATGGCGACGGTTTGATCGAGAATGACGGCACGCCGGACCAAACATTCGACAACATCCCGATGAAGGGCGTGTCGAGCTATTGCGGCGGGCTTTGGATCGCCGCGCTTCTGGCCGGGGCGGAACTGGCCCGCGAGGCGAGCGACGCCGATCTGGCCCGGCGCTGGAGAGAACAGGCGGGCGACGCGCGCGCGCGGTTCGCCAAGCTGCTGTTCAACGGTGAATATTTCGATGTCGATACGGAGGGTCCGCTGTCTTCGGCCTGTTTCATCGAACAGCTTTTCGGCCCGTTCCTGGCGCGGAGGCTTGGCCTTGGCGATATCGTGCCCGAGGCCATGGCCCGCACCGCATTGGCCGGCGTCTTTCGGCGCAACTTCGAGGAGGCCGGTGGCGGCGAAGGGGCCGTGTCGCTTTCGGCGATCCCCGCCAGCGCGCAAGATCACCTTCCGCACAAGGCCGACAGCAGTTTCCAGACGGCCGAGATCCAGCCCGGTTTCAACTACAGCTTCGCCGCACAACTGGGCGCCTGGGGCCTGACCGACGAGGCCGACAGGCTGTACCGCGCTCTGCACGAGCAGCTTCATGTCCGGCGCAACCTGGTGTTCCAGACACCCGCCGCTTATGACCGCGGTCGGCTGTCGTGCCGGGCAATCCTGAACATGAGACCGCTTGCGGCGTGGTGGATGCTGCCGACGGATTGAGGTCGGCGCACGTCGAGCGGCCGGATCGGGCGATCACGCGGTCTGCCGCGCCTTCGCGATCTGCATCATCAGGTCGAATTCGTTGAAGAGCTGCCATTCGGCCCGGACGGTCCCGCCTGTGACGCGCCATTGCGTGATGCCCCAGATCTGGCAGTCCGCGCCGGTCGGTTGTCCATACAGGCCCGTGCCGGAATGCGTCGCCTCGGCGCTCCAGCGGGTCGAGATCAGCCAGCCGTCGGCGTCGTTGCCCATCCAGTAGACCTCGTCGACCTGTAGCGCCAGATCGGGAAACGCCGCCCGCAGCGTATCGACATAGTCGCGATAGGCGGCGATGCCGGTGAATTTGCGGTTGGTCGTGCCTTCGAATGCGATTTCGGGATCGTAGTCGGCGGTGAGAGCGGCGCCGTTGCGGTTCCAGATATCGTCGTGAACGCGCCGGGCGAAGGCGTCGGGATCGAAGCCGTCGACCGGCTCGGCCTTGCTGATCGGACGGGCCGGAGCGGCGCTTTGGCGGAGTTGGTCCCAGACCTTGGCACTTCGCGGCCAGCCGGGCGGCGGATCGGCGGCGAGGCGCGCGGCCTCGTCCCAGAGATCCAGCCCAAGCTGCACCAGCATGGCCGAGGTGTTGTAGAGCACATGCTCGAGAAAGATGTCGTTCCCCAGAGCGACGCAGTTGGCGATGACCAGAACGTCGATCTTGCGGCCCGTGGGATCGCCGTAGCGGCTGGGTCCGGTGTTGGTGCCTATGATCCGGGTCAGGTGCGAGGTGTGGAATCCGATCCGGTCGTCGCCGGCCCAGATCACCTCTTCGGCGTCGAGGACGATGTCGGGGAACGCGCCGGTCGTGTGGTGGGTGTCGTCGATGATCTTGCGGTTGCCGGTTTGAAGTCCGTAATCGTCGAAGACCCGGCTGTCGGGGGCATAGCAATCGGCGATGTATCCCACCTCGCGCGCATCGGTTTCCCAGATCCGGTGGGTGATGCGCACGATGTAGTCGACGATGTTGCGGTAGTCGGGGTCGAAGCCGCTCAGGCTTTGGGCCGGGCCGAAATCGTCGGGAATGCGCACCGTGCGGTCACTTGTGTAGGCCGCGAGCGAGATGTCGAACCCGTCGGGCATGTGTACGCGGCGCAAGGGCTGAGCCGAATGATGGGATACGCTGCGGTCGGGTTCGAATGCTTGTTTGCTCATCGGGCGCACCTAGCCTGCGATCCGGTTCCCGCTGTCGGGATCGAACAGATAGAGGTGGTCGTGGTTGAGCGAGATCGAGACCACGTCGTCCTGATCCTTCCTGAGATGCCGGTCGCCCTTGGCGATGACACGCTGCTTGCCCCATTGCACGGTCAGAAGCGTCGCCTCGCCTGTGTTCTCGAAGGCGTAGATCCGGACGTCGATATCGCCCTCGCCGGCTTCCGAGACGCGCATGTCGTCGGCGCGGACGCCAAGGACGACGCTTGCCCGGTCGGCGGCCTCGACCGGCACAAGGCGCGTGCCGCCGGTGGTCACGAAATGTCCGTTTTGGATCGAGCCGTTGATCAGGTTCATCGCGGGGCTGCCAATGAAGCCCGCCACGAAGAGGTTCGCGGGGTCGTTGTAGATTTCGTCGGGCGTGCCAAGCTGCTGGATCACGCCGTTCTTCATCACCGCGACGCGGTCTGCCAGCGTCATCGCCTCGATCTGGTCATGGGTCACGTAGACCGTCGTGATCTTCAGTTCGCGGCTGAGATGCTTGAGTTCCGCCCGCATCGTCACGCGCAGCTTGGCGTCCAGGTTCGACAGCGGCTCGTCCATCAGAAAGACCTTGGGCGTCCTGACGATGGCGCGGGCGAGCGCCACGCGCTGACGCTGGCCGCCCGACAGCGCCTTGGGCTTGCGGTCCAGGAATTGCGACAATTCCACCTGCGCGGCGGCCTTCTCGACGCGGGGCGCGATCTCGGATTTGGGCGTGCCGCGCACCTTCAGGGGGTAAGCGATGTTGTCGAAGATCGTCATGTGCGGATAGAGGCCGTAGTTCTGGAACACCATTGCCACGTCGCGGTCCTTGGGCAGATCGTCGTTGACCTTGCGGTCGCCGATCCAGATCTCGCCCGAGGTCGGTTCTTCCAGCCCTGCGATCATGCGCATAGTCGTGGTCTTGCCGCAGCCCGAGGGGCCGAGAAGGACCAGGAATTCGCGGTCGGCTATGGACAGCGACTGGTCGTCGACGCCTATGAAATCGCCCCAGCGTTTGGTCAGGTTCTTGAGGATGACTTCGGCCATCAGCGCACCGCCCCCATGGTCATGCCTTGCACGAAATATTTGCGGATCAGCAGGGCGAGGACGAACATCGGCACCATGATGATGATGCCCGCCGCGCTGAGCAGGTTCCAGAGATCGCCTTCCTCGGCCTTGAACAGAGCCAGGCCGATGGGCAGCGTCACCGCGTCCTTGTTGGTCAGGATCAGGGCGAACAGGAACTCGTTCCAGGCGATGATGAAGCAGAAGATACCGGCGGTCAGCAGACCGGGCGCGGCCATCGGCAGGACGATGTTTCGGATCACCTGAGCCCGCGACGAGCCGTCGACCATCGCGGCTTCTTCGGTGTCGAGCGGGATGCCGTCGATGAAGCCCTTTATCATCCAGATCGCGAAGGGCATCACGATGGCGAGGTTCACCAGGATCAGGCCCAGGCGCGTGTCCAGAAGCCCCACGTCGCGGAACATCACGAAGAACGGCAGGATGATGACGACCGCGGGCACGAACTGGGTGGCCAGGATGGTGACCAGCATCGCGGTCTCGCCCACCAGCCGGAAGCGGCTGAAGGAATAGGCGGCCATGGTCGCGATGGGGATCGCGAACAGGACGGTGAAGAAGGCCACGATGGTCGAATTCACCAGCTTCTCGCCCAGCGTGTAGGGTTCCTGGAAGACCAGCGAGAAATTCTCGAGCGTCGGTTTGAAGAAGATCTTGAGCGTGTAGACGTCCAGATGGTTCTTGAAGGCGGCCAGGAAGATCCAGGCGATCGGCACCAGCATGATGAAGGTCGCGATCAGGATCAGGATGACCTGAACGCTGCGGACGATCTGTTTCTTCTGGCGACCCGAGAGGCCTTGTCGGGGGTTCCGCCCGAACTCCTCGGGATCCGGCATGGGGGCGACGGACATGGCGCTTACTCCTTCCGGAACACGTACTTGGCGTAGGCGTAGGTCAGGAAGATCATCGGGATCACCATCAGCCAGGCGACCGACGCGGCATAGCCGATCTGGCCGTATTTCATGCCGTTGAAGTAGATGTAATGGCTGAGCGTCTGGGTCGCCGTGCCGGGGCCGCCATTGGTCAGCATGAAGATCTGATCGAAGGTCTTGAGCGAGAAGATCGATTTCAGGATGATGACCACGGCCAGGACCGGCGCGAGTTGCGGCAGCGTCACGTCGCGGAAGACGCGCCAGCCGGAGGCGCCGTCGACCTGCGCGGCCTCGATGGTGTCCTGCGGCACGCTGGCCAACCCGCCGATCAGGACCAGCGTCAGGAAGGGGATCCAGCCCCAGACGTCGGCCATCACGCAGACGGCGAAGGCCAGGACCGGGTCGGACAGCCAGCTGACATCGGCGAGCGGCGGGATCATCACGCCGAAGAAGGCGTCGAAGAGGCCGAATTCGGGGTTGAACATGAAGCGGAACGATACGCCGATCAATGCCGGGCTCATCGCGAAGGGCAGGATCAGAAGTGTCTGGACGCCCGAGCGGAACTTGCCGCCGGGCGCAAGTAGCAGTGCGAGGCCGAGGGCGAGGACGGTGGTCAGCCCTACTGTCAGAACCGTGTATATCGCGGTCACCCAGACCGAGTTCCAGAACGCCGGTTCCTGGGTGAAGGCCCAGGTGAAGTTTTCCCACCCGAGGTACTGGTTCAGCGAGTCGGGACGGTTCAGCCGTCCGACCGTGAAGCTGAGACGCAGGCTTTCGATCAGCGGCCAGATCGCGGTGGCGAAGACCACCAGCACCGCCGGAGCGACCAGCAGGTATTTCAGCGTGCTGTCACGCATGGGCCTTGTCCTTGGCGGGGACGGGCGCGGCCTGCGCGCCCGTCCGGTCCGGGATTACTGAATGCAGCCCGAACGCTTGAGCACCCGTGTCGCCTGTTCCGCGGCATCGGTCATCAGCGCACGCGTGTCGCCGCCGGCGGCGGCCTCGGCGATCGCGGCGGACAGAAGGTCGCCGACCTCGGGCCACTCGGGAATTTGCGGCATGATGTCCGATTGCTTCAGGCTGTCCCAGGCCGCGGCCTGAATGCCGTCATTCGCGGCGTTCACCTCTTCGTCCTGAAGCGACGAGATATGCGTGACCACGTTGTTGACGATGGGCGTGCCCGCCACTTCGCGTTCGATGGCGTTGGCCTTGTCCATCTCGGGATTCGACAGCCACTTCATGAATTCCCACGCGGCCTCCTTGTTCTCGGAATATTCCGAGATCGAGAACGGCATCGAGATGGCGTAGGTCTTGGTCTGGCCCTTGTACGAGGGCATGCCGACGAAGCCGACCTGCTCCTTAGTCAGCACCGATTGCTCGGGATTGGTCATCGGCGAGTAGGCCCACCACCAGACCGGCATCATCGCGGAGTTGCCCTGCTGGAACGACTGGCGCGCGTCCTGTTCGACGAAGGCCACCGAGTTCGGGTTGGTGATTTCGTGCACCGTGTGCAGCGCGATGTAGTCCTCGGTCGCCTGCAACGCCTCCTCGCTGGTCCAGGCGGGCGTGCAGTCGTCGTTGAACACATCGCCGCCGGCGGCCCAGAGGAAGTTGAGCCAGATGAACAGGTTCTGACGATTGCCGTCATTGTTGTAATAAAGCGCAAGCGGCGCGATGTCGGGATTTGTCTCTTTCAGCTTCTTGCCGACCTCGATCACTTCTTCCCAGGAGGTCGGAGGCTCGGGGATCAGATCCTTGCGATAGAACAGAAGCTGCGGATGGGCGCGGAGCGGGAAGCCCAGCGTCTTGCCGTCGTATTGCGCCGAGCGGGCGAACGCCTCGGGGTAGCGGTCCATCGAGATGCCGTCGCGCGCCATCAGATCGTCGATCGGCATCAGCCAGTGCGCGTTGGGCGGCCCCCAGCTGTCGAGATAGTTGACCACGTCGAAGGTGCCGGATTGGGCGATGCCTTCGGCGTTGATCTTTTCCTGAAGCGAGCCGAAGGGTATGAACGTCCATTCCGTCTCGATGCCGGTGAGTTCGGTGAATTCCTTGTCGCGCAGCATCAGCCCGTCGAACTGCGGGGTGACCACGCTGAGAATGTTCAGCTTGGTGCCCTCGTAGGGCTTTCCTTCTGTCAGGTTGTAGGGCACGTCCTGGGCCGATGCGACGAATGGCACCGTCATGAACGCCAGGCTCGCCGCCGTTGCTTTCAGCATATCTCTTTTCCGCATTTGCTCCTCCCAAGGTGTTGCGGGTCACCCTTGGACGTTAGGGGTTTTTGAATACGTATTCAAGTTATTTTGCGGAGAGCCACACCGCGGACAAACTTCGTCCTGATCGAGAGCTACGGCGGAGGCAGGCGAAGAACACCGGATGCGCGCGGCGATGGGCGGACCGCCCAAGGCAGACGTCGCGCAACGGCATTGCGTCACCGCGCGAATGCGGTGGTCACGCCTCGTTTCTGGAGACGAGCTCGTCCAGTAGACTGACGATTTCCGCGCCGTGAAATGGTTTGGTCACACGTTTCGCGTGGGTCAACTCCTCGGGCAACGAGACAGTCGCGTCTGTATATCCCGTCAGGAATATAAACGGGATTCCCACTGACTTGAGCCTTTGCGCGACGGGAAGGCTGGTCTTTCCTCTTCCCAGATTGAAATCGAGGAACGCTGCGACAGGGGCACTCGTTTCGATTTGTTCGAGTGCCGAGTCCACATCATGATGAACTGAAATATTCTCGTAACCGGCCGACGCCAGCGTCATTTCAATGTCCATGGCGATCAGGGCTTCATCCTCCAATATGAGGATCTCGCCATCACTCATCGTCATCTCCCAAATCGAAATCCACCTGTACACATAGCCCTTCGCGGTCGTAGTCAACTTTGATTTCGCCGCCGAGATCGTTCTTGAGAACACGCTCGATCACCAGGCTGCCGAAGCCGACATGCGACGGCGGGGATTCGATTTCGGGCCTGTTGTACTCTTTCCACGCAATGCGCGCGCGATCGGTACCGTCGATTGAATCGCGTGCCGTTGCGACGACGATGTGGCCGCCTTCGACGGACAGCGCGCCATACTTGGCGGAATTCGTGATGAGTTCGTGGATCGCCATGCCGAGGGCCATCGCCTGCTTGGGGTCGAGCATCAGGTCGGGACCGGTCAAGCGGATCCGTTCCTGTTCGGTTTCCTCGTAGGGATCGGCTTCATTGCGAATGATGTCGGAGAATTTGGCCTTGGACCAGTCCGCGTCCGTCAAGAGGTCGTGGGTGCTGGAGATGGCGCTGAGCCGGTCCTGCAAGCGCGCCTGATATTCCGCCGCATCATCGACGCCCTTGAGCAAAAGTTTGGAAATCGAGCTTACGGTGGCAAGCGTGTTCTTGACCCTGTGCTGCAATTCGCCAAGCAGCAGTTTCTGCTGGTCGTTCTGCTTTTGAATGCGTTGTACCATGCGGGCCTGGTCGGTGACCTCGCGGACGCAAACACCGACCGCGAACACACTGCCGTCCTGCCACACCGGATAATAGTCGCCGATCCAATTGCGCCTCTCGCCGGGCGCGGCGTGGGTTTCACCTTCGATCTCCAGGCCAAGCAAGGGCTCGCCCGTCTCGAACACCTTGCGACATATGTCTTCCAGAACGTCCGACAATTCAGGCAGCAACTCGCTGAAGGACTGTCCGATATGCTCATCGACCGAGAAGCCGTTGATTTCGGCCAGGCTTTCGTTGATCCGAACCCAACGGTAATCCCTGTTGACCAATGCCAGACCGATTGGCGTCGTATCGTAGAGATTCTCCAGCTCCGCGTATTGCCTTGCCAGTTCACACTCATTCCGCTTGAGCGTTTCTTCGTATCTTTTCCTCTCGGTGATATCGACGAAGGTCAGGACGTACCCGTCAAGGCGGTTGTCGGTGGTGCGATATGGCTTGATCCGCATCAGAAAGACTTGTCCGGACGCCTTTACCGAAACTTCGCGCTCGAACGACTGAAGCGTTTCGTCAACCTTGTGCGCATCCGCCTCTAGATCGGGATAATCTATGCGCGACGACAGATCCGATATGGGTCTGCCGATGTCACGCGGCCGAATGCCGAAAAGTTCCATGGTGGTGGGCGTGAAGTTGCGCACACAGAACCCGCGGTCTAGAAACAGAACGGCAAGGTCCGTCGCTTCGAACAGGTTTTTCAAATCCGAGTTCGCGCGTGTCAGAAGACGGTTGTTCTCCTGAAGTTCGGCGTTGACGGTCTCCAGTTCCTCGTTGATGGATTGCAGTTCCTCGCGCGAGGTTTCGAGTTCTTCGTTCGAGGATTGCAGCTCCTCGTTCATGCTCATGAGCTCTTCGTTCGTGCTCTTGAGCTCCTGTCCCGAGGTCTCGTATTCCTGCATCGTCGCCGCGAGTTGCTTGCGAAGCTTCGCGTTCTCGGTTTCAAGCAAATCACGGTTGGACGCTTCACGTTCTCCGACAGCGTCGCCCAGATCGACCGCATCGACCGCGCGGGCCTCGCTGAGCACCAGAATGAAGTCGTTTCCCGCCGGACCGACCTCGACGTCGAAGAGCCGGGGTGCGCCATCTTTGGACACGAGAACATTGTCGATCTGCATCGGCGCGCCCGTCTTTTCGGCTTCGGACAGGGCCGTGCGCACCGGCAGGCGCAACTCCGGCGAGAGAAACGCGTCGATCATCGTCGACGGCGTACCGACGACAGGTCGCACCAACTCGGTCATCTTTTGCGAGAGATACAGAACTTCGCCGGTTCCAGAAAGCAGGGCGAATGGCGCGGCATAGCGCCGGAGAAATTCCCGTTCAACGGTCGCCTCTCGCGACAGATCGAGCGCCATTTCCTGTTGAGACGGCGCTCGCGGGCCCTCCGGTGGAAGCAACTGGGCCCGGCGCGGTTTGTCGAGCAGTGCGGAATAGCTTGTCGAGGCATTGGGATTTCGCCGAAAGATGCGGTGGGTCTTGTCCAACACGTCGAACAGGCCTTCTTCGCCGGCCAGTCCCTCGGACGGGCCGAGGAAGAGATATCCCTGGCCCCGCAACGAGAAATGGAAGCGGGGAATGACCTGCTTCTGCAAATTGCCCGACAGGTAGATGAGCAGGTTGCGGCAGGATATCAGGTTCAACCGCGAGAACGGAGGGTCTTGCAGAAGATTGTGCGGGGCAAAGACGCAGACTTCACGCAGCTTCGGCGTGGCCCGATACAATCCGTTCTCGAGTTGGAAGAACCGGTCGCGCCGTTCGCTGCTCAGCTTTGCGACGGCGTTTGCGGAATAGAACCCGGAGCGCGCGGCGATCAGCGACGGCGTGTCGATATCGGTGCCAAAGACCTGAACTATGCGCCGGTCGTGTCTCGCTTCCATTTCCTCGGTCAGAAGGATGGCGAGCGAATAAGCTTCTTCCCCGGTCGAACACCCGGGCACCCAGACGCGGATCGTGTTGTGCGAGCTGTCCAGCATCGGACCAATGACCTGATCCTTAAGCGCGGCGAAAGCTTCGGGATCGCGGAAGAACTCCGTCACACCGATCAGGAACTCTTGCGCCATACACTGCGCTTCGGCTTCGTCGTCGAGGACCCTCATGAACTGCTCGACGTCGGTGAGGCGCAACACCGTCATGCGCCGCTCGATCCTGCGCACCAGCGTTCCCGGTTTGTAATCGGAGAAATCGTTCCCGACGACCTCGGCCAATCTTGCCGCGAACCGGGGCAAGGCGTCCTCGATGTCTTTCTTGAGATTCGACGCTTCGTTGCCCCGAACGAGGTTGCGGCGATGCTGAATGATTTCGTTCACCCGCCCCGCGATCTGCTCGATCGGCAGGATGAAATCCACAAGGCCGGTGGCAACCGCGCTGTCAGGCATCCCCGGAAACCGCGCACCCTTGCTTTCCTGCACGAGCGCGAATCCACCCGCCGCCTTGACGTCTTTCAATCCCGTCGAGCCGTCGGTTCCAGTGCCTGAGAGAACGACGCAGTAGGCGTCCCTGCCCCGTGCCGCCGCAAGAGATTTGAAGAAAGCATCAATCGGTCGATGAACCCCGTCGTGGCTATCGCGCTCGACCAGGTGCAGACGGTCATCCTCTATGCCGGCGACGGTGCCGGGAGGCACGACGTAGAAATGATCGGCTTTGAGAGGTTCTCCATCCTTGATCTGGGTGACAGGCAGATCGGTATGCCCCTGCAGCAATTCGTGCAGGATGGACTTCTGATCGGGAGAGAGATGCTGGACGATGACGAAGGCCGCACCCGTCTGAGGCGCGGTATTGCTGACCATGGTCTTGAGGGCTTCGAACCCTCCGGCCGACGCGCCGATACCGACAACAGGCACTATGGACATTCTTCCCCCTTCCGATCGAATTTGACTGTTCAAGTGGCAGTATTATCGTCATAGGCTGAACGTTCTCACGGTAAAGTCCGGTTTTGCCCGAGACCAGGCGGGCTGTCCAGCGAGTCACAGGTAACGATTGGAAGGTGATGCAACGTCGTATTGATACCGTCGTCATCGGCGGATCGGCCGGAAGCTTTACCGCGCTGCGCAGACTTCTGGCCGATCTTCCCGCAGATCTGCCCGCCGCCGTCTTCGTGTGTCAGCATTTCTCGAGCATCGGCGAAAGTCACGCCGTCGATCTCTTGCGAGGGTACTCGAATCTTCCGGTCGTCATCGCGGAAGACGGGATGACCATCGTGCCGGGTCAGATCGTGTTCGCGAAGCCGGATCTGCACATGATGATGGGTCACGACCACATTCACCTGCGGCGCGGCGCCCACGAGAACAACTTTCGTCCCGCCATCGACCCGCTGTTTCGGTCCGCCGCGGTTTATCGGGGCGCACGGGCCATCGGTGTCGTCTTGTCGGGCCTGATGGATGACGGTGCGGCGGGGGCCCGCGCCCTGCACCGCACGGGAGGACGGATTCTGGTTCAGTCGCCCGAAAGCGCGGAGTTCGCGGACATGCCGGACGCCGCCCTGACGACTGTCCCGGATGCAAAGCCGGTGCCTTTGGAGAATCTTGGCTCCGAAATCGTGTCCCTTGTCGGCACACGGGTCGGCGCCCTGGGTGCCGTACCTTGGGACATCGGCATCGAACTGAAGATTGCAGGTTTGGAAGAGGCATCCATGGCCAACGAAGACCGTCTGGGCGAGCTGTCGCCCTATAATTGCCCGCACTGCAACGGTGTCCTGTGGCAGATCGAAGACGGCCCGCTGACGCGGTTCCGCTGTCACACCGGTCATGCCTACACGATGGAAAGCCTGAACGAGAGCCAGGATCGCGCATTGGACGAAAGCCTGTTCAACGCGCTGCGGGCGCATCGGGGACGCGCCGCCCTGATACGGCAGATCGCTGCGAAGTCGACCGGACAAGAGAGCCGCCGCAGGTTGGAAGAACGCGCGCGCCGCTGCGAGGAAGACACCGAACGGCTTCAGCAGATCATCAAGAGCCGGCGAGCAGGCTGACGGGCACGGCCGGCGGCCGGCCGATGGCCCAGGCCCTACCTCGCGCGGGGGCGGGCGCCTTTCGCTATGCTTCAATACGGCACCACCGACACCCCACCAGGTCCGGATTTTCGATTGCCGGATCCGAGGAAGCGGACGCGCCCAGTAATCGATGGTCCGCAAACGGCAGGCTCTGTGGTCCGAACGCTATCTCGTCTGAGAACGAGACGCTGCATGCGGCAGAGGCTTGAGAGTGCTTTGGTGCCCGGGGGCGGAATCGAACCACCGACACGAGGATTTTCAATCCACTGCTCTACCCCTGAGCTACCCGGGCACGGGTGAGGGCGCGGCCCTCGGGTCGCGGTGTTCTAGACTCGGGCGGGGGCGGTGTCCAGCGGGAAAAGCCGCGTCTTTTCAATGTTCGGTTCCGCCTTCCGGCGGGCTTGGCGGGGCGTCTTCCGGGTCGTCTTCCGCCTCGACGCGATAGGCGCCGGTCATCCAGCGGCCAAGGTCGATATCGGCGCAGCGGCGCGAGCAGAACGGGCGCCAGCGTGCCTCGGTCGGACGTTTGCAGATCGGGCAGCTCATGTGGTCCAACCCGGTGGCAGGGGGCGGCGTTCCCGCTTCCGTTGCATCTCGAAAAGACCCATTGTCGTCCAGCCGATCAGCGCGGTGTCCACCGGGTCGGCGCGGAAGGCCTTCTTCAGCGCCTCTTCCAGCGTGCGGCGATCCTTCTTCGGCATCGGGGCGAAGTCGACCACCACCTGGCCGCCGAGGCCGCGCAGGCGCAGCTGGCGAGGCAGATCGCGGGCGGCGGCGAGGTTGGCCTTGAGGCCGGCGGCGGGCGAGAAGTCCGCACCGGTATTCACGTCGACACAGACCAGCGCGCGGGTCGCCTCGACGATCATCGATGCGCCGCCCGGCAATGACGCTTCCGGAGAGGCGAGCGCGCGGAGCGCCTCATCGGCGCCGGAGACCTCGAGCGGCCTGGCGACGGAGCGCACACGAGTTGCGGGCCTGGGATCGCCCCAGAAGTTGACGGCACTGCCGCCAAGCGCACTGCCCGGCTCGCGATGCACGGTCTTGTAGGCCTCAGCGCTGTCGGGATCGCAAAGGATCTCGTCCGGAAACGGCAGGAGCCATTCGGCGAGGATGCGTGCGAGTGGCGCTTGCTCCAACAGGCGACCCGGTTCTGCGCCGCTGGCGAGGTGCTTCGGCACATTGCGCGCTTCCGCCAGAAGACGGACCAGTTCGCGTTCCAGGGCTTCGTCCTCGACCGCCTTGGCCGCACTGCGAATGATGACGCCGGGCGCGGGGTCGGCTTCCGCCCTTTGAAGCGCCTCGGTCACGATGGCCGTCAGCCGCTCTCGTTCTGCCTCGTTTCCGATCCGGCGCGACACGTTCACGCCGGGAGCCTCAGGGGTCAAAATCAGGCGGGGCCCCTTGAACAGGAGACGGGTGTTGAGGGGCACGGCCTTGCCGGGTTCGGGAAGGCTCGCCACCTGAGCCGCGATCAGTTCACCACCCTTGGCAGTGCCGGGCTGTCGGAGGAAGCCTTCACCGGCAGGTCCGAGATCGCAGAAGGCACCGCGCCCGTTCGGCAGGATGCGGGTGACACGGGCCGCTCGGATCTCGCCGGGGGTGGGGTCATTGGCGTTGGCAGAGGGCAGGAGGACGAAGTCCTCAAGCTGACCGTCGACCATCAGCGCCGCGCGGATGCCGTCCGCGGCGCGCGTGTCGATGGCGATCACCCTGCCCTTCATGACAGAACCCCGGCCGCGCGCAGAAGCGTCGCCGTCTCGGCCAGCGGCAGCCCCATGACGCCCGAGTAGCTGCCCTCGATCCAGGGAATGAAGGCAGCGGCGGGACCCTGGATGGCGTAGCCGCCCGCCTTGCCCTGCCAGTCGTTCGTGTCGAGATAGCCTTCGATCTCGGCCTTGGACACACGCTTCATTCGGACGGTGGTGACGTTCACGCGTTCCATCATGCGGTCGTCCGTTCGGACCGCGACGGCGGAGATGACCCTGTGGCGGCGTCCGGAAAGGAGGCGCAGGAAGGTCTCGGCCTCGTCCCGGTCGGCGGGCTTGCCGAGGATGCGGCGGCCCAGCGCGACGGTCGTGTCGGCGGTCAGCACAACACCCTCTGTCACGATCGCATGAGCCTTCTGGCGCGCCATGCGCGCGCAATAGGGGCGCGGCAGTTCAGCCTTGAGAGGCGTCTCGTCGATGTCGGGGTGAATGACCGCGTCGGGGGTCAGGCCAAGCTGGCCCAGAAGTTCAAGGCGCCGGGGCGAGCCCGAGCCAAGCACGAATCGCGGGCGCGCCGCACTCATCCGCGCGCCCCCGCCGAATTACTTGAAGCGATAGTTGATACGGCCCTTCGTCAGGTCGTATGGCGTCATCTCGACCTGGACCTTGTCGCCAGCCAGAACCCGGATGCGGTTCTTGCGCATCTTGCCTGCCGTGTGCGCGATGATTTCATGGCCGTTCTCAAGTTCGACCCGGAATGTCGCGTTGGGCAGGAGTTCCTTCACGACGCCGGGGAATTCGAGAAGTTCTTCCTTGGCCATGATGTCTCCTTCTTGCACGCGTCCGTTGATTGGACGCGCCTGTATTTGGGCTGTAACGGCCCCGGAATCAAGGGCTATTCGCCGGACCGGCCGTTATGACGCGACGCTGTGGCGGAAGGCCGGACGGGATGCCGTCCGCCTAGAGGGCGCGAAGCCAGAATTGCAGGTCGTGGGTGACTTCGCCCTCGCTACCGACCTCTTTCCAGTCGAAATGCGCCATTGCACCCGGGATCGGCGCATAACCGCGACGGGTCCAGAACGCATCGAGCGGGAAGTAATCGGAGGTGCGCGCGGGATGGTCCGCCGGTCGCAGAACGCCGCAGAAGGCGGAATGGGACAGCCCGAGGTCGCGGGCATGCGCTTCACGGATGTCGAAGAAACGGTGGCCGACCCCCTGCCCCCGATATGGCTTCAGAAGAACGCTTTCCGCGCAGTAGAACACCCGGCTTACATCATGACCCGCCTGGGCCACGGGCGCGGCGAAGGCGGGATCGTGATGTGCCAGCGGCGTGCCGGTCGAGGCGCCGACCAGTCGCGAACCGTCGAAGGCGCCGACCAGAATGGCGCCCGGCGCGTTGCGGTAGGCCGAAAGATAACGCCGCTCGTAGGCTTCGTCGCCGTCGTAGAGGTAGGGAAAGTCGCGAAAGACGGCGATCCGAAGCGCCGCCACGTCGCCCAGCGCCGCTTCGAGCGCGGCGCCGGTCAGGATCTGGACGTCGATCGTCACGCGACCTGTCTCAGCCAGTCGGCGAGGTTGTAGTATGTCGTCACGCGCGTGATCCTTCCGTCCTCGAGCGTAAAGAACGAACCGGCCGGAAGGCGGTAGGTCTGGCCTTTCGCCTCGGGCAATCCGGTGTCGGTCGCAAGATATGTTCCGTTGACGATGTATTCCGCCGCCGCGCGACCGCCACCATGGGCGTCGAAGATCACCATGTCGGTCAATGTCTCGCGGTAGCAGCGGTTCATATGCGCGCAAAATGCGCGGAACGCGTCCTTGCCGATGCGGATTTTGCCTTCGTTCACATGATG
>ERZ869936.1121-NODE-1121-length-20612-cov-4.067325_pt1 | contig 20612 bp, 19 predicted proteins | sample MGYA00520876_ERZ869936 | MGnify/ENA primary metagenome ERZ869936 (study PRJEB32218, sample SAMN09650985) | biofilter metagenome | isolation source: enrty point of leading RO module | place: Saudi Arabia: Thuwal, RO plant located on Red Sea | collected 2016-02-17 ...
TTCCTGACTCAGTTTATCCCAGTAAATTAAGTCACTTGGAGTCCATTCTACCTTGAGAACTTCTCGCTCGTAAAACCCGGCTACAACGATGGCGGCAAGGGCAATCGGGTTCTGTACCTCGGCAGCGAACCATCCTTCATGGACACAACGGAGACGATCCAACGTTTCTTGGATGTGATGGCGTTTGCGACGACCGCCGACCGGACCAATGCCATCGCAGCCGCACTGACCGTGCTGTTGCGAAGGCACTGGAAAGGCGAAAAGCCTCTTGTACTGTTGACATCAACCAAGAGTCATTCTGGCAAGGGAACCATTACCGACTTCATCAGGGGCACAGTCCCTAAAGCCGACATTCTCTACGAGTCCATCGATTGGCCGATGCAAAGCCAGTTCCAGAAGCAGGTCAGATTGAATCCAGACATTGGCATGGCGGTCTTCGACAATGTACGAATCGATAGTTCTGGAGGGAGAGCACGTTTCATCCGGTCCAGTTTCTTGGAGAGTTTCGTCACCAGCAGTGAGGTCTTCCTTTCCTCTCCGGGGGCTGGCGAGCCATTGCTCATTGACAACAAGTTCGTCGTAACGATCAACACCAATGATGGGGCGCTCAGCCCCGACCTGATGAATCGCAGTCTGCCGATCCATCTGGCACCAAACGGTGATGTCCATGATCGACCAACACCAATTGGAAACCCCAAGTTGGAATTCTTGCCTGAGAATCGTGAGCGTATCGAAGCCGAGCTTCGTGGGATGATCGAGCGTTGGAAAGTCGAAGGCTGCCCGCATGATGAGTCTGTGAAGCATCCGATGTCTCGGTGGGCCAAGGTCGTTGGCGGCATCCTGAAGGTGAACGGATTCGAAGAGTTTCTCGCCAATTATGGAACCAGAAAGTCGGCAGACGATCCGATTCGAGAAGCTCTCTCGATCCTTGGGGCGGCGAAGCCGGGCAAACGGCTGCGCCCCAAGGAATGGGCCAAACTTGCCGTCGATCAGGGATTGGCTCGAACGCTCTTTTCCCCCACCGAGCGGGACACAGAGAAAGGACGGGAGCGGGCAATTGGAGTAATTCTGAAACGTCATTTGGATGTGACATTGGAGGCCGCTACCGATCAGATGTCGTATCGACTGCAACTGGAAGGTGGGTTTCGACGTTGGGAACGGGGAAGGAATCCCCACACACGCTACGTGTTCACAGTATTGGAGGAGGCAGCGAAGCAGGTTGAAAATGAGTAGGAACCTTGCAGGACTGCTGTTGTGGCGGCGAAGCGACAACAGCCTGAGCTACTGATTTCCAGAATGTTCTGCTCAAAGGAGAGAGACAGACGAGGTTGGCGATGAGCATGTCAACCAAGGTGTGACCGCCGCAGGGTGGGAGGCGGTATAGAAGTCCGACCACGGTAATTCGTCCTACGACCGAAACCCCACAGACCGACTCGCTCACCGGTCCACGCTGCACAGCGTGACAAACAGGACTTCGCTCCCTCGATAGGCTTGGGGGCGTCTACTGGCCCGTGCTGGCCTCCGGGTGATTGCACGCTCTGAGAACCCCTCAGTGGTCTGGCGCTCAAGGTGCGCCTTCTGTGGGGATGGTGTGCGCCAACAAGATCGGAGGACAAGCATGTCGAAGACTCACGCCACCCCGTTGCAACGAATCATCGACACGCCGATGAGACGGCTTCGCTTTCGGGATTTCACACGGCTCAAGGTCGGTGGACGAGACAAATTCAGCAACGTTCGCCTCAAGCGACTCAAAGAGATGGTGCCAGACCACATTGAAGTCGAGGCAGTCCTTGAAGACGAGAAGGATGTCGCATCGTGTCTTCGTTGGATTCTTCGGGGACTCCCTCTCCACAAAGCGATTCGCAAGGTCAAAACCGACCTCGAAGTCGCCGAGAACGCAAAAACCAGATGACAACAGGAGCACGGAAGCATGAACACCATCACATCCACATTGAATTCGGTTGCTCGTCAGCTTATTGGGTTGTCGTCGAGAGACGCCGCCGTGCGTGCGGAAGTTCACCACCTCTTCGAACTACTGTTGGCCGTCACACGAGCCCCGACAGAGGAAGAAGAATCAGAGGTTGCACCAGCGCTCATCCCAAACAGTCTTGTGGAGCATTGCGAGTTGAAGGCGGAAGGGGCTCGTTGGACGGCTGCTCGACAACGCCTCTTGTCACGTGGGACGAACTTTTCTGACGACATTGCCCCGCTCGACAGAGAGATCATTGAACGGGCGAAAGAAGCCGAGTGCTTTCTTTGGATGAACCATCCGTCCTTCAGCCCCCCTGCGGACCTCGCACTCCTTGACACGCTCGGCGGCTGCTTTGAGGCAACCGGAGCGGCCTTGGAGGTGGTCCGAGAGATTTTCGGATGCTTGGACGACGACCGGGGCAACCTGCAACAACTCTTGCTGCTTGTTGCCGAAGCTCAATCTGCGCTTCTGTCTGCGATTGAGAACATCGGTGGTCCGACAGACAAGGAGCAACTTGCAGTGTTCGTATGGTTGAAGGAACAGGCCGAACGGTTGGGGATTTACATCGACCGACACATGAAGGCCGACAACCTCGCCGATCCAACGCAATGGCCGTCATTGTTGAATCGCCTTCATTCCTTCCGAGATGCGGCTCAGCGACGGATTGAGCAAGACGAACAGAAGGGGCGACTCGTTGGCGATCTGGATGGCCTCGTTTCTCGAATCGATGATGCCGACGACAACGGAGGAGCGGCTCTGTGGAACGAGATCGGCCTCCTACTCGATGAACTCGTCGATCTTGGCGTACCTCCCAGTTCCGTTGAGATTCGAGACCTGCTGCTTCCTCACATCGATGACGCCCCGGAACTCGCTGATCGACCGGGTTACGCCCTTGTTGTTCGGGAGATCAATCGATTTCTCGCATCCTCAGACGAGACTCCCCCCGAAGAAGCACCTTCGGCACCGATACCTCAACTTGCCGCTGCTGCCGAACTTCTACAAGGACGGAGCCTATTGCTGATCGGCGGTGACAACCGCCCCCACAGCAAGGCCGCACTGGAATCGGCATTCCAGTTGTCGGAACTCGTCTGGCTTTCAACGAAACACGGCACATCGGTAACGAGCTTCGAGCCCTACGTTGCCCGAACTGACATCGCCGCCGTGCTCCTTGCCATCCGGTGGGCAAGCCACGGCTTTGGAGAAGTGCGACGGTATTGCACTCGATATGGAAAGCCGTTGGTACGACTGCCAGCCGGTTACAGCCCCGAGCAAGTCGCCAGTCAGATTCTCGCTCAGTGTAGTGATCGCCTCGGACAGCCAGACGAACGACGAGATCGTTCCACTTCATCGGCAAGTCGAAATTCAGTTGGAGATACATGAATGATCGAGAAGCCTGTTCACACGGCATGTCAGAGCATTCCTTGCGTCTTTCCCTACTTCTTGAGCGGAGCGCAGGCACAGCGCTGTAACGGTTTCAGGGGGCTGACTAGGTGCCTCTGTTCTTCGACGTGATCGCCACGTCATTCGTGGAAGCACACTTCAAAAGCAGGAGGATGGCAAAAGATGTTTTCATCAACAGCAGATGTCGTCGATTGGTTTGAGAACTGCGAGTTCCTTGCATCGCTGCCTCGGGAAATCTCACCCGAGATTCGTGAGCTTTGCGACATGCTGGATGCGGAAGCGCCAGTTGTGGTTCAAGTGGAACCGACGCCGGATGCAGAACTGATGAAGTGCTTCTCCAATGTGGAGGACGCCGTGGCCGATGGTCTCGGCGAAGTACAGACGGGCTGGCTCATTTGGGAATTTTCGGGCGTCTATCTCGTCGCAGAGCGCCACGCAGTTCTTCAGACGAACGATGGGCTTCTGGACATAACTCCGCAGCCAGAGGGGTATCGACGAGTGCTCTTTGCGGCGACTCCAACGCCGCTCCCCACCGAGTACACACCTTGCCGCTATGTGGCGCTGAAAGATCATCCGCTTGTCCACCGATTCGTGGAGTTGATGTCTCGAAACCAAATCCTTTCGGGGATGGGACAATTCCGCTCTGCCGAGTTCCATCGAAACGATGCCGAGGCAGCACGTAGTCTCCGAAACTTCCTCGCTCTGGAACGCAAACGGCAGTCGAGAAAACAAACAAAGGATCGGCGTTCGAAGAGGAAAGCGGAGCGACAGCGGCGGCGACGATCACGGCGATAAGAGCCTCACCCTTTCAGAACTGGCTACGACATGAACAGACACGAAGACATCAGCGTTGGCGACCTGCTCACTGAAGGGCGTCGATTTGTACTCGATGTGGGAGAACACCATGAGGGAGACGGATTTCGAGCCATCATCGTCGTTGAAGGATACCCCGGATTCTTCCCCAGTGGCGAACTCTCAAACCGGCTGGACGCACCCCCAGTTCTATGGTGGGCGACCGACGACAAGAATGAAGCACAAGCGATGGCCTACTCACATTCCGAACAGATTCTCGGCCTGAGCAGGAAGGAACATGAGGCGATCATCCTGTCTTCGATTGCGGCACAACAAAAGGCCCAGAGGGTGCAGGTCAAGCGTGATCCCGACACCGGGCAGGTCTGGCTGCGCAACGGCTACGATCAAGAGATCAAACTCGAAGAAGACGATGCCATTGATTTGTATCAAGACCTCGCACGGTCGATGAACCTGCCCTTCCGAGAGAACTGCTCAGAATGTGGGGCGATTCTAAATGACGAAGACAAATGCGAGTGGTGCGACTACCAGTGAAAGGAAACCCATCGTCAGCCCCCCCTCTTCGAATTGCTGGATGTCCGGTTGCCGCTGAGGACCGGATTGCCATCCCTTCGGCCAGAATTCAACTTCGACGCACTATCATACGCTGACACAAGAGCGGCCTCCGACACTGGAATCGGAGGCCGCAAGAAAGTCCAGACCGAAAGGCGCATTTGTGGATGTCTCATTATCGTCAGAAAGGATCATCACCCATATAGTCACCAGCCGTCGAGAAGCGCAAGGACGATTGGCTTCCGAGTACCCAGATGAAGTCGAGTTCTTCAAGCGGCGGTTTATCTGGGCCTACCAGAACGATGGCTTTTACACCAGAACGGCCTACGAAGCCTTCAGGATCGAGGATGGCCCAACATTCCCCAAATGGCGACCGTTCAAAACCAGAGGCGGCTGGCAGAAACTCTACACGGATTTGGTGGACCCCCTCGCCGAGAAGCATTTGGATTTCGACCGATTCTCCAGCAATTGGCCATGGGAGGACCGCCTCCACCCGGCTGATTACGAAACGGCGTTCTGGCTGGGCATGATGGCAGGGGACAACACATTCAACGACTGTATCGACATCGACTCCCACGATGTCATCGGCTGGAATCCTGTTCCGACTCGTTGGCATCCCGATTTCATGTATTGTGCGGGACCATGGAGTTGGCGGTTTGTGCCTGTCGTCAAACCATCGCTCCGCTTCTTTCAGATCGCCAAGGTCGTGTACGACAACTTCCCCAATCGCATCTGGTGCTTTTCGAGTGGCAATCTCGGGCTGGCCATCTGGAAGGTCTACGCCGAACCTCAGCCGACGCATGTTGTTCACCGCCGCCAGACGAACTTGCTGTCTCGAATCGGTCTACCCCATATCGAGCACTATCCTGCGCCACCGAAGAGTAACGGCACATTTGGAAAGTGTCACCGCCGTCCCTGCGGAATGGATTCCGGCGTCATCACGTCGCAAGGAGTCGTCGTCGATCCTATCGAGCAAGTGCGGTGCTTCATGTTCCCTCCGAAGTCACCCAGCTTCGAGGAGATTCTCGATGCGTACTTCGGCCAGTTGGAATTCATGTACGACACATTCTTGAAGGAAGGTGAAAGCATCACGCACAGTCGGCTGACGAAACAACAGAAGCGCGAGCTTGTTCGGGATTTTGAAGAAGGCGTGCAGGCCGTCTGGTCAGGGGCACGTTCTGGGTATGGGATCGACCACGACCTGATTGCCACGAACGGCATCCAGAAAGAACAGGAGGTCGTCCCGAACGTTCCTGCAACACCAGAATTCGGAGATGAAGTACAGGCGTCGAAGAGCTTTCCGCTTGTGGAGAACGATGAATATCCAGAAGCGTTCTGGCGTGCTGATGTGGAGTCAGTGTCCAGAAGCGGACAATGGGTGCAGTTCGTGAAGTTTCTCGTCGAACATGGATTTCCTTGTGAAGACCGCTTTCTGGAAGTCATCTCGACGCTGACGAAGTGGTTTGTGTTTGTCGAGTTCTTCGGACGAGACACTCACGAAGTCAAATACCTGCTGCATACGTTCGTGGCGAAGAAGCACAACGGCAAGATCACCCGTTGGTTGGCGGGTGAGGACGAAGAAGTCCTGTGTCACGTGGATCGGATCGTTGATAACGTCGTTATTAGCGAGTCGGATCAGGGAAAGGCGGTACTGTCGGAATTGCGGTCAAAGTGGTTGAACGGGAAGTATGCCGAGAGGTACGAGTTCGCCCCGGCAATCATGGGAGAGCAGCCAACTTCTTCTTTCCTTTCCCCCACAATCCGACCGTCCCATTTATTATGTGGGGGGATAAGCACGCCTGATTCTGGGAGCGAATGGTGTTATGAACCGGACCTCACACCGCTTCCAGACGACGTGATGACTCGGGTTCGCCAAGCCTTCAAGAGTGCGGGCCGCAGCCTTCGCCAACGAAACGGACGATACCCGACGCTGGACGCAATCACTCGGTTGTTCAATTACCTGTTTTCAGGTCGAAAGTCTGGGACACGCCGGGCCAGCCAGAAACTTCTGGTACAGATGGGATTCCCCAAGAAGACGAAGGAACGAACAGCGATTATCAACGCTCTGTTGAAGGCACGGCTACTACACAAAGGAGACTACCGGGCGAAGTCTCAGTCAAGGCGCTGGTTTCTGGACAAGGGTGTCGTTGAAATCATGTATCATTCACGAACGGACTCACAGAGTTGTAGCGCTTAGTGAAACTGATCTGGATCAAAGCCGACCACGTGTGGTATAGTTCCGCCGAATCAATCGACAGTCTGAATGATTCATCAAATGATCTTCGCCGCTGTAGTCGCCCACAGGTGACTCTCTTGGCGTACCGAATGAAAGCCGGAATGACGGCGAGCACGCTCGCAGTTGAGACTGTGCTCATTTGACTCGGGACGGCCCAACGATCTGGGACTTTCGTGGGGACGATCTGCGCCCACAACAACAAACATCACCCATGGAGGAAAGACATGCTTTCAGACACGCTATTCGAGGCGATCCAAGAGATCGAGCAATACCAGCGAGCGTCCGTTGTTGGACGCCACTCGTGCATTTGGTGCATCACATCTTCGTCGAGGTGATGCTCCGTCTACACCAACATTTGGCAATGATGCCGTTAGAAAGGTCACGGAGATGACATTTGCAGAAGCCATTTCGATTTTTCAGGAAGCAGTTGAAAGTCCCCAGCAGCCGAGTGAGGCATTGTCCCACACATACGACAGTCCGACGTGCGGATATGAGTTGTGGCGACTGGAGAATGCGAACGGACTGCTTGGCGTTGTGGATACAGTGGACAATCGGTTGCTTGACGATGCCGAGGCCGACGAACTTGTACGGCGTGACCAGTTGATCTCGCTCATCGACGATCTCAACAGCGATGAGCAGGATGACTTGATCGATCACCTCAATCGTGTATCGAGGTGACGCCATGACAGCAATCAAGAACGTCTTCTCGGTCACGAATGCCGGGAAACGCTGGTACGGCGAGAATCACTGGTTTTGGGCGGTCTGGATCGGAGTCGGGAGTGAGCACCAATGGGACGAGTCACACCCGACCGAACAAGGTTTTTGTGAGTCGAAAACCGAGGCCCGTCGTGCTGCGTGGAGTGCTATCCGTAGTAGAGGTCAAAGCCGAGCGTACAATCGTGGCGTCTCATGGGCTTCCAGTTACCTCCACCGGCAAATGCAGAAGGACGACCGCCCCAGATTCTCTCGATGCTCTGTCGGGAAACAGAAGTGGTTTTGGGTTGTGCTGACAGGCTGCGGGGACTTCAAGGAACTGGCACGGGGTTTTGCAAAGTCAGCGGACGCCGCACACAAAGCCGCTATTCAAGCAGTGGGCGATGTGAATCTCGTTTCCAACGAAGACGCTCGGAACATCCGAGAGAAGGAAGCTGCCTTGCGGAGAAAGCGTCAAGCACCATCCGACAGCGATTCGACGGCGATTCTCGAATTTGTCTATGAGTGCCGTGGCGGGTTCTGCACGAAGTACCGAATCGTCAAGAAGACCAAGAAACGGATTTACGTAGATTGCGAACGCTACCGGGAAGACAAACAACTGACTGGCGAGTGGTACGACTGGCATCAAAAGACGTTTGTGCTTGACCGTGAGGCGTTCGAGACGACGGGGAAAGCGACACCGAAGAATCGGTGGTACTCCACGTGCTACGTGAGCCCCGATGTGTACTATGCAGAGCGTGAGTCCTATCGGATGTCGTCTCCGCCAGCGTGTCTCATTGGTTTGGATGTTCCACCCGACGCTGATGTCGATCAAATCAAGTCAGCATATCATCGATTGGCGAAACAGACCCATCCTGACAGCGGAGGCGATCCCGACAAGTTCAAGCAAGTGCGACAATGGTATGAACAGGCACTGGCATTAGGTGGATGATCTGAATTCGTTACAACTTTTGTAACGCCAAACCAAGAAACCCCACTGAGAAGCGGTCGTCTCGCTTCAACGGCAACTGCTATGGTGCTTGCAAACCCACCCTACGGGAGCTTATGGATGAGGGATGTTTCTGTCCCGCTTGCCACTTCAAACTCGCAGCGTGCAGTTAGGTGGGAGGGCATGATGTGTGGACGGTAGAATGGAGACATGAACTTGATACCCGTCCTCCAAGCCATCCTTGAAGACTACACCCTGCCGCTCGGCGGCGACCATGGTGTTGCGCATTGGGCACGAGTCCTCGAAAATGGCCTACGCTTGGCCGAAGAGACCGGAGCGAACGTCGAGGTCGTCTCGCTGTTCGCCGTGCTTCACGATTCACGCCGGATCAACGAAGTCACCGATCCCGAACACGGACCACGAGCAGCGGAGTTTGCCGCTGATCTTCGTGGCAGCGTCTTCGATCTGGACGACCGTGAATTCCGACTACTCTATCGGGCCTGTGAAGGCCACACGCACGAGCGAACGCATCCCGATGTGACAATCCAGACGTGTTGGGACTCGGATCGTCTCGATCTGGGCCGAGTGGGGATCATGCCGCACCCGAGTCGTCTCTGTACTGAAGTTGCGAAACGGCCTGAGACGATCAAGTGGGCAGATGGCCGGGCGAGCTTCGGCGTCATTCCAACTTTCGTAGTGGATGAATGGGGAATCGATCTGGAGAAGGAGCGGGCGTGGTGAATGATGACTGCCTTTCCCGATTGAGAAGCCTTGTGGTGGGGTTTCACGGAGCCTTGGTCGCCCATGATTTTGGCGACACCGGACTGAATCTACGGAACTTTCCAGTCGAATGCTGCCACCACGCCTGCTACTGACGGTGTTCCTCTTTGGCCAAGGTTTCACAGACATTGAGAAACGTGTCGGTTCACGACCCGATGATCCTGCTGGAGAACACTTATGGCTGATCGTGGAAGGTGCGGTAGTTGACATTACTGCTTACCAGTTTGACGACAATCTCGATCAGACAATCGTGGCTGAGGACTCCCCGTGGCATACGCCTCTTGAGGGCAAACCAAGTCAATTCGGTTTGGTCGATGAGTCGCTGGCCGATTACGTCGGACGAGCCAAATCTCACTACGAGGGCCTCTGCGAACAGTTGGAAGGGGAAGCACTGCGGATCATCTCTCGATGAACGCATCCGTTGACAGGAAGAAGTGATGCACCCTCAATCCTGAATTGCCCGGATGTACCTCTCCGCTGACCTTTCAACCGCCGACTTCGCATCGGTGGCGACGGTCTTCCCCCACCATGCGCCGTAGATGCGGTCGAAGTCGAACGGCTCGACGGCAGCGGCGATCCGCCGCACCGTCGATGCTGAGACCGGGATAAGGTTCGGGTACGAGTACATGAAGCTGACCCAACGTCGGTCCTGCACGACTTGCAGGATGTCGCCGCTGAGGATCACACCCTTGCCGCCCGCCCCATCGGGCCAGTGCAGCACCGTGCCGCCCTCGAAGTGCCCGCCGCAGCGGATCAGCGTCAGTCCATGGCCGATCTCTTTCGTTTCGCTGTCCCAGAACTCGATGGCTGGATCGGGCCGCATGACCCACTGTCGGTCGGCGGCGTGCAGATAGATTGGGCAGTCAAACGCCCGGCTCCATTCGACCATGCTTGTGTAGTAGTGCGGATGGCTGATGGCGATGGCCGAGATGCCGCCGATGCCCTTGACCATCTCGACGAGGCCGTCATCGATCAGGGGGATGCAGTCCCAGAGGACGTTTCCGTCTGGGTGCGTGACGAGCAGCGCTCGCTGGCCGATGGCAAACGAGGGCTCCATGCCGATCCCGTACAGCCCGGCCTCCTCCAGCCTCACGACAACCCGATGAGACTGCCGCAGATCGTCGAGCGTCGTCCACTGCTGGCCATCCCATCCGACGTACTGTCGCTCGTCAGTACAAACTTTGCACTGCTCGGGCGGCTGTTCGAAATCGGCGAACTGGGTGCCGCATGTGGTACAGATGAAGTTGGGCATGATGGCCTCCTCCTGCGATCATTGTCGGTGATCTCTGCGGTTGGCGACAAGAACGAGCAATTTTCGAATTCGGTCGCTGCCGCTACTATGAAGGAGACCCCAGATGAAGACAACGACACCTGCGGCGCAGGAAAGGCGGAAGGGAACACGAATGGCACGACTCATCAGCATCCATGACATTGACGAATTCGCAGTCGTAAAGGCCGTTCCCGATGCAGCGATCACGCCTGCGATTATCTCCTCTGTGAGAGAGTTGCACGAGATTGACGAACTCGAAAGGTTTCTGCGAGAAATCCTTTACGACCCGAATGACACTCCGCACGGCCCAACCGAGATTGCGGACATTCTCTCGACTCATGTGCGGGTCAAAGCTTCCAAACGTGTCGCTGGATTCGTTCTGAAAGGACGCAGCTTCAAGAAGGTCCACGCCAAACACGTAACACACCAGTTTGCAAAATTGCGGACCATTCCCGATCTCGGCCTGATGGTATTTCTGGCTATCGGCGACATTCAGGATGATGCTCAACGTGATTTCATTCAGGCGGCGCTCGACGAAGGCTGTGACTACCTCATCGTCGATGCACACGATTGTGCTCGCTTACTCATTGCCTACGAGAAAATCTGCCCGCAGGACGGAACGCCGTTCGCCGAGACGGGGGCCTGTAGTCAGGGGCACCTTCGAGACGAGGGGATTCCGCTCGTGATGAAGGTGCGGGAGAAGCGTCAATACACGGTGCGAAGTCAACAGGATGTCAGCCATGCTGGTGCGAAACGGTATTCAGCCACAGTTCTTTTGGATCGGCACTATCCTCGTGAAGTGGTCAAGGACATCGTTGTGAAAGTCACCAAGGAGCTTCGAAAAAGCTGCTACTACCGAAACGACATGGTGAAGGCTCGATGGGGCAATACTCCCGCCCACGTTGTCTGGCTTTTCGTGGCCTATGATTTGGCCGACATTCAGACTTCGAATTGGGTCTGCCGAAGCTCGTGGATCGACGAGCAGTTGTCCGACGACATGAGGCCGATTCCACTCGACGGTGACGAACGAATAGAAGAGATCGACATCAAGTGGAACTCCGATTACCAGCCCCACAAGGAGTTTTACGAGAGTCATCAGGGAACGAAGGAGGAAGTTGTCAACGGCATCCAGTCGATTCGAGACGGACTTCGACCGCTTGCCGAACAAGCCATCCAATGGTTCAGCCAGTTTGAGGCAGGAGAGATGTCCGAAGAACAATTGACCGCCAACATTCAAGCAACCGAATCAACCGCCACCGAAATCTACGACAGAGCAGGCAACCTTCCGATGCCACCTGACGATACGGCTGATTACGATGAGGCGTGCCAAGGTCTGTTCGGCACGATCCACGATCTCTTCTTGTACTACTCGGTGAAAGGCATCAAAACATGGCCACAGGACAATCGGCGCTGGCTGATGGCCAACACGATCAAACGATTCTACGAGGATTTGCGTCGGGTTGACTTCGAGGAGGAAAAGCTGCATTGAACAAAGCAGACTTTGGCAAAGTCAAGGTAACGGCCCGACGCTTCCGAAAGGCTTCGGCTTTTGATTCATCGATTCGTGCTATGGCCTCTTCGAGATTCATGATGCGCTCCGTAACAACAATTGTAATCGATGGCCCGTCCGTCATTCATCGCTTGTACTGTGCTCCGTCGTCGTGTCGCTTTCCACTGGAGGAGTGTCGGCCATGTTTCCGGGCCGAGAGATCACGATGGCATCTACCACGTCTTGAAGGTCGAGCAAGCCTTGAACAAGTACGTCGTGCTGATGATTTCGCCGAGCATCGTCCCATACGAAGGCGATCAACTTCTTGTAACGTGACCCCTTGACGAGATACAGGCTATTGTCCTGCGCAATTTCTCGGATCATGTCCTGCGATGACGTTGTAGACCGCCAGAACTTGACTTCGATTATCAATTGCATGGAAGGGATGCAAATGTCAGCCCGTGGTTGAAGTGCTCCAACCTTTGGAGTGTATTCCTCATCCTTCAGGTCAGGAAACAGCGGTGCGAGTATCGCCCACAATAGGTTCTGCACGTGATACTCATTGTCGATGTGCCACTGTCGAGCCATTGCTCCTTTTCGCTTTGTTCGTGGTGCAGCTTCCCACGTCCAGAACCGCATTCCTGCCTCGACTCGCCTCAACACATTTCCCAAGTCTTCTATCGTGAGCCTGTTCAGGTCCAAGGTGGGAACCTTCGAGGTGACGTATCTGAGACCGTACAGCCGAATGGCGGATAGAGGAATTGGCACGTCACTGTCGTGCCGAAGTACATCCGTCAAGAGTTGTATTTCGTCCGATTCTGACGACGCCAGTGGTTCAACATCCAAAAGTCCTTTGGATCGCAGCATCACTCGACCCGCAGCACACTGAGGATCGTCCAGCAAGATGCCCGGATGATCCGGTTGGAACATGCCTGACGCAGCATCGACAAGTGCCCTTTGGAAGGGAACCACGGCAAGCCCCTCCGAGGCAGAGCGACAGCGATCAATCCATTGATGAGTCTTGTCGGTGACGAGTTGATCCTTCAGGGCTCTGACACCACATGCAATACCCAGCAGGGCAACGCCATCCGTCACGAAACCCATCGGTGTGCCTCCTGCGACGACAGGTTCTCTGCCGCTCAGGACATCCAATCCAGTACGAAGTGCATCGAGAATTCCCTCGTCGCAGGTCATCAACTCCGTTGCGTAACCGAGTATTGCCACTTCCTGATAGGTGCGCTGTGCGCCACTTGCCGATGCTGCTGCATCAATGTCGGATTGAACTGCTGAAAGCGGCACGCAATCAGGAACCAACCATGATGAAAACACTCGCTCCAAGGGGTTTCGCCCCGCCGTTGTCGTGACGAGGGCCTGCAAACCTTTCGCCGCATCTGTGAGGAGAATACTTTGAGTTGATGTCATAGGAACCACCTTGTTCCTCCAATGCGTCCCAGCATTACGCTCGGGTTCCACTGTGAAACGGTCCCAAGATTCCCAAGGAGCTTCGCAATCAATTCCGAATAGAGGATCGTTACGGGAAGCGGAGAGGGAAAGAAACTTCGCCACGAATGTGATGCGAACGTGTAGACCTGTCGTGTCAAATACGTCAGGTCGTGAAACGTGGAATTCCTGCCAAGACGCAAGAGCACCGGACGAGGAATGCCATCCGTGGCACGTTTCACGTCTCGGGCTCCGGTCAGAGTCAACAGAACCTCGTGGCCCGATATTCTGAGGAACTGCCCTCGATCTGGAGCGAGCACTCCTTTTGTACCACCGGTCTCAAAGTCCCGCACACCTTTCTGAGCCTGATCGAAGAGTAGAAACGGGTGGTCTTCGACAATGTGGAGAAATGCGTACTCGACATCGTATTCGCCGAGGGATTCAACCACAGTCTTGACTGCTTCGGCCTCCGTGTCTTTGAAAGGCTTGAATGCGTGAAAGACGAGGCGCACGTGGTCGTTCTTCTGCCAGTTCATGCTCCTTGACAATTCAAGAATCGTCTTCTTCAGTGATGCGAGGAGCGTCTCTTGGTAATCGTCGTAGGGAACGGCTTGCGACACGGTTGAGAGGCAGTAATTGCCCTCGCCGGTGAACACTGTCGTAATGCCGACGACACGTTCGTTTCCCCCAAGTCGGCTGGCTCCGCTTTCTGCACTGCCGAGCCCGATGACCAATTCATGTGCAATCGTTGGATTGGCTTTCAAGAGCCACGGAATGCCTCCGAGCTTCGAGTAGGTCGCCAACGCCATGTTGTTGAGGGCATAGCCGATTCGGCTGTCAGGTAGTTCTGCGGTTTCGATTTCGAATTCCTGTACGGGAATCTGGTGTGTCAGGAATTCAACCTTTGAAACAAGGTAGGGGTTCTCATCGCCATACAAGTGGTGGAACGAGTCTTCCGTTTGCACCAGAGCCAAGTCCCACTTCTTTTGCCCTTCAGTTTGGGACATCAGTGCTTTGTGGACGGCACGTCTGTACTCATCAGCAGAATCCCCCTCTGTCTCGAAGAACTCGATGGTGGCGTCATCCAAGGCGTACTTGCGAATGAATCCCGTAGCGAAGGGGGGATTCTTTTTTGTGTTTGGGGGCGTAACACCTCGGAGGAATTTGTGAACAAATTGTTCGACTCGGCCCTTTCTTCCGGCCTGACACACCACGCAGATACGTGGCTGAGTTGGTGTGAATGTCTGCGAAGTGTAGGGTCCAAAGCTGTTGAGCCCCCGGTCGTGCCAGATGTCGGTATTCCCGCCCGCAGGATCAAAAACGAAGACAGGTTTGGGAGCGTTTCGAACCGTTGGCAGCGGGCACTCCTTGCCTCCCATCAAACCGCCGAGCTTGAAAGGAACATCGGGAACAAGATGAAGAGGCTGTTGCCCGAGATACTTCGCAATTGATTCGAGTTTGCTTCGTCGATTTGGTCCTGATCTGAAAGAAGCGAGCGCTTCATCGAGTCGGCTCTGAACATGACGTGCTTGGTTTCCGAAGAACAGACTGATGCAGTCTTCAAAATTGGCCCAACTGCGTTCCAGCCAGACCTCGCTTGCCGAGATCGCCTCTCTATCGGGATCGTCTCAGTCAGGAAGGGTCAGGGTGTCACCATCGACATGCTCCACTCGCCCAACAAGCGACAGCTTTGGTCGAATTCGTGCGTCTGGAGAGTTCTTGTGGATTCCGACGTAGCGGCCTATCGGGTTTAGTCCGTCATCAATCAGTTGTTTGCAAGTCCGATCAATCCTCTTCTTCGTTCGCACTCCGATGGCAACACCCAACGACTGCTTGTCACGTTCAAACCCAAACTTCCTCACCGATAGTTCAAATGACGGACAGACCCCCAACCAATCGGGGCATTCGAGCCCGTTCGGAGCGGCTTGCTTCAGAATGTTCTCTTTCTTGAAATCCGCAAGGAAGCAAAGTGGGTCAAATCGAAACACCTCTCTCGGCAGCTTGAGAAGCATTTGTAGCAGTGCGTTTTGAACCAGATTCGCAGCAAGCCAAATATGCTTGGTCAAACCAACATCACGGGTGGAATCACCGATAGTTTGCGCTCCGTCGATGAAGGGGACAGACCAAATCTCGGTCCCACCTGCTCGTCGAAACACATGCGTATCGCAATGTGACGAACGAAGTGAAGCAAGTTGATCTCGGTCTTCGTAAGGGAGCACGCCAACGGTGACTTCGGCGTCATCGAAGATTACAGGCAATACATTGAGTGATAACTGAGACGCCACTACGATACTCCGTCATACGGTAGGTCGGTGAGTGTGCCTGATGAGATCAGACGTGTGAATTGCTCTTCGACTCTTACAGGCATTGAACCTCCCTGAACCAGCATCCCCAGTTCCATGTTGATCGTGAATGCCTGCTGGGTGAGGTTGGCCGACGACAGGAACAGCCACTCGCCGTCCGCCACGGCGCACTTGACATGCAGGATGCCGGGCTTTTTGGTCTCGCTCAGTTTCCGTTTCTCCTTCGGCCAGAAGTACACCGAGGAGCAAGCCTCGACTTCCGATCCCAAGGCCCTGAGCGTGCTGTACTCGTTCTCGCCGCCGAGCTTGTCCGGCGTCTCGACGATGACGGTCAACTTCACACCACGCTGGGCCGCTTTGACGAGGGCCTTGGCGATGTTGGGGATCGAGTAGACGGCGAAGCTGACGAGCGTGATCCGGTCCTGTGCCGAATCCAAAAGTTGTAATATCGCCTGCTCGGTTCGCCGAAACGGGGCACTGCCGCCATCTGGCCCGGTCCAAACCAACTCGACTGTCTGCGAGTCTCTGTGCTTCTGTTCGGAGACGGCGGCGGTTTGCAAGGCGATGGCGACGACGTTGGCATCAAGGTCAGCGGCCTCCGTCCGCCAGCAGTCCACGAAGGCCAATGCCCGGTCTCGGTGATGGTGATGAGGAACTCGCTTGGCGATCTCGGCTTTCAGGCTCGACGTGCTGCTCGTCAGGATCGCCCCCGCCACGGCTTCCACCGTGCTGGTGGGCAGGCCGCTGGCCAGAGCCGTGGCCGCTTCGACGATGACACGATGCGAGTTCATAGATCATCCAAAAAAGGCCACGTCCGTTCGCTCCATCGTCGGGGTTAGGGCGGCACGGTCCAAATACTTGTTTCCTCGCTCACAGGAAGTCTCGGGCAGGAACGAACAGGCATGGCACGACGCTCCGTGCAACGTGTCACCGCCGCCAACTTCATGTTCCGAACACAATGGGTCGGACGAACACAGGCTCACCTTCTCCAGCGCCCGCTTGATGTGGCGACCGAGCTTGTCCGGCTCACCAAGGGCACAAAGCCCACCCAGTGTTCCTTCGCTGTCCGGCGCTGAGGTGTAGATCAGCACTCCCGCCATCGGGTCGCCGTTCTCCGGGTTTCGAGAGTAGATTCGCTCAGAGATCGAAGCCGACGTGTAACCACACTCGATGGCCAGTTGTCGGATCAGGGCATGGGCGAATGAATGCAGCAGCACGAAGCGGATGCCGGGATTGCCAAGCTCCGGGTTGGGAATGTTCTTCGACGCCTTCCATGCAATGTGCGCCCGCTCAAACTCCCGCTCGAAAGCATGGTTCTTCTTGACCCACTGCTGAATCTTCTTCTCGCTGAAGTGGAAGAAGATGCCTTCTCCCCGAGTTTCACTGGCAGGCAACCATGTCGGCTTCTTGCGTGAGATTTCTGCTCGTCGGTTCTCAGGCAGATCAGCAGGATTGTCGAAGTCCCGAGGCGACATGATCCGGGTGAAGCCGACCAGCGCCCGAACTTCACGCAGCTTCTCCACCAGCACGATCTTGTCGAAGTACGAGGTGAAGTCCGCTGGTGGATCGACGATTCGCAGCTTGAATGTGCGACTCTCCTTGGCATTGGCCGGGTTCGTGAAGACTTTCCATTCAGGAGACTTCAAGTCATCCGGGTCTTCGTCCTCGCTGGCTGTGCCTGCTTTCTTCTCTTCGAGCTTCTGCCAAATCTGGTCGTCGGTGTACTTGCTCAGGTCTTTGAGTTGGCCGATGTCCCTGAACGCCTTGAGAACTTCGATGGTCGCCGCCTTCTCCAACACGGCCCAATTCTCTTCGATCAACCGGCCCAACTCGTCTGCGGCTTGTGGCACCGACAGTGCCGAGATCACGACCGGAAACCACAGGTTCGACGCACCCAGTGCAATCGGTCTTACGCTGTCGCAGTCACAGCCGTTCGGATCGTGGTCTCGAAGGTGCGGACGACGGGCGTTGCACTGGGGCATGTTCTTGGACCCGATTGGTCCGACAACTTCAGCCAACCGGCGACGTTTCTCGCACTTGTCACAGACAATGGAAACGTCCGCCATCTCACCGGAAGGTCCGAACTCGTACATCCGCAATGGCCCGTTGCAATCGGTCGGTCCACGATGGACGAACTCCAGCCACGGGAAGTCATCAAGATGCCCGTGGTCGCACGTCACCAAGAAGCGTGCCGGAATCACCATCGGCGCACGACCCTGCGTCGTGCAGTTGTGGACGTAGCACGCTCGATCTGGCCGGTAGGGGTAAACCTTCGCCTCGAACAAGCCTGACTTGAGTGGAGCAAGCAGGCGACAGCGAGAACAAACCATCCAGCGTGGGAACTGGGCGACCGGCACGCCGATCTGACGTGACTCGTCGAACCAGTTGGTCTGCGCTCCCATCGATTCCGGTCCACGAGGGGGCGTGAGGAATCGACTGACTTGTGGACCGAGAATGGACTGGGCCGACAGCAGCAATCGCTCTTCGGCAATCTCCGTGGAGTGCGAGATCGGCCAGTCATCCAGCCCCATCACGATCACCGACAGGTTGGGCAGATCGACAAGCGAACCCACGCCGTAGGTGGTCAGCGTTTGGCTGGGGCGAACTTCACACACTTCCGAGCGCCGCATCTGGGAGGCAGACATGCTCATGGCTGATCCTCCTGTTGCTCTGACGCTTCGGTCGTCACTTCTGTTGCGTCTTCGTCGGTCTCATTTCCATCGAGTCCGCCGTCGCTGATGATGAATTTCACAGGCGGCTCGACTTCACGCAGGGAGTTCAGACAGGTGAACTCTTCCCAGCGTTCCAGACCCGGACTGTGCAGCAGGCTGACCGTCGTGCCTTTCTTCGATCCCTCGCCGTAGGGTTCCCGGTAGGTCAGAGTTCGACCACCGGCAGTGTTCTGAGCTTCCGACTGCCACAGGTCGGCCTTCTTGAGCAGTTCCGCCCGGCAGAAGTCACCCGTGGCCGTGCCGTCGCCGATCAATTCGGCACGCTTGGCAATGGTCTCGACTGCATCCTGAATGTACGGGTTGCTGGTCGTGATCCTCGATGCCGCTTCGTTGAGATTGAACTCCGTCCCTCGCAACCGAACCATCGAGACGAGCAGACCGGCCAGCCCACGTTGAAGCGATCCCGGTGAAAACGGCGTCACCGACAACGGCTCGACGTGCTTGTAGAACGTGGCATGGTAATGCTCGAAGGTCTCGTAGTGAGACATGTCCCGTGGCCGTGCCCAGTTGAAGACGGTGCAAACCAAACCCGGAAACGCACGACCGACACGGCTCGTGGCTTGGATGTACTCGGCGGTCGCCTTCGGCTGACCGGCGACTACCATCAGCCCCAACCGGCTCACGTCCACACCCACCGAGATCATGTTCGTGGCCAGCAAAACATCGAGTGGCTTCTTGGGGACGTTCTTGTAGTCCTTCTTCTTGAACGCCTGCTTGCGAAGCTCCTCGGCCTCGGGATCGAATACCGACTCCAACTTGTCGAGGATTTGAGGAATCTCCTCGGAACGCATCCGGCTGGTCAACTCGGCCAGATACTCGCCGCTGAGGTATCGCTTGGCCAAACCACGACGGTCCTGCTTGCGGGTTCGGGTGAAGATCGAGTCGTCCACCAGACGCCGCATCCCTCCCAGTTCACGCATGGAGTTGAAATACCCCACGACCGTCATCCACGGATCGACGGCCTTGCCGTACTTCTGGTAGAGTGCCTGCGACGAGCAGAGCATCGAGACGTCGAGCTGAATGAGCACGGCTTTGAGAGGACGGCCCGGCGAGCAGACCCCGATGTACAGCCGCCCGAAGTCCTCGGCTGTTGGCTCTCGCTGCACGGAGAAGAAGTTGTCCTTCACGTCGAGTCCGGGGGGCGGAAACACATTCACCGTTCTGAGGAACAGGCTGCGCACCTGCACGTCGGCGTTCTTGATCGTCGCCGTCGATGCGATGACCTTGGGCCGAATCGTCTTGCCGTTCACTTCCCATGCGCAGAGCTTGTCGATGGCGGTCTCGTAGAGGCCGACCAGCGTGCCCAACGGGCCACTGATGAGGTGTAACTCGTCTTGGATGATGAGATCGGGCGGTCGCAGTGGTGGATGTTCCAGCAGCTTCGCCGAGGGTAGGCCCGCTTTGGAGCGAGGATGGAATGTCGAGTCCTCAATCTCAGGCGACTTGAAGCCATGTCGCTCGCAGAAGCCGTTCACCTGACCGAACAACATTTGGACTTCGCCCTTCCACGGCATCTGGGCGAACTTGTCCACCGTGGCGATCAACAACGTTGGCAGTCGCCGATAAATCTCTTCATCCACCACGACGACCGGCAAACCCTCGTCGGGTGCTTGGCGACGACTGAAGAGGCACTGGCCGAACTTGTCGCCACAGTAGGTCAGCGTGCGTGCCGAGCCATGCGGATATGGTTTCGTGTCCAGATGCTTGCCGCCTTCGATGGCGCTGCCGCACCACGGGCAGGCGGTCAACTGGTACGGTGATCCGAGGCCCGATCCACCGTACTGATTACCACGCAGTTGCTTGATCGCTTCGGCGGCGTCATCGGTGCGGTTTGGAGTTGTACGACGACCGACCCAGAGGCCGATGCGAAACGGCGTCTTGCCCCAACGACCATCTCCCTTCTCCAGCGATTTGCGACGGATTGACTCGCAGGCGCAGATCAGGGCCGTGGCTCGCTGGAACTGCTGGATGGTCAACAGCCGTAG
>ERZ869936.1122-NODE-1122-length-20579-cov-18.579273_pt1 | contig 20579 bp, 10 predicted proteins | sample MGYA00520876_ERZ869936 | MGnify/ENA primary metagenome ERZ869936 (study PRJEB32218, sample SAMN09650985) | biofilter metagenome | isolation source: enrty point of leading RO module | place: Saudi Arabia: Thuwal, RO plant located on Red Sea | collected 2016-02-17...
TTGCCGTCGTTGAGGTGTGGTTGAGTGGCGTGGTATGTTGATTGGCGGTTGCTCAGCCGGGGGACCACAGCGGATATTGCGGTCGTACTTCGAGGGCTGGAATGCGATCGGATCTGGCGTCGCTTATCAACGAAGATCTTCTGCCGCGGTTGCCGCTGCCGTTGGCTCAGCTTGCGCGTCGGGCGCACAATGCGAAGACGCCGCTCGACCGGCACCTGGCGGCTTACTATCTGTGGGAGGCGTCGCTCAAGCTGCTGGGCGCTGTGGCTGTCGCGGAGTATGCGGGGCTGAACGACAACGACGCCAAGGTGAGGGAGCGGCTGCAGGCGCTTGCGCGTCCCGCTCTGGGACACTGGTGGGAGTTCGTCCGGACGTTGCTCCCGGTGCTGGCCGAGTCGGGAGACGCCCCCTTTCAGACTCTGCGGGAGCGGTTGCTGGGCCGGTCGCTGGGCGATTTCCCGCGGAGTTCGGGCCTCAACAACATGTTGAAGGAAACGCTGGAGGGAACCAGTTCGGCCGGAACGAACGTACGCCTTTCCGACCTGTTCGATCGACTGGTCCAGTACCGCAACTCGGAGATCGGGCACGGCGCCGCCGGGCAGCGGTCGGCAGAGTTTTACGATCGACTGGGGACGTCGTTCCTCGGGGCCGCGATGGAGTTTCTGGAACGGATCGACCTGCTGGCCGGGCGGCGCCTGATCTCGATCGAGGATGTTCGCCGGTTGTCGTCGGGAGAATGGCTCGTCGAGCGGTTTGCGTTGATCGGCGAAACGCCCCGGCGGCTCGAGTCGCTCACTCTGCCGGGGGAACGGCATGCGTCGCTGCCAAGCCCTGACCGCGTTCTGCTCGTGCGGTCGGAAGACGCCGCGCTCAACAGTGCGTCGTCGCTGCACCCATTGATGCTGTTCGACGGCGGCGTCGGCCATTGCTACTTCCTGAACGCTCGCCGCCGGCGAGCGCGGGCCGAGTATCTGTGCTACACGACCGGAGAAACTGTCCAACGGGAGTCGCTGGTCGGAGAGCACCGGGAACTGCTGGCGGATCTGCTCGGGTCGGGAGTCACGGAAGAAGCTGTGAGCGACTGGGCGGCCCGCTCCCAGGCGGAGGAATCGACCGGGGCGGTGGAGGACGATTCGTCGGCGCGGACTCTCGGTGACTATGAGCTGCGCAGCCGCATCGGTCAGGGTGGAATGGGGGCGGTGTACCGGGCGTGGCAGCCATCGCTGGGACGCGAGGTGGCGCTCAAGACTTTGCTGCGATCCGGCGACCCGAAGGCTGAGGCCCGTTTTTCGCGGGAGATTCGCGCGCTGGGACGCGTGGAACATCAGAACCTGATCAAGATCTTCACGTCGGGTTCTCACGCGGAGCAGTGGTTCTACACGATGGAGTTGATCGAGGGGGCCGACCTCGCGGCGGTCTGCGAGCGGCTCGGTCACAACGAAGTCGGATCGCTGACTCAGGCCGACTGGCGTCAGGCGATCAGTTCCGCCTGCGAAGAGGCCCGACAGGCGGAGAAGCCACTCAGTGACGACCTGCCACCGACGTCAACGGGTGACTTCGATCCGAACGGCACGACCCTCGCCGGTTCGGCCGTCGCCGGGCGGGGTTACATCGAGCGGATTGTGGAGTCGATCCGTCAATCGGCCCTGGCTGCGCATGCCCTCCATCAGGCCGGAGTGGTCCACCGCGACATCAAGCCGGGAAACATCATGGTCACGCCCGAGGGTGACCGGGCGGTGTTGATGGATCTGGGGCTGGCTCAGATTGCGGACGAGTCGGAGGGCCGTTTGACTCGGACGCGGCAGTTTGTCGGGACGCTCCGCTATGCCTCGCCCGAGCAGGTGCTGTCGGTTCCGGTCGACGTGCGGACTGATGTTTACAGCCTGGGAGCGACACTGTGGGAGTTGTTGACGCTGCAACCGCTGTTCGGCGCGACGGAACAGATGCCGACGCCGGAGTTGATGCTCAAGATCCAGTCGAGCGATCCGGAGCCGCCGCGACGGATCAACCCGGCGATTCCGGAAGACCTGGAAGCGATCGTTCTGAAGTGTCTGGACAAGGACCGGACGCGGCGATACGGCTCGGCCCACGATCTGGCGGAGGACCTTGCCCGCTGGCAGCGGGGCGATCCGGTGCAGGCGCAAGCTCCGACACTGCGGTACCTGCTGGGCCGGTACGTACGGCGACACAGGGCGAAGATCGCCGCGATTGCGGGTGGTGTGCTGGCCGCGTTCGTCATCATCTCGAGTCTGGGGATCTACGCGGAGGTGCAGCGACGCGAGGCTGTGGAGCAACGCCGGGCGGCGGTCTCGGCTGCTGATGCGGAACGGGAAGCGAAGGAGCAGGCGATCGCCGCTCAAGTCGCGGAAACCGCCGCCAAAGAGCGGGCGGAGCGGGCCGCCGAGTTGGAGCGCGAGGCGAAGGAGGCGGCCGAGGAAGCACGCGGGCAAGCGGAAGCTGCGGCAACGGCCGAGGCAGCGGCCAAAGAGCAGGCTCTGGCAGCGCAGGCCGCTACGGAGGAGCAACTGCTGCGTGCGGAGTGGCTGCTGTATGCCAGCCAGATCGCGGGAGCGCGGCTCGAATGGGAAATGAACAACGCGGATGCAGCGTGGAAGAAACTGGAAGCCACGCGGGGCGATTTTCGAGGCTGGGAGTTCAACTATCTGTACTCCCTGTTCAACCAGAATCAGAAGACGTTCGCGGGGCATGACAATCGGGTCAACTGCGTCGCTGTGAGTCCGGACGGACAGCGAATCGCCAGCGGCGGGTATGACAATACAGTGAAAGTCTCGAACCTGATCAGTGGAGAGGAACTTCGTTCGACGGTCCGGCAGAACGATCATGTCGACGGACTGGCCTTCAGCCCGGACGGCGTCCACATTGTCGGTTGCTGTAAACAGACGGTCACAATCTGGGATGTGGAGACTCTCACCGCTGTCCGCACCTGGGAGACGGGGCAGCGACGGGTGTGGACCGTTTCCTACAGTCCCGACGGCGCTCGAATCGTGAGTTCCGGCGACGACAGGTCGGTGAAGGTCTGGGATGCGGCGACGGGAGAGGAACTGGTCAAACTGACAGGGCACACGGCGGGCGTGATGCAGGCGGTGTTCTCTCCGGACGGAACGAAAATCTTCAGCGGTTCCTCCGACCGGACCGTGCGAGTCTGGGATGCGGCCAGCGGCGAGGAATTGTGGATTGCAAGAGGGCATGCGGACGGGGTCTCCAGCCTGGCGGTCGCTCCTGATGGCGCGCGGCTGGTCACCGGCAGCAAGGACGACACGATCAAAGTCTGGGACGCTGCAAGCGGGGAGGAACTGCTGACGCTTCCCGGCCATTCGGAAGACGTCACGCGCGTCGCGTTCAGCCATGATGGGCGCCGGATCGCCAGCGCCAGCCGGGACGGCACGGTTCGACTCTGGAACGCCGCCACCGGCCGCGAGGATTTCGTGCTGCGGGGGCACCGGGATCACGTCAACTGGGTCGCGTTCAGTCCCGATGCAGAGACGGTGGTGAGTGCGAGCGACGACCAGACTGTCAAGGCGTGGTCGGTGCGGTCGGCGCAGGGACCGGTGACCCGGACACTGACAGGCGACGTCAACAGTGTCGCTTTCAGCCCGGACGGGACGTTCGTCGTCAGCGGGTCGGCCGACGGGTTGTTTACGACGCCGGGCGTCGCCCAGGTCTGGGAGTTCTCGACAGGCGCTGAGCGACACAGCTTGCGGGGACACGAAAAGTCGGTGACGTCGGTGGCGGTGAGCCCGGACGGGAAGAAGATCGCCAGCGGGAGTTGGGACGGGACGGTCCGCGTGTGGGACGCCGCGACGGGCGCCGAGACCCTCGTGTTTGAAGGGCATACGGGGAAGATCGAGTCGGTCGCGTTCAGTCCGGACGGGGCCGTGATCGCCAGCGCCACGTCGGAGTATCGGGACAGCATCAAGTTGTGGGACGCCGATTCGGGGGAAGTGATCCGCACGCTCTCGGGACACACGCGAAATCTCTCTGGCGCGGCTTTCAGTCCGGACGGGACGCTGCTTGCCGCCGGCGCCGAGCAGGCGGTTAAGGTCTGGAACGCGGAGACGGGCGAGGAATTTGTGACATTGACCGGCCATACTTCATTCGTGAATCACGTTTGTTTCAGCGGCGACGGAGGCAGAATCGTCAGCGCCGGTTCGGACCTGACGGTGCGAATCTGGGATACGGCGAGCGGGGAACTGTTGTTGACGTTGCGGGGGCACACGAGCGACGTGCTGAGCGCGGTTTTCAGTCCGGACGGTCGGCGGATCGCGAGTTCGGGCCATGATGAGACGATCCGGCTTTGGGACGCCGAAACGGGATTCGAAACATTCGCATTGCGGGGCCATGCGTCCCCCGTCCGCTGCATCGCATTCAGTCCGGACGGCTCGCGGCTCGCCAGCGGCAGCGGGGACTACTTGATGCCCCGCGAAATGAAACTGTGGGATGCGTCGCAGGGGCCGGAGCTTCCGTTGATCCGTCGACCCGCGCGGTACGTGGCGTCCCTTGCCGTGAGCGGGGACGGGACTGTGCTGGTCAGCGGCCAGAGGGACCAGGTGACAATCTGGGATCCGGCGACGGGACAGGAGAGGCTCACACTGGAAGGTGAACTACAGTGGGTCCAGGCGGTCGCGGTCACTCCGGACGGTGAGCGGCTTGCGGCGAGTACGCCGGATTCTGTTGAGTCGGGCGGCATTCCCGTTCTGGACACTGTGACGGGGGAGATACTGACGCGGCTCAGTTTCGACGATGGATCGATGAGTTGCCTCGCGTTCAGTCAGGACGGCAGTCTGCTCGCGGGAGGCGGCTTTCGGGACGAGAGCCTGATCTGGGAGGTCGGGACGGGAGAGGTCGTCCAGACGCTTTCGGGTCATCAGGGCGAGATCGCGAGCATCGCATTCAGTCCGGACGGACGGACGATTGCCGGCGGAGGTCAATTCAACGACCTGTATCTCTGGGATTTCGACAGCGGCGAACTGCTGCACACTCTCAAGGGGCATTCCAGGTTTGTCTCATGTGCCGCGTTCAATCCGGATGGGGGCCGGATCGCGAGCGGCAGCGGGGATCAGACAGTCAAGGTGTGGGACGCCCGCAGCGGGGAACTGAAACTGACGCTGCAAGGACATACGCACGAAGTTTCGAGCGTCGATTTCAGCCGGGACGGCTTGTGGATCGTCAGCGGCAGTCATGACCGGTCGATCCGGGTGTGGGACGCGAAGACGGGTGAGGCCGTGCGGACGCTCCGGCCGCATACGCGCGGCGTGACAAACTTGGTTTGCCTGCCGGGCCTCGAGCAGTTGCGAATCGTGAGCGCCAGCGACGATGGGACGATGGCCATTGTGACGCTGCCCGCGGACCCGGCGGAGTAGCGGTGAGGAGGGGGGAGAGCGGAGACCTGAGGCGCATCGACGACGGCGGAACGCCTGGGTCTGCGACGGCTGAATCTGACCGATCTGATCGAGGCGAACCAGAGGACTGATGCAAGAGAGGTCAGCCGAGGAGTTCGTTAATCGGGGTCGGGTCGCTGACGAGGTGGGTGGGGCGGCCCTGGGGGGTGTAGAGGATTTTGTCGGGATCGATGCCGAGCTTGGTGTAGACGGTCGAAACGAAGTTCTCCGGCGAGAGGACACGATCGACGGCGGAGAAGCCTTTGCGGTCGGTCGCGCCGACGACGATGCCTCCGGGCGTGCCGCCGCCCGCCATCAGGACCGACATGGCATTGGCCCAGTGGTCGCGGCCGGGTGTGGACTGGCCGGAGAGGGTGCTGATCTTGGGGGTGCGGCCGAATTCGCCGAGAGCGACGACGAGGGTGGAGTCCAGCAGGCCGCGATCTTTGAGGTCACTGATGAGAGTGGCGACGGTGTTGTCCCATTTGGGGAGACGATCGCGGCAAGCGCCGAAGATATTGCTGTGATGGTCCCAGCCTCCGTCGTAGACGGTGATGAAGGGGACACCGGCCTCGACGAGCCTGCGGGCGAGCAGGCAGCGTTGGCCGAACGAGTCGCGGCCGTAGGCGGTGCGGACTTCGTCGCTTTCTTTCTCCACTTGGAACGCGGCCTGCGCTTCGGGTGAAGTGACGAGGTTGTAGCCCTGGTGATAGTACTCATCGATGGCGGTCACCGGGTCGCCGGCGGCTTCGTCTTCGATGCGGGGAATGCGATCGACCAGCCGGCGAAGGTCGGTGCGGCTGCCGAAGCGGTCGTCCGTGAGGCCGTTGGGCAGAGCGACGTCGCGGACGCGGAAGTTGTCCCGGTTGGGATCGTCGGAGACGACGAAGGGAGCGTACTTCGCGCCGAGGAAGTTCGGTCCGCCGGAGCGGGACATCTGCGGCATGCTGAAGTAGTTGGGCAGGCCGTTGTCGGTGCCGAGTTCTTTCGCAACGACCGAACCCATACTGGGATGGAAGCTGACAAACGCGCCGCAGCCGACCGGAATGCGGGGCGGAGCGCCGGTCATCATGTAGTGGTTGCCGGCCCCGTGGTTGCCCTGGTCGTGGCGGATGGAGCGGATCATGGCGAACGAGTCGAGGCTGCCCGCCAGTCTGGTCATGTGCTCGGAGAAGTGGACTCCGGGGACTCTGGTGTCGATCGGATTGAACTCGCCGCGGATCTCGGCCGGCGCGGTGGGCTTGGGATCGAAGGTCTCGAAGTGCGTCGGTCCGCCGTCCATCCAGATCAGAATGCAGTTGGTTGCCGTCGGGCGGGGACCGCCGGACCTTGCGGCCTCACCGCGCAGGCGCAGCGCGTCGACCAGACCGCCGCCGATCCAGGCGCCCAGGCCCAGCTTGAGGCAGTTGCGTCGAGAGAAGCCTTCGCAGTTGGTGGAGAGAGTCATGATTGTGACCTCGGCGGGTGCGAACGAGTTCGCGGGAGGGAGGGTGGGGTGATCCGGGCGCAACTCGTCTGCGTCGGTTTGGATCTGTCTCTATTGTAATCGGCAGAATCTGCAGATTTCAATATGGAATGCAGCGTGCGGCCGGGTGCCCGAGGCGATTTCAACGCAAAGGACGGATTGGGGCAGCTGTCATTGAGACCCAATTCGCTTTCCACCGGTCCCCGAGAAACTGGGCCCAGGGGATTCTCGAACAGGACACAGATTTTCGCGGATTTGACGGATCAGCACGGATTTCGCGGAGTATTCCTCAAGAGGCGGCAGCGGCGAGACTGCATCGGTTCAGGCGCGCACGGCGTCGACACGCAAGAAAGGCAATCAGCGAAAATCGGTCCAATCCGTGGTCATCCGCGTTCCATTCGAATCTCTCGCAGAGTCACTCGAACGGGGATTGAGAGATGTGTGTCACTGACAGGGGTTGGAAACGTGTCCTACGAGGTGGAGACGGGGCCGTTGGTGCCGGGGACGGTTTTGGTGAGGGATTCGCCGAGGATGGAAGGGCACCAGTAGCGTTCGATGTGTTCGACGACCAGTTCGAGACCGCGGGCGTGGCTGACGTACGGTTTGTCGCGGGGGTCGTAGAGGGCGTCGGTCAGGTCGCGGCAGAGGACGACGTTCTTGCCGAGGTACTTCTGCTGGCGGATGCCGAACGGCCGGCCGAGGACGCACATGTTGGTGTGGACGCCCATCAGGACGATGTTGTTACGGCCTTCCTGCTCGAGGAAGTTGTAAATCTCCTGGCCGTTGTCGCTGACGCCGTCGTACCCGTTGATCTTGATCGCCGGATGCTGATGGCGGTCGATCTCGTAATGCGGCGCTCCGACGGGGTCGTCACAGCCGGTGACCTTCGCTTCGTCGCGCGGCACGTCGTCCACAATGGGCCACTCGCCCTCATGGTCAGGATTGTGGTAGCACCAGCTCTGGATCTCGACGGGGGGTTCAGCGTGGGGAGCGTCGATCATTCGCTGACGGTAGGGGGTGTCCTCGTAGTGCTTCATCCCGCTGGAGGGGGCGTGAATGACGGCCACACCCTGATCGCGGGCGAGCGAGACGACCTCGTTCATTCGCGGCGCCATGCGGTCGACGCGCACGGCGGCCATCTTGCAGGGATGGTCGGCCCACATGTCGCAGATGATGATGGCGGTTTCGGAGGCGTTCCAGCGAACGGTCTCTTCGATGACGTGGATCTCGCCACCGAGTTCCTCCCGGCGTCGCCACTCAATCGCGAGTTCGCCGGGGACGGCGGGAATGGTTCGCTGTGGGGCGGGTTCTTCGGCAAGGCCGTATCGGGAAAGAGTCGCCGTCGCCATGCCGGCGCCGATGGTCTTGAGTGCGTCGCGGCGTGTGAGGGAATGCATGCGTATCTCCTGTTTGTCGAGCCTTCAGTTCGTCGAATCGGTGGTTTGTTGCTGGTAATTGTCGCCGAAGAGCGACAGGCGGCCGTCGACGCCGATCGACCAGGGGTCGGCGCCGAGGGGGAGGGCGCCAATATCGGGGGCGCCCGAATCTGAGTCGCGGAGCGGGTCGGGCCAGGCATCCGGGAGGGTGATTCCGCTGTCCACGGCCGGGCTGTCGGTCTGCAATCTGAGGTCGGCGGGTGCTTTGTAATCAGACGGCAGGTGGACGAACCCGGGGTCGGCGACCTGGTCCTGCGTTGTCCATCCCGGCGGATAGACGTCGCGACTCTTCTTGTAGAGGGGAGTTTTTCGGAACGCTGCGAGCGGGTCTGCGGTGAGAGCCGGACCTTCGGCGACGCCCCACAAGAGATTGCCGCCCTCGCGGACCCGGCCCGGTTCGGTGATCCCGGCGAAGCCAACGCCCGGGACGCGTTCCATCTGCACGAAGATGTTGTTGAAGACGTCGCGCTCGTTGTCCCGCAGTCCCTGCGCGCCGAGTCCGAAGAGGAAGTAATCGCGAAACACGGGCGTCTCGCGTAGGAAGGTGTTGTGATAGACCCGCATCACGGGCCAGATCGGGCTGCCGTGATCGCCGACGAGATGGCCTTCCCGGTTCAGAAACGCTCCACTCGGATCAGACTCCGCCGGCGGTCCGCTGTAGACGCCGCCCCGCAGGTCGAACACGTTGCGGTAGACGAAGACGCCCGATTCCGGATCGTGATCGGCCGGCGACTCGTCTTTCTCAATCTCGTGCTGCGTGATCGGAATCAGACAACGGCCGATGCGGTTCTGATGGATGAACAGGGTGTGGTCGCGCAGCTTGGGCCCGCACTCCAGACCGTCGTCGTTGAAGTTGTCGACGAAGTTGTGATGGAACTGCAGGTTGGTCACGAACCGCAGGAAGGCGAAGTCGTGGTCGTCGGTGAACTCGCACCAGGCGAATTCGATGTTCTCGTTGCGCGGCTGGGCGTCGCGCAGCACGATCTGATACGACGCGGTGCCGCGATACTTCATGTGGGCCCGGGACGTCCACGGCGCGGCCAGACCGCGAAACGCCGAGTGCGTGACGCGAATGTTCTGCGAAGCGTCGATCAAGAGTCCGGGAAAGCCGCCGTAGACAGTGAGGTGATCGAGTTCGACGTTCTGTGAACCGTAAACGTGAATCATGGGGCTGCCGGTGGCCCCGCGAAGAATTAGATCCTGGATGCGAACGTGCTGCACGCCGTTGACCCGCAGCACGTCGTTGCCGAAACCGGCTGCGATGATGAGCGGAAGTTTCCTCGGGTCGGTCTCACCACGATAGGCGCGGTCGCCGAGTCCTTCCAGCGTGTGGTGGGCCAGGCGGATGTGGATGCGGCCGGTTTCGCGATTGAACCAGAGTCCCGGTCCGCAGTAGACGCCGGTGTCGCGCATCTCGAACTTCCCGCCGATCCAGAGTTCGTTCTCCGAACGCAGGTCGACCGCCACCCGGTAGCTGTGCAGCGGGACCATGGAATCGGCGAAGTGGCCCAGGGCGAGCGGGCGTTCGTGTTCGATGCTCCACATCGGCTCCCAGGCCGCAGGCAGAAACTGGTAGGGAACCCGGCGGTCATTCGCGTCGTCGTAGGTGCGGGTTGAAACGAACTCGCCTTCGGCTCCGTCCTTATACGGTTCCCAACTCGTTTCGGGGCTGTCGAAGAACTCGCGCAATCCGCCGTCGATGATCGCCGTTTCGCCGGGGTAGGACCGGATGGTGATCGGGGCGTCTTCCGTGCCGGATTGTGAGAGAGAGACCTTTTCGTAATAGACGCCGCCGCGCAGATAGAGCGTGTCGCCGGGTTTCAATTTCCGCAGCGAGTAGCGGAGAGTCTTCCAAGGCGTCTGCTCGCTGCCCTCGTTCTGATCATCGCCGCCGGCTGCATCGACGAAATAAGACGGTCCGTCTTCCATTGGCCGTTGCGAGGCGGTGGGCAGCGCGCGCATCGGTGGATGGGACGCGGATGGTTCATCCTCGGCGATCACGCGGGTGACGAGAGACCCCATTCCGCCGAGGGCGACGATGAGGGCGAACCGTTTCAGATTTTCAGAGGCCCACAATTTCATGGAAATGTCTTTCCCAGGAGAACCGATGCGAATGCGCAGACGGACAGTTGAGAATCTGGCTCGCGATCATAACGCGCAGGGGACGTTACAGGCGATCAACAGGGCGTCCGGTCAGGCGGGTGCAGGGCGCACGACTCGTCGACGACGATTCGTTCGGGGAGCGGGCCGGCGTAGACCCAGATCATGTCCATGGAACCGGGGGACTCGTTGATGAAGTAATGCACGCGGCCGCGGGGGACCATCGCGGTGGCGCAACCGGAGAGGGAGTAGCGGCGGCCTTCAACGTGACAGGTGGCTTCGCCGTCGATGATACAGATCGACTCGTCGAAGTCGTGCAGATGGGCGGGGAGACGCCCGTCCGGATCGAAGCGGCCGAACCCGCCGCTCATTTCCAGGCCGGGCATGAGGTCGGCGTTGAAGAAATCGATGAACTCCGCGCCGGGGCCGACGCCGAAGGTGCGGGCGGCCGTTGCGAACCGGGTGACGCGTTCTCGTCCCGGGTGTCCCGGTGAGTCGTCCGGCATCTCGATGCGTTCGAACTCCTTCGCGACAAGTTCCCGCTCGGGAACGTCCATCGCCAGTGCGATGTGCAAGCGGGCAGTGACTGCAGGGTCGGGGTTTCTGGCGGCGTGCGGCAGCCACCGGGGGATGGTGATGTTGTCGAGCGAACCGAGGCGATACGCCCGGCCTTCGACCAAGACTTCAAGTTGCCCTTCCAGGACGGTGATCGACTCGCTGCAGGGATGGGTGTGACAATCGAGCGACGCCTCCGGTTTGAAGGCGACGACGCCGGTGGTGAGATCGCGGGCCGTGTTGAACTGTCCCACGAGCGGATTGAAGAGGACGCCTGATTGAAGCTCCAGGGTGTCGGTCTCGGTGACGTGGGTGACCAGTTCGTGACGATCTGGCCGCATGTGTTCAGGGGGTTGGGGGAGCGGGACGCGGACCGGTCGTCCATCGGCCGGGTCGAGGCTCGTGGCGGGCATGCGGTCGCATCCAAGTTTCTGCAGGGCCTGATGCAGCGAACGCGAGAGCAGCCCGGTGTCGGACCCGAGGCCCAGCATGCGAAATCCCTGCTCGCGCCGAGTCTCGAGATCGTCGAGGCTCGTGGTCATGAGTCCGCAGTGTTTGCCGGCGGCGATGATTGTGTCTTTCAATTCAAGGATCTGCTCGGCGACGCCGGGGCCTTCCCACTGACCGCGGCAGCCGGCCGTGGCCGAGAAATCGGCCGGACCGAAGAAGAAGACGTCGACTCCGTCGAGTTCGCACATGGCGGGGATATGAGGAATCGCGGCGACGCTCTCGATTACAGGGACGACCAGCACCTGTTCGTTCGCTTCGGCCGTATGCTCGGCCAGACAGTGCCCCCAGGCGGTCGCGCGTTCGCCGCCGATTCCGCGGCGGCCTTCCGGCGGATAGCGGCAGTCTCGAATTGCTTCTTCAAGTTGCTCGGTCGATTCGACCCAGGGGATGACGACGCCGTCGGCGCCGATATCGAGCGCGCGTTTGGTGAGCGAAGTGCTGCGCTCGGCCAGGCGGACCAGCAGGACGGTATCGCTGCGGAGCGCGGCGCGAACGTGTTCGTTGACGTCCTTCCAGTCGAGATGTCCGTGCTCGGCGTCGACGACGACCCAGTCGAGTCCCAGTGCGACGGCGATTTCGGTGACGGTCGCTGATTCGAGCGTCGCCCAGAGCCCGTGCACGGAATGACCGGCGGCGAGTTTTTCGCGAAACGTCTCAAGCGCTTGTGTCTTCATGGCGTCCCCGTGTGTGGCCTGCGCCCCCGGCATGAGATGCAGACACGCAATCGTTCGCTCGAGTCGCCGGGCCAGGCAGCCGCCGCGAGACTCCTCGCCGATCCATTGTCGCCATGCGGACGCTCACGTGCGAGCCCGGGGAAGCGAGCGGCCGGTTTGTATTACGAACGTGCAGGCCCTTGTGATCCTGCGCAAGTTCTTGCGCTGGCCCATAGCGCACGCTGCCAGCATGCGTCAACCGTCTTTGCGATCAGCGGGACGCACGCCAGGCTGCGTGCGCTACGTCGTTGGGTTGCGGGCGACGCCTGCTCACTGTGATCCGATTCCGGCGGGGCATGCGTGCGTTGCCAGACGGAAGTTTGGAAGCGAGGTCATTGCGGCTCGTGGGAGTGCAGGAGGTCGCGGTCGCTTAGGGGGAATCGGGGGGCGATTGACCGGAGATTTGTTACGGCGGTAGAATCGCGAGGCAGTCGTGCTCTCTGCTCTTCGTCCCGCCCCGAGGAATCTCAGCCGTGGCTGTTCTGCGTGTGGTGCACGGACCCGGCTCCGGCGCCCTCTACCAGTTGGAGGGCGAACGGACGCTGATGGGCCGTCACCCGAACTGCCACATCGTGCTCGATAACGGCGCCGTCAGCCGGCACCACGCCCAGATTCTCGAGAGCCACGGCAGTTATTACGTCGAAGACCTTCGCAGCCGCAACGGGACGTACCTGAACGCGGTTCCGGTGGAAGGCCGCGCGGAATTGACGGACGGCGACCAGATCCGCGTCTGCGACATCGTTGTCACGTTCGAGCAGAACGGGTCGAGCATCAGCGACACGAGTTCCGGGGTCGGCCGGCAGGCGGACACAGCCTTCGGGGAACGGAAGACCGACGAGCAGCCGATTATTGAGGACAGCGGCGTCTATACGGAAGAGTCGCAAGAGATTCCGTTGTTTGAATCGTCGTCTGTGGTCGACAAGATCGACGTGCGGCGGTCGTCGGACGAGTCGTTCAAGCTCCAGCCGGAGTTGAAACTGCAGGCGGTGCTGGAGATCAGCCGGGCGCTGGGCGGCGAACTGGAGGTCGATGCGGTTCTGCCGAAGATGCTGTCGACGCTGTTCAAGATCTTTCCGCAGGCGGCCCAGGGGTTCGTGCTGCTGAAAGACCCGGACACCGGGAAGCTGCACGTGAAGGCGACGCGGTTGCGACAGGGGGGGGAGGCGGACGCTGTTGCGGTGAGCATGACCGTGGTGCGTCAGGCGATGGAAACGCGGCAGGCTTTGCTGAGCCAGAACGTTCCGGATGATCCCAAACTGAATCAGAGCACGAGTCTGAACCGGCTGAAAATCCGGTCGGTGATGTGCGCGCCGCTGGTCGGCCACGACGACGAGGCGATCGGAGTCATCCAGGTGGTGACGCGGGGGAAGAATAATGAGTTCAACAAGGAGGATCTTGACCTGCTGGTGAGCCTGGCGACGCAAGCGGCGATGGCGATTGAGAACGCCACGCTTCACGAGGCGCTGTTGCGCAAGCGAGAACTGGACCGCGACCTCGATTTCGCCACGCAGGTTCAGCTCGGGTTTCTGCCGAAGTCCCGGCCGACGGTCGAGCATTACGCCTTTGCCGACTACTACGAAGCCGCTTTGCGGATCGGCGGGGATTACTTCGACTACGTGATGCTGCCGGAAGGGAAGGTGGCGGTGACGCTGGGCGACGTCGCCGGGAAAGGGATGCCGGCCGCTCTACTCATGGCGCGGCTGTACTCTTCGGCGCGGTATCAGTTGCTGGCGAACGAGAGTCCGGCGCAGGCGGTGGCGGGCCTCAACCGGGAGATTGCATCGAGCGGTCTGGGACACCGGTTTATCACGTTTCTGGTGCTGGTGGTCGATCCGGCGGAGCATACGGTGCGACTCGTCAATGCAGGCCACCTGGCGCCACTGTTGCGACGGACCGACGGGAAGATCGAGCAACTGGGGCGCGACGAGTCGGGCCTGCCTTTGGGAATCGTGCCGGATCTCGACTATCAGGAGTCGCAGTTTGCCATCAAATCCGGTGAGACGCTGATCGGCTATACGGACGGGGTGACCGAGGCGATGAACGAGCAGCGCGAAATTTTTGGTCGCCGCCGCCTGGAGAAGTGCATTGCCGACACGGACGGCGACATCGACGCCGTGGTCAACGCGATCGTCAACAGTGTGGAAGACTACGTGGGCGAAAGCGCGCTGCGGGACGACACGTGCATTGTCGGTCTTCAGCGGGTTTCGTGAGGTCGAATTGTACGGGCTCCCACACGTCGGCCCTCGCTCTCTGGACATGGAAGGTGATGCGTGCGACTGACTCCCGCTGATGTCCTCGACGCCGACGGGATGATCGCCGGCCGGCTTGACGCGTACGAGCACCGTCCGCAGCAGCTCGAGATGGCCGAGGCGGTTGAACGCGCGGTCGCGGAGGGTTCGCATCTCGTCGTGGAGGCGGGGACCGGCGTGGGAAAGAGTTTTGCGTATCTGGTGCCGGCGATCCTGGCAGCGGCTCAGCGGGACGGGAAGGAGAGTGGGCGAAAACGAATCGTTGTCAGCACGCACACCATCAGTCTGCAGGAACAACTGATTCACCGCGACATCCCGTTTCTGAACGCGGTGCTGCCCGTCGAGTTCTCCGCCGTTCTGGCCAAGGGGCGTTCCAACTACATCAGTCTGCGACGACTGAAAGGCGCGGGGGAGCGGGCCGGTTCGTTGTTCGCCGCCGCCGCCTCGCTGCAGCAACTCTCCAGAGTGAAAGAGTGGAGCACGAGCACGACCGACGGCAGCCTGAGCGACCTGAGTTTTCGGCCCGAACCGGAGTTGTGGGATGAGGTGAAGAGCGAACACGGCAACTGCCTCGGCCGGAAGTGTCCGACTTACGACGAATGCTTCTTCTACAAGGCGCGTCGCCGCGTCTGGAACGCGGACCTGATCGTCGTCAATCACGCGCTGTTCTTTTCGGATCTTGCGCTGCGCCGCGAGGGGGCGAGCGTGCTGCCGGACTACGACGTTGTCATTTTCGACGAGGCCCACCAGATCGAGGGGGTCGCAGCGGAGCATCTCGGGCTGTCGGTCACGAGCGGGCAGATCAACTACACGCTGAACCGGCTGTACAACGAGCGGCAGCAAAAAGGGCTGCTGCTGTTCCATGATGTTCCGGGCGCGCAGGAACTCGCTTTGCGTTTGCGGTATCTGGCCGACGAGTTCTTTGAGCAGGTGCGGGGCTGGCTCACGCGGCAACAGCCGGGAAACGGGCGGGCGCACGAGCGACTTTCGCTGGAGAACCCTGTCAGCCCCGACCTCCGCCGGTTGTCGATCAAGATCCGGACTTACGCGGCGCGGCTCTCTGCGGAAGAGCAGCAGATCGAATTGACCGCGGCGGCCGATCGGCTCGATGGTCTCGCTGCCGGAATCGACGCCTGGCTGAAACAAACCGAGTCGGACGCGGTCTACTGGGCGGAAGTCACCGGGCGGAGGGGGCAGGTGGTGCGGCTGGTCTCCGCTCCGGTCGACGTCGGACCGGTGCTGCGGGAGGAACTCTTCAGCCAGATCGACACGGTGATCCTGACGAGCGCCACGCTCTCCGTCGGCGAGGCCGACTTCCGGTTTTTTCGGCAGCGGGTCGGACTCACCTCGTGTAACGAACTCAAATTGGGAAGTCCGTTCGACTATCGGCGGCAGGTGCGTCTGGTTCTGAATCCGCATCTGCCCGATCCGTCCGGGGCGCCGGCGCAATTCGAGCAGCAAGCCTGCGAGCGGATTCGCGAACTTGTCGAGGAAACCAGCGGCGGCGTGTTCGTTCTGTTCACGAGTTACCGCATGCTGAAGAGCTGCGCCGATCGGCTCGCGCCGTGGTTGACGTCGTGCAACCGGTCGCTGCTGTGCCAGGGGGCCGGCGTCGACCGCACGGCGCTGGTGGAGCGGTTTCGCAAGGAAGGGAACGCCGTCCTGTTCGGAGCGGACAGCTTCTGGCAGGGGGTCGACGTGCCGGGGGACGCCTTGCAGACGGTGATTGTGGCGCGGCTGCCGTTCAGCGTGCCCGATCACCCGTTGCTCGAAGCGCGTCTGGAAAAGATTCGGGGAGACGGGGGCAATCCGTTTATGGACTACCAGGTTCCGGAAGCGGCGATTCGGCTGCGGCAGGGGTTCGGCAGACTGATCCGCAGTGGAACCGATACAGGGACGGTCGCGATTCTCGATCCGCGGGTCTGCACAAAGCGGTACGGCAGAGTGTTCCTCGATAGTCTGCCGGAATGTGAGGTTGTTGTCGCTGACTCTCGTTTTCACCAATGATGAGCGCTCCGCCATTGACGAGTGTCACGGGCTGGGGGTGATCGGTTGAGTACCTGCGATGGATCGTGTGGGAGACATGGAGCCTGCTGACGCCGCGTTCGCGGCTCGGATTCTGGTTTTTGGCGGCGGACAGCGGGCTGACGCCCGCTGCTATATGCAGGCGCGGCTTCGCCGCTGTGTGCTCTGGCGTGGTGGTGGGCAACTCTCGCCAGTGCGACTGAAAGGGTTCCCGATGAACGCGCGCGTTCAGAGTATCCGCGTGAATTCCAAACAGGCGGTCGCTAAACTGCGCTGCCGGGCGGAGCGATTTTCCGGCCGCCAATATTCCGAATAACACTCCGGAGCGAGTTATGCTGCGATACTTCTGCCTGGGAGCGTCCCTGGTTTTCTGTCTGGCCTGGTTCGATTCTGCATCGGCCGATGAGATCGACGAACTGCTGGAGGCGGTGACAGCCGTCGAGCCCCGCGGCGAAGGAAATCCTGCTGCGGCGGAGGCGGTGCGTGAGTTGTCGCAGGCGGATGCATCGACGCTGACGCGGATTCTGGCTGCGATGGACGACGCCAATCCACTTGCGGTGAACTGGCTGCGGGGCGCTTTCGAGTCGGTCGCCGCTCGGGCCCAGGAGTCGGACGACGGCTTGCCCGCGACTGAACTCGAGGCGTTTGTGCTCGATCTTGAGCATAGCGGGCGGGCGCGCCGGCTGGCTTACGAATGGCTGGTGAAGGCGGACCCGTCTGCGCCCGATCGCATTATTCCCAACATGCTGGACGATCCGAGTCCCGAAATGCGGCGGGACGCGGTGGCGCGACTGATTTCGGCCGCCGAAGAACTCGCCGACACGGGCGACACCGCTGAGGCGAAGAGCACCTATGAGAAGGCCCTCACCGGGGCAACGGACGGGGACCAGGTCGAGCAGATTGCGAAGTCGCTGGACGGTATGGGCACGGACGTCGACCTGGTGAACCACTTCGGCTTCCTCACGGAATGGCGTCTGATCGGACCGTTCGACAATCGGGACAAGATCGGCTTTGAAGCCGTCTATCCGCCCGAGCAGGAGCTCGATTTTGACGCGGTCTACGAGGGACAACTCGGTGAGGTCCGGTGGGAGACGTACGAAGCCGACTCCGATGGGAAGGTGTACGACGTGGGCGAGGTCGGCAAGTTCGATCTGGCCGCGCTGACCGAGCCGCACAAGGGCGCCGTGACCTACGCCGCGACCGAGTTTGTCAGCGACACTGACCGGCCTGTCGAGTTCCGCATTGCCACGCCGAACGCCTGGAAGCTGTGGGTGAACGGCGAGTATCTCTTCGGCCACGAGGAATACCATCGCGGAATGCGGTTCGATCAGTACAGTGTTCGCGGCGAGTTGAAATCGGGGCGGAACACGATCCTGCTCAAGGTGTGCCAGAACGAGCAGACCGAATCGTGGGCGCAGGACTGGGTGTTTCAGTTCCGCGTGTGTGACCTGTCCGGCAAAGGGCTGACGAGCGGGCAACGCACCGCGCGGGCCGACGCTCCCTGATTCGCAAAGCACGATCGGCGTCACAATTCCAGAACGGACTAACCAAGAGTCTTCCCATGCGACTTGTCGCGTTTTGCCTGACGGCATTACTGGTTGTTTCACTGACTGCGGACGCCGACTGGCGGAGTTTTCGCGGCAGCGCGACGAATTCACTTGCGCCGGAGGAGCAGATTCCGCTCGACTGGGAATCCGACGACGTCGTCGCCTGGTCGGCGGAACTTCCCGGGCGAGGACTTTCCTGTCCGATCGTGGTGGGGGACAAGGTGGTCGTCACGGCCAGCAGCGGCTACCGGCAGGGTCAGTTGCATGTGCTGTGTTTCGCCGCGGTGGGGGGAGAGTTGCTGTGGGAACGCACCTTCTGGGCGACCGGGCGGACGTCGTCTCATCCGAAAACATGCGTCGCCGCGCCGACCCCTTCCAGCGACGGCGAGCGGATTTTCGCGACGTATTCGAGCAACGACGTCGCCTGCCTCGACCTGGAGGGGAACCTGCTCTGGTATCGGGGTTTGACCTACGACTACCCGAACGCCAGCAACAGCCTCGGGATGTCGTCCTCCTCCGTGGTGGTGGGAGGATCGCTGGTGGTGATGGTCGAAAACGACATCGATTCGTTCACGACCGGTCTCGATACGCGGACGGGCGAGGAGCTGTGGCGAATCGACCGGCCCCAGGCCGCGAACTGGACGTCGCCCGCACTCTGGAGCCACGATGGGGAAGACCTGGTTCTGCTGCAATCGTCGGCCGGAGTGACGGCCGTTGATCCGGTGACGGGAGAGACGCGCTGGAGCTACGGAGACGGGGCGTCGACCGTGCCCTCTCTCGTTGCGAGCGACGGCGTCGCCTATGTCCCGTCGAACGGCCTGACGGCGATCCGGCCGGGTCAGAACACGCCGGAGGTCGCCGAGATCGTCTGGCAGGAAGGAGGACTTTCGCCGGGAACATCGAGCCCGCTGGTATTCGACGATTCGGTGTTCGTCCTCTCGCGGCCGAACGTGCTCATTCGCGCGGAGGCCGGGACGGGAGAGGAGCAGTGGAAGCTCCGGCTGAGCGGGAACTTCAGTTCGACGCCGGTTGTCGCCGCCGGGCACCTGATCTGTTTCAACGAGGAGGGGACGGCCTTTGTCGTGGACCCGGCCGAGTCAGGCCGCATCGTCTCGACACGGGAATTCGGCGAAACGATTCTGGCCACTCCGGCTGTGGCTGACGACGCCCTGTATATCCGCAGCGACGCCCACCTCTGGAAGATCGCTGCTCCCTGACGACATCCCTCACGAGCGCGGGATTCTGAATCGATGTGGCAAGCGGCCGCGATCGCACTGGGCGGCGCCCTCGGCGCCCTTTCGAGATTCGCCCTGAACGGCTGGGCGTTGCGCGTGTTTCCCGGCTTCGCGCCGGCCGGTACGCTGATCGCCAATCTGCTGGGCTGCCTGCTGATCGGCGCGGTCATGGCGATCGTGCATGACCGGGACTGGTTGTCGCGGAGCGCCCAGTCGCTGATGGTGACCGGTTTCCTCGGCTCGCTGACGACGTTTTCGACGTTCGGCTATCAGACGGTTGAGTTGCTGGAGGGGCAGCAGGTGCGGACGGCGTTTCTGAACGTCGCGGTCAACCTGCTGGTGGGCCTGGCGGCCGTCTGGCTCGGATTGCGAATCACGCGCGGTCTGGTGAGTTAGTGCCAGTGGCCCATCCTCGTGGCGGCGTCTGGTTGCGTTGCTGCCCTTATGCGCGGGTGCTTACGCCGCCAGAACGGCTATGGTGAAGAGAAACGTGCTCCGAACTTCGGCCTGCGCCGGTACAGCAGGACGCCGGCGGGGCGGAGCGCTCTGCAGTAGTGTGTTTGCGTTGAGGGACGAGGGAGCGGTGCGGGGGTCAGCGGACTGGGGCGGTGGTGTTCGGCAAGAGGCTCACGGCACGGCCGGCCTCGATGAGGGCGAGTCGTTGGCGGACGCGGACTTCTTCAAACTCGTCGCGGCGGCCGGAGGGCCAGTCGACGGTGATCCGCTGAATCGTCGCGGCCGGGCCCAGTCCCAGATGAATCTCGGGCGCGGAGGCGGAGGCATAGCTGCCGCCCCCGGTCCGCTGCTTGACCAATCGGCGACCGTCGGCCAGTTCCACCGTGACGACCGCCCCGACCGCCGTGCGGGGGGAATGAGCGCCGATCAGCCGCACGGCAATCCAATCGTGGTCGACGTCGGTTTCGTTCCGGAGCAGGGCGACCGGCTCGTTGAGATGTGAGACGACCAGATCGATGTCTCCGTCCCGGTCGACGTCCCCCATTGCAGCGCCCCGCCCGCGATGCGGACTCGCCATGTACTCGCCGGCCGACGAGGCGACATTCACGAGGCGTTCTCCGCCGCGATTCTCCAGCAGCAGCGGTTGTTGAGCGAGCGTCGACTCGACGGGAAATCGGACGACATGCCCGTTGGCCGCGAAGAGGTCTTCGTCGCCGTCGAGGTCGGCGTCGAAAAAGAAGGTGCCCCATCCGACGTATTGCCCGCCGACAGCCGCCACTCCTCGCAGCCGGCTGACATGACGGAACATGTTGTCGCCCAGGTTGCGATAGAGGGCGAAGGTTTCGTGCTGGTAGTTGGCCACCCACAGATCGGGGAGTCCGTCGAGATC
>ERZ869936.1123-NODE-1123-length-20553-cov-4.044541_pt1 | contig 20553 bp, 31 predicted proteins | sample MGYA00520876_ERZ869936 | MGnify/ENA primary metagenome ERZ869936 (study PRJEB32218, sample SAMN09650985) | biofilter metagenome | isolation source: enrty point of leading RO module | place: Saudi Arabia: Thuwal, RO plant located on Red Sea | collected 2016-02-17 ...
CGGCCCTGGCGCCCCACAGGTTGCCGTCAGGGGCCGCGACGGTTCCAGGCGGTGGTCGCCGCTCTGGGCCGGGAACGGGCGTATAGCCAAGCCTGGGGCGGCACAGGGGCCGTTTCTGGACCTGATCCACGGCCCAAACTGCCGGCCCTATATCGACTATGCCCAGATGGAGTCCGAATTTAGGACAAAATACCCGAACCGGCCGGTGGTCCTGAAGCATGCCAAGGACATCCCGTGGCGCTTCACGGCGGCCAGGGTACGCCGCGGCGAATTGCCCGGCATCGAGCGGCTGCGGCCCAGCGGTTATGCGGTCATCGAGCCGCACTACAAGGCGATCGTGCCGAACCGGGACTGGGGCTGGGCAAATTGGCAGGCCGTGGTTGAGACGGTCGAGGCGGACTGGCTGCAGATCAACCCTGCCGGGGCCAGGGTGCTGAACGGTGCCCGGCACATACCGGCCAACGACTTTATCGAGGCCTGCCGGCTGCTGTCCGGTGCCGCGCTCTATGTCGGCCCGGAAGGCGGGCTGTACCACGCCGCGGCCGCCCTGGGCATCCCGGCGGTGGCCATTTTCGGCGGCTACGTCAGCCCGGCCAATCAGGGCTACGACGAAGCCGCCATAAACCTGTATGAGCCCATGGAGGGCCAGAGCCCATGCGGAATGCGCCTGCCATGCCCGCACTGCCGGGAGGCCATGGCCAGGATACAGCCGGACACCGTGGCGCGGCACGTCAAGGCATTGCTGAGCGGCTCACGGCCTGCCGAATCTGCGGCGGCGGCGATCTGAATACAGTGGTCGACCTGGGCACCATGGCCCTGACCGGCAAGTTCCCCGCGCCTGGAGAGACGGTCCCGAGCGGGCCGCTGGAGTTGGTCAGGTGCAAGGGTTGCGGGCTGGTCCAACTGGCGCATGAGTACGATCCGGACCTGCTCTACGGACCCGGCTACGGCTACCGATCCGGCCTGAACGCCTCCATGGTCCGGCACCTGCAGGCCATTGTGGCCAGGGCGACTGACGTGGCGCGGCTGGCACCGGGGCATGCCGTGGTCGACATCGGCAGCAACGACGGAACGCTTTTGAACCAGTACCGGGTCAAGAACCTGATCCGCGTCGGCGTAGACCCGCTTGCTGGTGAGTTGCGCGAGCACTACCCGGCCAGTGCCTGCATCTTCAACGGCATGTTCGATGAGCCCGCCGCGAACGAGATTCGCAAGATCGGCCCGGCGCGGATCGTGACGTCGATCGCCATGTTTTACGACTTGCCCGATCCGGTCGCCTTCGCGCGCCGCGTCATGTCGATCCTGGAGGACGACGGCATATGGGTAACGGAGCAGGCCTATCTGCCGGCCATGTGCGAAAACAATGCCTACGACTCGATCTGCCACGAGCACCTTGAGTATTACACGTTGACCGACATGCAGCGCATAGCCAACGAGGCCGGGGCGCAGATCATCGACTGCGAGGTGAACGAGGTTAACGGCGGCAGCTTCATCGTGACGTTTGGGCACCGGGACTCGGAATGGATACCGGCGGCTGAGAAGATCGAGCAGTTAAGAGAGGCCGAAAGGCCGTTCAAGCGACAAGAGTTTTATACAACGGCGCTCGATCTTCGGGCGAAGGAACATGGTCGCGGACTTCACGCTCTGCTGACCAAACTGCGGAAAGACGGTAAGACGGTCCTGGGCTACGGGGCCTCGACCAAGGGAAATGTCGTGCTGCAGAACGCCGACATCACGCCCGATCTTCTGCCGGCCATTGCCGAGGTCAACGCCGACAAGTTCGGGAGGGTGACGCCGGGCACCGGCATTCCAATCATATCCGAGGCCGCCGCCAGGGCCATCAAGCCGGATTACTTCCTGGTCCTGCCATGGCACTTCCGGGACAGCATCATTGAACGCGAGCACGAATTCTTGGGGAATGGCGGGAGGCTGATCTTCCCGCTGCCGCAAATCGTGGTGTGCTGGTGAAAACAGCCCTCGTCACCGGGATATCGGGCCAGGACGGCGCCTATCTGGCCAAGCTGCTGCTGGACAAAGGCTACGAGGTCCATGGCGCGCTTCGCTACGGTGCCACGCCGAGCCTGTGGCGGCTGGAAGAGTTGGGCATCGCGCGCGACGTGCGGCTGTTCAGCTTCGAGATACTGGAAGCCGGGAGCGTGATCCGGACCATCGAGAGAATACAGCCGGACGAAATCTACAACCTGGCCGCGATCAGCTACGTGGCCCCGACCTTCGATCAGCCGCTCTATGCGCTGGAGGCGAACGGCGCCGGGCCGGTGCGGCTACTTGAGGCGATCCGCTGCGTCAACCCGGCCATCAAGTTCTATCAGGCCAGCACGTCGGAAATGTTCGGCAAGGTCTGCAAGTCGCCGCAGGACGAGGGCACGCCGTTTTATCCCCGCAGCCCTTACGCGGCGGCGAAACTTTACGGCCACTGGATGACGGTCAACTACCGCGAGAGCCACGGGCTGCACGCCGTGAGCGGCATCCTGTTCAATCATGAGAGCCCGCTGCGCAGCGAGGACTTTGTGACGCGCAAGATCACAGCGGCGCTGGCCCGGATCAAACTAGGCAGGCAGGACACGCTTAGGCTTGGCAACCTTGGCGCGGAGCGGGACTGGGGCTTCGCGGGCGACTACGTTCGCGGCATGTGGATGATGCTGCAGGCGCCGACTCCGGCCGACTATGTGCTGGCGACCGGCCAGAGCCACAACATCCGTCGATTTGCGGAGTGCGCGGCGCGGGGTGCGGGCTTCGATCTGGTCTGGCATGGCGGCGGCGACGAGGAAACGGGTATCGACCGCGCCAGCGGCAAGACCATTATCCAGGTCGACCCCGAGCTATACCGGCCGTCCGAGGTCGACCGCTTGCGCGGCGACAGCGCCAAGGCCGCCCGCGATCTTGGCTGGTCTCCGACCTTCGGCATGGAGAGCCTGGCGGCGATGATGGTCGAGGCTGACCTAAAGCGGGAACGCGCGCGGTGAACGATTTGATCGTCATCCAGGTAACACCAAGCGAAGTGGTCGACAAGCTGACCATCCTCGACATCAAGATCGATCGGATCAAGGACGCCAAAAAGCGCGACGAAGCCGTGGCCGCACGCTTGGCTCTCAAGCAGACGGTCGATCCCATAGAGGCTTGGATCACAGGCCGGATGAAAGAACTCGCGGACCTTTTGAGGAAGTGCAACGAGTCTATATGGGACGCGGAAGACACCCTGCGCCGCCCCGGCATCAGCATCGATGAGAAGCTAGGCGCATGCGACTCGGCTCGGATGAACAATGACCTGCGCGCCCGGATCAAGCGCGAGATCGACGCCTATCTCGGCGCACCGTTCAGCGAGGTGAAGTCGCATGGCTGAACCGCTGCGTGTCTACATAGGATGGGACCAAAGGGACGCAGAGTCATTCGACGTCTGTAGGCGCTCCCTGGTCGACAAGGCGTCGATCCCGGTTCAGCCCTTGCCGCTCAAGGATTGGGAGTTGCGGGCCATGGGCGTGTATTGGCGCCCGTACCATGTCGACGAGCGCGGCCAGATGTGGGACCAGCGCGACGGCCGGCCCTTCTCGACCAATTTCAGCTACACGCGGTTCTGCGTGCCGATGATCGAGAACTATGGCGACGAGCCGGTCGTGTTCTGCGATGCCGACATGCTGTGGCGCGCGGACGTGGCCGACCTGTTGCCGTTGCTGGGAGACCGCGGGTTGGCCTGCGTGCAGCATGATTACCGCCCCGACGAGCGCGAGAAGATGACCGGCAATATCCAGACGGTCTACCCACGCAGGCACTGGTCGAGCCCGACGGCCATGCGCCCGTGCCCGAGCGCCGCGCTCACCAGCTATGCGGTCCACAATATGAACCACGACTGGCTGCACGGGATGGCCTGGTTCCTCGATGCCGACATGGCCGCGCTGCCCGAGGAATGGAACTGGCTGGAGGGCTGGTCCGATCCGCAGATCGACCCGAAGGTCGTGCACTTCACGCGCGGCACGCCGGACATGGCAGGGCACGAAGACGCGACATTCGCCGAGGAATGGTGGCGCGCGGCCGGTGGCCGCGACCTCATACCTATCACCAAGAGAACCGCCGCCTAGAGCGGTGCACACCGGGCCGGGACGGGCCCTGACCACGGGTCGCGCGAGCGGCCTTTTTTCATGCCTGGAGGGAATCAATGTCGAAAGAACCCGGCACACAAGTCCTGCTCTACGTGTCGAGCGGGAGCCCGACCGACTTCAACCTGGTCGGCGGTCAGCAGAACACCACTTGGGAGCCGGGCGTCGTCACGGACGATGTGACGGACAAAGGCAACTCCGGCTGGGGTTCACAACTCGCGGTCCTGAAGAACGGCGTCGTCAACTGCGAGGGCGTTGCGGATTGGCCCGACACCTTGGGTTTGGGCGTCGTCAAGGCCGCGTTCAACTCGAACCCGCCGGCCGATGTCGAGGGCAAGATCGTGCTGAACCAGGCGGGCGAGAATTACGTCGGCCTGTGGCAGGTCACGGCCTTCTCGATCACCGGCGGCCATCAGACCGCGACCCGATACTCCTTCACGCTCTCGAACAACGGCCCGCTTGCCTACTCGGCGACCTAACCGCATGGCAGCCAATCCGCATCGGGGCGACGTCACCATCAGCCTCAAGCACAAGGGCAAGACGGCGGACTACGTGCTTCGGCCGACCTGGCAGGCCATGGCCGAGATCGAGCAGGCGACAGGCCAAGGTTTCATCACCCTGCTCAGGAAGGCTGCGACCGGCGGCATGGGCCTCAGCGAGACGGCGGCGGTGGTCACCGCCGGCTTGCGGGCCTCGGGCGAAGCGGGCGCCAAAGGCACGACCGTCGCGGCCATGATCTTCGAGACCGGCATCGCCAACGTCATCGCGGCGATCAATCCGTTCCTGATTAACGCGATGAACGGAGGCGAGCCGCCGGGGGAAGCCAAGGCGGCGGACGAGAACTAGAGGAAGTCCCGTACCGCCGCTTCATGGGGCTCGCCATGGGCATCCTGCACTGGTCGCCGGAAGAGTTCTGGACTTCCACGCCGCACGATCTTCTGGCCGCGCTCGACGGCTACCGCATGGCCAACGATCCGGACTACGCGGGCAAGAAATCCTTCGCCGAGTTCAAGGCGAAATTCGAGGGTGAGTAGGAGTCGAAATGGCTGAACTCGACAGACTCATCGTCAGAATAGATGCAGATATCGCCGGCCTGCGCCGTGATCTGAATCGTGTCGACCAACAAACGCTTAGAACCGGCAAAAGGCTGGAGAGTTCATTCCGCGTAGCGGACAGAGCCGCGTTGGCGTTGCGTCGGCAGCTTTTGGCTTTGGCGAGCGGCGCTCTTGTAACCGGGTTGATTCGTCAGGGGGACGCCTATCAACTTCTCAGTGCTCGTCTCAAGCTTGTCACGCGGGATGCGGCAGAGTTTGAGGCCGTGCAGCGCGCGTTGTTTAATGTCGCGCAGGAAACCAGGCAATCCCTCACTGCCACGACAACACTGTTTACCAGAGTCGCGCGCAACGCCGCGCAACTCAATGTTTCCGCCAGCGACATACTGGATTTTGTACGCACAATCCAGCAATTGACGGTGGTCAGCGGAGCATCTGCACAGGAGGCCGCAAGCGCGCTCATCCAATTATCTCAAGGGTTGGCGGCCGGTGAACTGCGTGGAGAAGAGCTGCGCTCGGTGATGGAGCAATTGCCGGCGGTTGCGCTGGCGGCGGCTGAGGGGCTGGGCCTGACCCTCGGTGAGTTCCGGACTAAATCATTAGAAGGCGAAATATCCTCTCGTCAGTTTTTCGACGCCATCAGAGAAGGTGCCGCGAAAGCTCAACAGCAATTCCAGTCCATGCCGCGCACGGCTGGGCAGGCCTTGCAACAGCTACAGAATTCATTTCTTCGCGCCGTGGGCACGATGAACCAAGTCGAGGGTGTGTCTAACGATGTAGCAGAGGCCATCGACGGTATCCGGGTCACAGTGGAAAGCCCTGGGTTTCAATCCGCCATGGAGGGTCTTGGGTTTTCTTTATCGACAATATTCGGAGCTGTGTCGGAAGGCCTTCGACTGTTCGGCGAGTTGAGAAATACCCTCATAGATATTCAAGAGTTCGCCGTCATTCAGGACATACCGCCTGAGATCGCCGCCCGCATCCGCAAGATGCGGGAAGATCAAGTTAAAGCCGCAGGCTCAGTTAGTGGCCTTAGCGCCGGCGGCGGTGCGCCGCCCCGCGCGCCAAATGCCGACGCGGATGAAGCGGAAGCCGCGCTGAGAAGACAAGCCGAGCAAGCCGATCTCTTAATCCAAGCGCAGGCTCGCGGCTTGGGCGCTGTAAACGCTCTAAACGACGCCATAGAAACTCAAGAGACGCTGGTCAAGCTTAAGCTTGTTCCGGCAACCGCGTCACTGGGAGACGTGATGGAGACGGCTGCTGAGGGCAGCGACAAACAGGTCTCATCTATTGCCGCGCTCACCGTCAATCTGAGTGAACTGAGGCGCCGGTTAGAGGAGGTTCAGGAGGCCCGGCAGATCGTCGATGAATGGGAGGAACTGCGTCTTCGCCTCAAATTTGCCGATCAGGAAAGCGAGGAACTGCGGGTCCAGATCAGGCTGCTTGAAATCAAGAACCGGCTGGGAGAGGAGGCCGCTCAGAGCCTGGAAGCACAGGTGCGCTTGACCGAAAAGTTGCGGAAGGAACAAGAAAAAACCGAGGAAAAAGCAGACGACCTAAAGTCAGCGGCCGACGACCTAGGCTTCACGTTCCAGAGCGCATTCGAGGGAGCCGTGTTGCAGGGCGAAGGATTCCGCGAAGTCCTGGCCGGTATCGTCGAGGATATCGGTCGGATCATTCTGCGGCTGACCGTGACCGCGCCGCTGGCGAAACAGGTGGCGGATATCGTCAACAGCATCGGCGGTGGTGGCGGTGGCGGCGGATTCCTAGACTTCATAGTCCAGGGCATCGGCGGCCTCTTCACGGGTGGTGCGGGAGGCGGCGTCTCTGCAGCGGGCGGTGCCGGCGGCTTCAAGTTCTCGGGCGCGGCCGGATTGCACAGCGGCGGCGTGGCGGGCATGAACCAGTCTTTCTCGCGCCAAGTCAGCCCGGCCATCTTCAACGGCGCGCAGCACTTCGCGACCGGCGGCATCGCGGGCCTGCGCAACAATGAGGTGCCAGCCATCCTGCATCGCGGCGAGACCATCCGCACGCCGGCGCAAGAAGCTGCCCTGGGCGCGCGCGGGCGATCCGGCAGCCAGTTCTTCATCGACGCGCGCGGGGCCGACAGGCAGGGCTTACGCGAGCTGCGCGCCATGATCGAGCGCGTCAACGGTTCGATCGAGTTGAGGGCCGTCAACGCCGTGAGCGCGGTCCGGCGCCGTGCACCGGGCGGGCAGTTCGGATGACCGTCATATCAATGCCGGCGACCCCGGCGTTCTCGAATTCGAGCTTCGGGCTGGTGTCCAACACCCAGGTGCACGAGTCGCCGCTCAATCGCGAGGTCCAGACGCTTGAGTTGACCGGCGCGCGTTGGGCAGCGCGCTACGAACTCCCGACCATGTACCGGGCCCAGGCCGCGGCGTGGCAAGCCTTCGCGGTGCGCCTTGGAGGCCGCGCCGGGCGCTTCTATGCCTACGACCCGGACGCGAAGCAACCGCGCGGCTCCGCGCTCTCGCTCGGCTCGCCAGACGGGCCGGAGGTTGCCGGCGCGGGGCAGACCGGCAAGACACTGCTCACACGCGGCTGGCAGGCGACCGAGACCGGATTGCTCCTGCCTGGCGATTACATTCAGGTCGGCATCGAGTTGAAGATGGTCGTCGAGCCGGTCAACAGCGATTCCGGCGGCGAGGCGACAATCGAGTTCTCGCCTTCTCTACGCGCCAGCCCGGCTGATGGTGCGACGATCATCGTGTCCAATCCTGTTTGCGTCATGCGGCTGGTCGACGACGATCAGGCCAACTGGTCCGCGGATCAAGTCTCGCGCTACGGCATCAGCTTTTCCGCTATCGAGGCCTTCTCTTGACCCGCGGCATATCGAGTCTGGCCGGTGCCGAGGTCGGCAAGGGCCATGTCCGGCCGTTCCTGCTGGCCGAGATCGACTTTAGCGACAGCGGTATCGTCCGGCTCAATCAAACCGACCGGACCATCAGTTTTTCGCCGGACGGCGGCAGCCCGGAATACGAATTTACCGGGGTCGGCAATCTTGGACAGGTCACGACGATATCGGAATCGTCCAGCCTGCAGGCGCTTGGCGTTGAGATGACCCTGACCGGCATCGATCCGGCCTTCATCTCCGCGGCGTTCGAGGAATCGCACGGGCGCCCTGGCCGTATCTGGCTCGGTTTCTTCGACGACAGCTACCGGCTCATTGCCGACCCGATCCTGATCTTCAAGGGCCTGATCGACAAAAAGACGATCCGGCTTGGCGAAGTCGGCACGGTTTCGCTTAGCCTAGAAAGCCGGCTCATTCAGTGGCGCCGCCCGAAAATCCGGCGCTGGAATCACGGCGATCAGATATCGCGCTACCCTGGCGACCTTGGCTTCGAGTTCGTGGCCTCGCTGGCGCTCAAGGAATTGCACTGGGGCGTGCCGGGCGGCGGATTGCCCAAGGCCCCGGCCGATGGTCCCCCAGGCGGGTTCAGGCCAGATCCGGGAGGCGAGGGCGGTTCCGGTACGGCGGGCACCGGATTCTTGCCCGACCCGGGCGGCGGTGGGGGCTCCGGCACGTCCAGCAGCGGCGGTGGCGGTGGCGGCCGTGGCAGCGAAAGCGGGCCGGGCAGGTCATCCGGCCCCGCTGCACCGGGCGACACGGGCAGCGGCGGACTTGTTTAGCACACTCACCCGATGTCCAAGGACAATGAGTGCAGGCACGAGCGACTGCTCGAAGTGGCGCGCGCATGGCAGCGTCGGCGGTTCCGTTGGGGCGGAGCGGATTGCGTGATCTTTGGCTTAGAGACGACGCGGGCCATGACCGGCAGGGATTTGTCGATCCCGGTCGCCGAAGGCTACGCCACGCGCGTTGAAGCGGATGAAGTCCTGCGCCGTCATGCCGGCGGCGATCTTGAATACGCGGTGCAGGACTTCTGCGCGCGGCACGCCATGCCGGAGATTCCGGTCACCAGAGCGGGGCGCGGGGACTTGGTGATTTACGATATCGAAAGCCGGCGCGGCCCGGTCAAGAATCTCGGCGTGTGCATGGGCGCCACGATAGCGGCGCCATCGCGCGCCGGGCTGGCGCACTTGCCGCTCACGGTCGCAAGGCGCGCCTGGAGGGTCGCCTAATGGGTCCGGCGATCGGCCCACTTCTCGTTCAGTTCGCCATATCGGTCGCGCTCAGCATCGCCGTCAGTTTCGTGCTGTCGGCGCTCCGGCCCAAGCCGAAGGGCGCCAAGCGCAGCGGCGTGCCGAGTATCGTTCGCAACCCAGTCGAGCCGCAGCGCGTGGTCTATGGCCGCGCGCGTGTCGGCGGCGCTCTGGTGTTCGCGTCGACGACAGGGCAGGACAACGACTTCATTCACCTTGTGATCGCCTCCGCGGTCGGGCCGATCCAGGCTTTCGATACGATCCACTTCGGCGAGGAATCGATCGCGGCGTCCAGTCTCGCGAGCGACGGCGCCGTGGGCTCGGGGCGATACGCGGGCAAGGCCTGGATTCACTTAAAGACCGGCGCCGCAAACCAAACCGCGATCGCGGCGGCCGTCTCCGATATACCGGAATGGACGAATAATCATCGGCTGCGCGGCACGGCCTATTCCTACATCAAGCTGCAGTTCGATCCCGACATCTACCCGACCGGCGTCCCGGAAATCACCTTCACGGTCCGGGGCCGCAAGGTCTGGGATCCAAGGACTTCGCCGAGCGACCCCTCGGTTGTGGCCTACAGCAACAATCCGGCGCTGTGCGCGCTCGACTACCTCATGGCGGATTTCGGCTTCGGGGCTGAGTTCGAGGAAGTCGACCTGCCGTACTGGATCGCGGCCGCTAATACCAGCGATGAGATCGTGACCACGGCGGACGCGCGCTCGATCAAACGCTATACCGCGAACGGCTCATTCTCGCTGGATCAAGCGCCGGTCGAGGCCATGGATGATCTGGTCTCAGCCATGGCCGGCGTCATGACGGTGCAGGGCGGATTGTTCCGGGGCTTCGCCGGCGCCGCCACGGTCGCCACGGCAACGCTCGATGAAGGCGACCTGAGAGGCGAGATCGAGGTCGACACCGGGCCGAGCCGGACCGATCGCTTCAACACCGTCAAGGGCACCTACATCGATCCGGTGTCCTTGGTGCAGACCAGCTTTCCGCAGGTCTCCGCCGCCGCTTATGTCACGGCGGACAACGGCGAGGAACTGGCCGAGGAGATCGAGCTTCGCTTTACCTCGGACACGCACACCGCGCAGCGCATCGCACGGCTGGTCCTGGACGGTCACAGGCAGGGCATCCAAGTGCGCTTTCCGGCCAAGCTGACCGCGCTCGATATCGCGGTCTGGGACGTGGTGTCGGTGACGATCGCCCAACTCGGCTGGTCGGCCAAAGAGTTCCGAGTGCTCGGATGGTCGCTCAACTCGCAGGCCGGCATCGACCTTGTGCTGCAGGAAGAGGCCTCGGCGATCTACACCTTCGATATAGACGAGGAGGTGCTGGTCGACCCGGCGCCGGACACCACGCTCCCAAGCGCGTTCCAGGTGCCGCAGCCTGGCGTGCCGACAGTTACCGAATCCCTTTACGAGACCAGGGACGGCCCTGGCGTGCGGGCGCGGGTCACGGTTTCCTGGATGCTGGCGAGCGCGGCGTTCGTGCGCGACTTCCAGGTGGAATACAAGCTGTCCGGCGCGACGTCCTGGACGATCGCCGGCAGAACGCAAGCGCAGACATTCGACATCAACGATCTTGCACCGGGCCGTTACGATTTCCGCGTCAAAGCCATCAACACCATGGGTGTGTCGAGCCCGTATGCGACAATCACTAATCGCTCGATATTCGGTTTGGCTGCGGCGCCGGCCGATATTACCGGACTGACGATCGCCGCGCTTGGCGGCAGCGCGATCCTGCGATGGGACCGGCACCCAGATTTGGACGTTCGTATAGGCGGGCGCATTGAGTTTCGGCATTCGCCGGTTCAGGTTAACGCTGCCTGGGGCTCATCGGTGTCGATCGGCAATGCGGTGACGGGCGACCAGACTGTTGCCGTGCTGCCGCTCAAGCCCGGAACATATCTGGCCAAGGCCGTCGACTCGACTGGTCAGAAATCGGAATCCGCCACACAAATTCCGACGCGGGCTGCCCAGGTGCTTGCTTTCGCCAATGTCGACACCGCGACTGAGCACCCAACATTTTCCGGCATTCACGATGGAACCGTGGCGGTCGGCGGGCTTCTTCGTCTGGACCGCGGTGGCACCGTTGACGATATAGGCGGTTCGACGACGCTCCAGGGGTTTACTGACACATTCGATGAGGTCGAGAACCTCGACCGTCTAGGTGGCACGCTCACCGAGGGTACCTACTATTTCGCGGCCGGCATCGATGTTGGATCGGTCATGCGTCTACGCCTGCGCAGCGTCGTCGCATCGCAAATTATTCTATCGGATGAGGAGTTCGACTCGCGGGTAGAGCCGATGGACGAATGGGAAGACTTCGACGGCATTCTTGCCGGCTCCCCCGATGGGGATTCCGCAGGCGCCGAGGGCGATTGTCAGGTCTGGTATCGCTCCACGCTAGACGACCCGAATGGATCCCCGGTCGTCGACTGGAGCGAATGGAACCGGCTCGACGCTGCCGAGGACGAGGCGCGCGCTTTCGAGTTCCGCGCAGATATCATGACGATGGATGCGGCGTTCAATATCCAAGTTTCTCAACTCAGTGTTGCAGTGGATGAGGTTGTTTAATGGCTCAACATGACATGGACATCGCCAATGCGAGCGGTGCCTCGGTACGACAGGATATCAATCTTGCGCTGGCTGCGCTGGTTTCCAGCAATGCGGGGGCTTCGGCACCATCAACCACATTCGCAAATATGCTCTGGGCCGATACTGGTAACAGTCTGCTCAAGATGCGCAACCAAGCCAATAGCGATTGGATTACCATAGGCGACCTAGACACTGCATTTTTGGGGTTATTGAGTGCAGGCAGCCTCCCGGCCGGCATGTGTGTGCAGATACAATCGACACAAACTGGCGCTGTTGCGACTGGAACGACCGTTATCCCGCTTGACGATTCGATTCCTCAGAATACTGAGGGCGACGAATACATGTCCCTTTCGATCACCCCCAGTGATGCATCGAATATTTTAATCATCGACGTTGTTTGCCATTTGCTGCATTCGTCATCAGGCGTTGGATTGATTGCCGCGCTCTTCCAAGATTCCACGACCGCCGCATTGGCCGCGAGCGCAGCGCCGCGAGATGCTAACGGGACACTCCAGGCCATAGTTTTCCGGCATAAGATGGTCGCTGGAACGGCATCATCCACAACCTTTAAGGTTCGCGGAGGTGGGAGCGGAGCCGGGACCACAACATTCAACGGCATATCTGGAAGTCGGCTCTTCGGCGGAGTGCTGGCGTCGAGCATCACTATAAGCGAATACACCGTTTAAAGATACGAGCGCCCCGGACGGCCCCTCACAGACCGCCCGAGGCTAACCGCCACACTTGCTGGAGGCAAACATGACGGCTGGCATGAGCCTAGCGCGCCAGAAATGGATAGCGCGATTCGAGACGGTGAGATGACCAAAACAATCCTCTTGGCGGGACTCGTTTTTCTGGCCGCCTGCGCCGCGCCCGCGCCGCTTGAGGCGGAGCCGGAGCCCGAGGTCAGCCAAGCCACCTCGCGCCCTATCTGCAATACCCGCGCCAACGCGCTTGGCTTCTTGCTGGAGCGCTACAAGGAATCGGCCAGCGCCAACGGCGTGAGCAGCAACGGCGGTCTTGTCGAGATACTGACCAGCCCGCGCGGCGAGACCTGGACAATCGTGGTGACGGGGCCGGACGGTATCACCTGCATGGTGGCGACCGGCTACAACTGGCGGCGCTTGGCGCCGGAGCCCGATGGCCCGCAGACCTGATTGTTTGAGAGTTGTGTGTGGCTCGTGCGGCACGATCCGGGAGATTCTGCCACGCAATGTTCTGGATAAGAACATGTGTTGCGGTGAGGACATGCTTATCGCCGTGGCTGTAAAAACCGACCCCCGTACGGGCCAAACGGTAGACCCTGCATTGAGCGTCCGCCCTGTCCGGGCGTACCCGGTTTGCATGAGCGGAAAAGAAATGCAGGTGTGGCGCAGGGCGCGAAATTACACCTTACAGGCTTTGTCCGAACAGCTTGGCGTAACGCCGCAAACCGTCCTCCGATACGAAAGCCTCGATGTAGTCCCCCGCCATATAGAGCTTGCTCTAAAGGGCTTGGATGTCTTGGCGGAAACCGGCAAGGCCGGGGGGCACTATACGCTGGAGCGCACCGAATGAGCACCAAGGACGACATCGAATCCGAGATCGGCAAGAACGGCTGGCGACTGGTCGGCAAGATTATGGTCGGCGTCATCGGCGCGCTCGCGGTGCAGACCGTCTTGGCCGGAATCATCCTCGCGCAATGGAAGGGCGAGATCAGCACCAAGATGGACCGGGCCATCCTGGATGTGGCCGACAACCGGGCGGAAATCAGCAAGGTCAAGGACCGGGTGTCGGTCCTGGAAGGGCAGAACTACCGGAGGCCGTACTGATGACCGAACTGGATTGGAGCCGCTGGCCAAATTTCAGCCGCGCGGAAATGCAGTGCAAGTGCGGCTGCGGTCGCGCCGACATGGACCCGGACTTCATGGACAAGCTCCAGGCGCTGCGCACGCACCTGGGCTTCGCGTTTCACATCACGTCGGGCTTCCGGTGCCCCGACCATGACGCCGAAGCGCACAAGCGCGTGCCTTGCGTCCACGCCGAGGGCATCGCAGCCGATATAGCCTGCAGCCATGAGCACGCCGCGGCAATCGCCGGCGAATGGAAGAACTTCGGCTTCACCGGCAAGGGCGAGCGCCAGGAAGGCGCGGTCGCAAAACGCTTCATCCACTTGGACACGTCGGAAACGAAATTCGAGCGGCCGCGTCCGCACGTTTGGTCTTATTGAGGAAAGGAACGCGCAATGTTCACTGAACTGTCTCTGGCCACTGTCCGCCACGGCATGACGGCGGCTGGCCCCTTGATCGCCGCCCTGACTCCGATCACGGGCTCCGAATGGGAGGCGTTTGTCGGGGCGGCTACCACGGCGGTCGGCCTCGCGTGGTCGTTCTGGCGCAAGATCGCCGACAAGCCGAGGGCAACGTCATGAAACGCCTAGCCCCCTTCGCGATCCTGTTCGTCCTGTCCGCCTGCACGGCCGGTACCCAGGCGGTGATCGACGAGGCCCTTGCCCGCAGCGAGACCGGTATTAAGGCGGCCAAGGACCGCGAGGCGATAGCGCTGAAACAGGCGCCGTGCCTGATCGGCATCGGGGCCAAGAACCGCGTGCTGACCAAGGACGAGCAGAACGCGGTCGAATCGCTGTGCGGCGGTTCGCCCGGTCTGACCCTGCAAGACTTGACGGACCTGAGCCGCGCCATGCAGGCGGTCCGCGACGCGCCGGGGGCCGGATTCCTGGCGGATGGCCTGCCGGCGCAGTGAATGTGTGGAAGGCCAAGCACGGCTGACCCCGGCAGAGGCAAGCCTGTTGGCATACTTGAAAACGCACCCCCGTGCCACGGCCCGCGACATGCGCCGCGATTTGATGCTGTCATGGAACGAATGCCAGAACATGCTGGCCGCGCTGAAGGCCAAGAAACTCACCCTTTGCCGTATCCGGGCCGTCCCTGGCCTGGGCCATTATCTGGAGATTTACGACGATGAAAAGCCTATTTACCGCCGCGCTTCTTAGCCTGCTGGCCTTCCCCGCATGGGGGCAGGAAATCATGCCCGACGTGCCGAGCGGCGTGCTGACCGTCAGTGGCACCCTGGCCCTTGACGGCCCGGAGGGTTCGGGCAATGGCCAAGTCGATATGCGCTCGCACCGTGTCATCATGATCGGCGCACAGGGGGCGACGGATTGCCTGGAAGTCGCCGATCCTGAGCAGGATACGGAATTCAAGCGCAAGGCCCAGCAACTCCTTGGCGACACGGTTCTACACCTGAGCCGCGCGCTGTCTGCGGACCTGACCTTCAACTGCCGCGCCGTCACCCTTAGCGAACAGAACAAGCAACACGCCGGGGTGCCGTTCGTGGCCGCCGCACCGTGACCGCCATTACCGGGGCCGGCAAGGCGATCCGCGAATGGTGGCACGTCATTGCCGGATGCGTGATCGTTATTCTTGCCTTCGGGAAGCTGTTCTGGGACGTTGAAGCCCTCAAGACGGCCGACGACCGGGCCTTGCTACAGCGGCTCGAAGCAGTCGAGCGCCGAACCGACGACAGCGCCTTCGTGGACTGGAACCGCTGGCGTGCAACCGTGGACGCCAAGATCGTTGGCATTGAAACCGACATTCAGGATTTACAGCGGGCCAGATAGCAGAAACCCCGGCCTTTCGACCGGGGCTCTGTGCGCGGGCCGGGCGCTACTCCGGCAAGGGGGCCTCACCCGAACTCTACGCCCCCGGATTCTGGCCAGCTACTTCGGTTTTGCAGGGCCGTACTGTTCTTCACTTCCTGCGTGTCTCGGGACTATTCAGTATTTCAGAACTCCCGCCCCGTCGCTTGATCCACGCCGCCGCGCAATCAGCACCCTACCACATTCCGCTTGAATCTCAAGGGGTAAGGTGTAGAATCGGGGCTGCTTTTGCGAGGCCCGCGACCGCCCGATTTCCTGCTGAGACCAAGGGGCCGTCATTCGTGGCGGCCCTTTGCGGTTAGGGCCTCGCGCAGCCGCTTGTTCTCCACGGCAAGCTTGCGGGCATACTCAACCCACCATCGGTAGGCCTTTTTGTAAAACGTCGGGTGCCCCGCGAAGGTCTCCATATGACGGAGCATGACGCGCGTTGCTTGTGTATGCGCCGCTCCAGTTTCTTGGTGTGTGGGTCGGCCGGTATCACCCCTCACCCCCTCTCGCGAATGGCTTTGGCGATGAACCTAGCCCGCTTATCTGCCGCATGAGCCTGGATGCTGTGGTCATCCGACCAGTCGCCCTCGTTCGCCATTCGCTCCGCCACTTCAGCACACGCACGGCGCTCTTCCGCCACGGCAGCCTTGATGGCGAAGGATATGCTGTTCGCAAGGCCGTTTGGCCAGTTGTCTAGTAAAGGGCCATAGACCCTGGTCACAATCTCCCGCGCTCTTTCCTCAGGCGTCATTGGCCGGGCTCCGGTGGGGTGGGGTGTGGGTCAGCCATAAATCACTCTCCGGGGCATTTATTTTCTGGATTGCTCAAGCGACTCAAGGAAAGCCACCCTCCTCCCGCGAGCGCGCGGGGCCACTCATACCGCAGTTTTCCGCCATTTTCCGTGGCGGATGTTCTGCATACGTTGCATAGATTTCATGGAAAATGCCCATAGATGCCCGAGCGGGGTATTTTCAGGCTGGTCTCAACTCTCCGATTAATTCAATGGCCGCGATCGCGCGGTGGTCCCAGATGCATCCGCTGGCGCAGTCCCAGCTATAATACCAGCGCGCATCGCTATCGAACCGTCGTTCCCAGAGATAGGGTGCGATCACGATACCCTGCCATTCTTCTGCGACCAGACGCCAATCAATACATCCGTAATCCCGAAGGTGATCGCTGCGCCAGGACGGGTCGGCCCGGAACCCCATGTGGAATTGATCCAGATCTGGCTCCGATGAAATGTGCAATATTTGCGCCGTCTGATCAGGCACAACTTTATGGACAAACTTGCCAATGCCGAAGTTCTCGGCCTTACACCAAGCACCCCAACCATCTTCACCTTCGACGGAGACCCAAAGACCGACAGGCTTTCGCCCCGGCTCGTCGTCGTGTTTCGCAGACCTTACCCGTTTAATTGGCCGATTTGAAAAATGGGTCAGTTCGGGCAACATCTATCCCTCCAATGCTCTAACTGCCGCCCGCCCGTAGTTCTCGTCCCAATGAGCGTACACCCTCTCCAGCATGTTCACTGACATGCCAAGGATCTTGGCTGCTCGGTTTTCCACATATTTCGCGCCTTAGCCTGTTGACCCACATCTTGAAGGGGGCAAACCGGGACTTTTCCGCGAACGCACCTGAAAACAGAAATTATCTTTCAACGCCTTGCCCTTGGATTCCCTAAATAGCAACAAACGCTAATAAAAAGCCGCGCGCATAATTTATATCTTGTCAATAACTTAGCTGACACTCCTGCTATACCAGACAATGTGTTTTGGCTGATAGGCTGTGGGAACTGTTCATGCTGTTTTCACGAATGGTTCCACGTTTCCAGGCAACTCGTCCTCGCCGGGCATGGCCTCGCGCAATTCCGTTTCCCACTCGTCGCGAAGGGCGCGCATGGACAGGTGAGTCTGTGCGATCTGTCCCTTGGCGTCGAATATAGCAGAACGCGGCGCGGTGAGCCTGCCTTCCCTGGCGGCCCGGTGCAGCCCCTCAGCCAGCCCCGCGAGCTTGTGAGCCAGCGTGTGCAGCCCGTCGGGCGTTGGCGGCAGGGGCACGTCTATACGCACCCTGGGGAGCCTTGGCAGGCCGTTCTTGAGGTATCCGTGGCCCAGGATCAGCCAGTCCTGCTCCGTGAGTGGCGCCGGGTTTGGCGACTTCTTATCCCATACCATTAGCGTCTCCTAATTTTCCCGAGGCCGTATAGTGGCGCGCGGGGGTCATGGCAACTCCTCGATCTGGATATCCACGCCGGGCTCGTCAGCATAACGCGCTTCAATCTCGTCTAGTTCGCGCTCGGTCGCTTCCCATAGCTTCTCGACAATGTCGCCGTGTATGTGTCCCAGACCGTGACCCGGTAGCGCGGGATATCACGTTCAGATACGAAGCGCCCCTGTGCGTCTCTCGGGCTCACCCCGCCCCTCCTTCCTCAATCTCATCCAGCGCCGCCATGGCCAGGGCCTCGCAGCCCGGCTCGCTGCATATCTCCGGCGGCCATTCGCCGGGCAGATCGAAGCACGGCGGCTCGCCCATGAAGGCGCATGTCTCGCGGCAGATCGCGCGGGCGACTCGCATGGTCAGGTCATCCATCGGCTTCCTCGCTGGCCTTCATGGCGGCGATGCAGAGGGCGAGGGCGGGGGTTTTGAGCATGTCACTTTCAGCCCAAATATCAATTCTCCGATTAGCATCCTGTCGTTGGACTACGGCCCAGCAATCGCCGTTCAAGTTTCGCTGGACCTTCCATCCACACCCCTCCGGCACCAAGGTCAGCGCGGCGTCGAGGGAGGTTGTGTAGTGTGGTGGACCGCTCAACTGTTGTATCTTACTATCGGGCTTAAACCACGCAATTTCCCAGTGTTCTGAAACCTCAGCTTCGTACCACCCCAGGGAGCGGGCGATTTCATAATCTAAGCGCCATTCGCCCTCCGCCGCATTCTGTAGCCGCTCAATCAGGTCCATTGGTGTCTCCTGCGGCTGCGAGCATGGCGCGGGCTCGCTCAAGCGAACTGTCGTGGTTGCCTGCGTTGGCTGGTCCGATCCGGCTTCGTACAGCATCGTAGATCGCTTGGTATTCGTTCATGTTGTCCTCCAGCGGCCCACCGCTTGCGCGGTGTCTCTAAACCAGCGTCTCGGCTGGCTGCTTACTCTTCTTGCCGTTCCCGTTCGCCGTCAGCGCCTTGTAGCGTTCGCCCGAGGCCTCGCAGATCTCTTGGTGCATCTCTTCGCCGTTCGGCTCTTTCTTAAGGCGCTCCAGCCCCTCGTCATTGGTGTCGAACAGACCGGACAGGATATCGGTCGTCGGCGCTTCCTTGATCGCGGTCTTGAACGCCATGACAAACCCGTCGTGGTGGCCGTATTCGTACACGCCCCCCTGCCAGTCTACGAAAGTGTAGTCGGCGGCCGCGGCGTCGTCGCTTGAAGTGCCGGCGTCGTGGGCATCGTCAGACCCGACGGTCTCGGCGGCGCATGGATGTTGGCTGATCCGCTCGACATAGCCAGGGCGCACCGGACGTGGCGGCGGCGCTGCCTCCCGCGCCTCGTCCAGCTTGTAGAACGTGTCGTCGCGGTGCAGCAGCGTCTCCAGGTCGCTCGACATGGGCAGTCGCTTCGACAGGCGGCGCATGTCCGTCTTGCGCGCCTTTTCTCCCCACCACTCGACCCACGGCCCCTTGTCTTTGGCCCGGCTGACCTCCCGCACCTGATTGATTTCCTCGACCGTCATGACCTCGCGCTCGGTCGTGCCATCTTTCAGGTGCGCGATCGCATAGGCGGCGATGGGTGCGCCGCGGTTGGCGAGATTGGGCTTGTGGTATATCCGCTCGTTGTCGCCAAGCTCATAGTCGAAGTCGTCGCCGGCGTAGACCACGTTCGCGGAAATGCCGGAGAGCTGCGAGGAATTGCGGACCTTCTTCAAGATGCCCGCGATCATGGGCATGTACTGGACCTTGGCGATCCAATCGCCGCTCGCCCGGTCCTTGGTCTTGAAGATCACGAAAGCGGCCTCGCGCCCGTCCGGTAAGAGCCCGTCTTGCGCGGCCTGGGTGCAGGACTGAAACAGCGAGCGCCGGTCGGCACCAAACAAGTCCTGGTTCTGGTTGACGGCGGTCAGGACCACGCGCTTGAAGCGGTCCACCGGGATATGGTCGGGGAGCGCGGCCTTGAACTCCGGCTCCATCTTCTCAAGCTGGCCCCGGAACACTTCGGCGGGGCTGGCCTGCTTGGTTGCGACCTCCTTGCTCTCGGTCATGTGACAATCACCTGTTTCTTGAGGATGTGCTGAATGCCGGGAATCGACTCGCCGGCGCGGATGGCCTTCTCAATCGCCTTGGTATCGACCACGGTTTTCTTGAAGCGCCGGGGCAATGCCGCCTGGTCTGTCACCGTGAAGGTGCTGGCGTCCTTGGTGTAGGCCTTGGGCCCGTACTCGCTCGGCACCCGGTCGATGCCCTCGGCGTCCATGTAGACGGCCAGGCGCGACAGGATGACGCTGCGCGCCAGGTCCAGATCCTCGGCAGCCTTCTTGTATGGCGCCTCGACCACGGCCTGTTGCTCGCGGAACGGCTGCGCCGCGGACTTGCGCTCTGTCTCCAGCCGGTCGGACTCCATCTTCATTTGCTTGGCCAGGACCACGGCGGCGCCAGCGCTATCGATGTCCAGGATTTCCGGCGCGCGCTCATAAGCGGCGATCAGGTTTTCGGCCTCGACAGTCGGGCCCAGGTTGTGCCCGAGTTGGGCGGCTGCTTCTGCCATCAGAATGTCCTCACTTGTTTCAAGTCGATCGGCTGACCAGGATTGGCCGCTGGATCGTCAGGCGCATGAGCCTCGGCCCACTTGCGTACATCGCTCAGGTAGCGCCAGTGCGGCTCGGTCGTGCGCCGGCCGCTTCCCCACACCCGCCACAGGTCGGCAGGCTTGCCCGCGATCTCGCCCTGCAGGTGCGGATATCGATCACAAGTCTCGCGCCAGCCGTGCAGCACTTGTTCATCGCCGCCGTTCACGGTGCAGCAGCATGGCCTCCATA